>Ga0207816_1000228_pt1 | contig 13672 bp, 13 predicted proteins | sample LuqExpMetageno10_FD_187768 | JGI IMG/M metagenome (GOLD analysis project Ga0207816, IMG submission 187768) | Tropical forest soil microbial communities from Luquillo Experimental Forest, Puerto Rico - Sample 10 (SPAdes) | ecosystem: Environmental > Terrestrial > Soil > Tropical forest ... | reverse complement strand
CGGCACGTTCAGCGGCGCGCCCTGTTCCTTCCAGTCCGGAACCAGCTCGTTCAGGGCGCGCGGATCCATGACCGCGCCCGAGAGGATATGCGCCCCGATCTCCGAGCCTTTTTCCAGCACGCAGACGCCGATCTCAGCGCCCTTTTCCGCGGCCAGCTGCTTCAGGCGGATCGCGGCAGACAGCCCGGCGGGGCCGCCGCCGACGATCACCACGTCGTATTCCATCGACTCGCGTGGGCCGTATTGCTCTAAAAGACTTGCGGGGGTCATCAATGCTCCTCTTGCCATTAGAATGCTTTTTTCGGGTTCGTATTGTCGGGTAACGTTCCCCGTGCCGCAACCCAACAGGCTAACATTAGCACGACCGTTCTATTATTTGGCGCTGGATTTGCCGCGCTGCTCGCCGCGTTCTGGCGCTTATTTACCTCTGGACAGGAACCGGAAATGGGCCGTTCGATCAATCTGGAAGGCAAGGTGGCGATGATCACGGGGGCCTCCAGCGGGCTCGGCAAGCGCTTCGCCCAGGTGCTCTCGCAGGCGGGCGCAAAAGTCGTGCTGGCCAGCCGACGCGTGGAGCGGCTCAAGGAGCTGCGCGCCGAAATCGAGGCCAGTGGGGGCGCCGCGCACGTCGTCTCGCTCGATGTGACCGACTACCAAAGCATTCGCTCGGCGGTGGCGCACGCGGAAACCGAGGCGGGGACCATCGACATCCTCGTAAACAATTCCGGCGTCTCGACGACGCAAAAGCTCGCCGATGTCACGCCCGCCGACTTCGAATACGTATTCGATACCAACACGCGCGGCGCCTTTTTCGTGGCCCAGGAGGTCGCGAAGCGCATGATCATGCGCGGCAACGTCGGCGGCCCGAAACCGGCCTACCGCATCATCAATATTGCTTCGGTGGCGGGTTTGCGCGTGCTGCCGCAAATCGGCCTGTACGCGATCAGCAAGGCCGCGGTCGTCCATATGACGAAGGCGATGGCGCTCGAATGGGGCCGTCACGGGATCAACGTGAACGCGATCTGCCCCGGCTACATCGACACGGAGATCAACCATCACCACTGGTCGACCGAGCAGGGGCAAAAGCTCATTTCGATGCTGCCGCGCCATCGCGTCGGCAAGCCCGAAGACCTGGACGGCCTGCTGCTGCTGCTCGCCGCCGACGAGTCGTCCTTCATGAACGGCGCGATCATCAGCGCCGACGACGGCTTCGGACTCACCTGAGCGCAGGCGAGTCCGGCCGGCCGCCGGCATCCCGTTTTATCGCAACAACAAGAAGTTGAAGTGCAATGAGTGACTACCATCCCGTATTCGAAATGATCATGCCGATCCGCTGGGGCGACATGGACGCGTTCGGCCATGTGAACAACACGGTCTATTTCCGCTACATGGAGCAGGTGCGCATTTCCTGGTTCGAGCATCTGGGCGTCGCCGCCGAGAGCGGCGACGGTCAGGGGCCCGTGATCGTCAACGCTTCGATGGAATTCCTCAAGCAGCTCCATTACCCCGGCGACATCGTCTGCACGATGACGGTCTGCGAGCCCGGCCGCAGCAGCTTCGACACCGGTTTCGAGCTGCGCCGCGCCGACGGGCCGGACACCCTCTACGCGCGCGGGAACGCGCGCTGCGTGTGGATCGACTACGCGGCGGGCAAATCGGTGCCGATTCCCGACACGCTGCGCGCGACCATCGAGCATGCGGCACTGGTGAAGTCGGACCGGGTGGGCTGAGCGCCTGCGGTGCGCGCCCCTGCTGGCGCTACTGGCCGAGCAGCCGCTGCAGCAGTTCGGTGGCGTTGCCGGTGTCGTACTTGCGCATGAGCCGCGCGCGATAGACGTCCACGGTGCGAGGGCTGATGTCGAGAACGCGCCCGATCTGCTTGCTGGTCTTGCCGGTCACGAGCTGCGCGGCGATTTCGCGCTCGCGCGGCGTGAGCTCGATCGCCACGCGGCGCGTCGCGCTGAGGTCTTCAAACGTCCAGACGCCTGCCGCGTGCGGCTCGGCGCGGTCGAGCGACCGGCCCGTGACGTGACACCAGAAGAGCTCGCCGTTGGCGCGCTTCATGATGCGGTCGTCGGCGTAGCTGCCTTGCGCGGTCATGATCGGCGGAATGCGTGCGCCAATGCGCTCGAATTCGTCCGCGGAGGGGTAGAGCTCCTGGAACGACTGCCCGATCAGCGCTTCGCGTGAGCAGCGGAAAATGGCGGCGACCTGGTCATTGCAGTCCATGATGGTGCGCTCGCGCGCGAGCACGAGGCCGATGGGCGCGAGATGGAACGCGGTCTGGTAGTCGAGGGCGGAGCGTTCGGCGGGTTGGGTTGGAGCGGCCATGGCGGACGGTGCGGGTATTGCTTTATGTAGTTTTGCGTATTGTGCCGCAACAGGGGGCCAGCGTACGCTTTGCACCCATCGGAGGGGCAGTTTTCAATGCTCGCGCGGCTCGTTTGACCCCGTGGGCGCGGCCCGGCCGGGCGGCCGGCTTCACGGCAACGCCACCGGGGCACGACTAGAATTGAGCATCCGGACGCGCCAGACGTCCGCGCGCCAAACCGGATTGGCGGATTTCCATACGAGGAAGGGACACACTGATGAACAAGGTCTACAAAAGCGCGGCAGCCGCGCTCGAGGGCATCGTCAAGGACGGCCAGACATTCGCGGTTGGCGGTTTCGGGCTGTGTGGCATTCCCGAGGCGCTGATCGGCGCACTGCGCGATAGCGGCGTGAAGGGCATCACCTGCATCAGCAACAACGCGGGCGTGGACGGCTTCGGCCTCGGCCTGCTGCTGGAGACGCGCCAGATCAAGAAGATGGTCTCGTCGTACGTGGGCGAGAACAAGGAATTCGAGCGCCAGTATCTGTCGGGCGAACTCGAGCTCGAATTCACGCCGCAGGGCACGCTGGCTGAAAAGCTGCGCGCGGGCGGCGCGGGCATTCCGGCGTTCTTCACGAACACGGGCTACGGCACGCTGATCGCCGAAGGCAAGGAAACACGCCAGTTCGGCGACAAGCACTACGTGCTCGAGCATTCGCTCACGGCCGACGTGGCGCTCGTGAAGGCGTGGAAGGCCGACAAGTCGGGCAACCTCGTGTTCCGCCGCACGGCGCGCAACTTCAACCCGATGTGCGCGATGGCGGGCAGGATCACCGTGGCGGAAGTGGAGGAGATCGTCGAGAACGGCGAACTCGATCCGGATGCCATCCATACGCCGGGCATCTTCGTGCAGCGCATCGTGCTCAACGCGCACCCGGAAAAGCGCATCGAACAACGCACCGTGCGCGCAGCCGCGGGCAACTGAGGAAGGAGACCGACCATGGCATGGAATCGTGACGAAATGGCCGCGCGCGCGGCGAAAGAACTGCAGGACGGCTTCTACGTGAATCTCGGTATCGGCCTGCCGACGCTCGTGGCCAACCAGGTGCCCGCGGGCATGGAGGTGTGGCTGCAGTCGGAAAACGGCCTGCTCGGCATTGGCCCGTTCCCGACCGAAGACCAGGTGGACGCCGACATGATCAACGCCGGCAAGCAGACCGTGACGACGCTGCCGGGTTCGTCGATCTTCTCCTCGGCGGACTCGTTCGCGATGATTCGCGGCGGCCACATCAACCTGGCGATTCTCGGCGCCATGCAGGTGAGCGAGAAGGGCGATCTGGCCAACTGGATGATCCCCGGCAAGATGATCAAGGGCATGGGCGGCGCGATGGACCTCGTGGCGGGCGTTGGCCGCGTGGTCGTGCTGATGGAGCACGTGGCGAAGGGCGACCAGCACAAGATTCTCGAAGCCTGCACGCTGCCGCTGACGGGCGTGGGCGTGGTCGACCTCATCATCACCGACCTCGGCGTGATGGAAGTGAGCGACGCCGGCCTGAAAGTGACCGAACTCGCGCCGGGCGTGACGGTGGACGAGATCAAGGCGAAGACCGGTGCGCCGCTCGATGTGAGCGCCGTGAGCTGAACGTCGTAGCACAAGCATGATTTCCGGCGGGCGAGACTTCGGTCTCGCCCGTTTCGTTTTGCAGTGTCTGCATTGTTGCGCGTGCGCGCCTCGTTGAAACCTCGGCCGAACGGCGTAGGCTGGATGGCCTGGCCAACGCTGCGCACAGGCCGCTCCAGCGCGCCCGGAAGCCGGCTGCAGGCCCTCGCACGCGAGGTTTGCGTGCGGCTTTGCCGCCCGTGCCGCGCGGCAAAGCCGTTTACAATCGGCCGAAAGCCTTGAGCCGTCTTTCAGCGAGGATCCTGCGATGACCGAATCGATCGCCACGCCGCGTCAGCAATACGTCCAGTGTCTGAGTCCCGCAGGCCTGCACCGCATCGCGTACACCGAGTGGGGTGACCCCGCCAATCCGCGCGTGCTCGTGTGCGTACACGGACTCACGCGCTCGGGGCGCGACTTCGACCGCTTCGCCGTCGCGATGGCCGACGAATACCGCGTCGTGTGCCCGGACGTGGCCGGACGCGGGCTGTCGTCGTGGCTGCTCGATCCGCGCGGCTATGGCATCGCGCAATACGTGGCGGACCTGGTCACGCTGATCGCGCGCACCGGCGTGGAGAAGGTGGACTGGTTCGGCACCTCGATGGGCGGCCTGATCGGCATGGCGCTCGCGGGGCTGCCGGGTACGCCCATTGGCCGCATGCTGCTCAACGACGTCGGGCCGCACATCGAGCCCGCATCGCTCGCGCGCATCGGCGAGTACGTCGGACGCGACGAGCGCTTCGCCACGCTTCAGGAGGGCATCGACAACGCGGCGCTTCTCGCGGCATCGTTCGGTCCGCTGAGTGCCGGGGAGTGGCGCGAGATCAATACGCCGTTGTTGCACGAAGTGGAGGGCCAGTGGCGCTATCGCTACGACCCGCGCATCGCGGAGCCCTTCAGGGCGACCACGCCAGAGCAGAACGAGGAGGGCGAGAAGTATTTGTGGCGCTCGCTCGCGGCGTTCGAAGGGCCGGTGCTGGTCGTGCGCGGAGCGCTGTCGGACCTGCTTTCGCGTGAGACGGTGACGAAAATGGCCGGGACCGGCCGCAACGTCTCGAGCGTGGAAATCGACGGCGTAGGGCATGCGCCCGCGTTCCTGGCGGCCGATCAGATCGCGATCGCGCGCCGTTTCTTCGACGGCGAGGCCCTTCGCGCGTCATAATGTGAAATTCGCTGGCATATTCCCGCCCGCTTTCGTGCGCGCTGGATCGCGCCGGTGCGGAAGTCGACCGTTTTTCACTTCTCAACAGGAATTTTCATGGCAGTCATTCGTCACCACGTTGGCCCGCGTCTTTCGGAAACCGCAATCTACAACGGCACCGTCTACCTGGCCGGCCAGATCGCCGAGGACACGAAGGAGGACATCGCCGGCCAGACGCGCGAAGTGCTCGGCCACATCGACCGCCTGCTGGGTGAAGCGAACAGCGACAAGTCGCTGCTGCTCTCGGTGCAGATCTACATCGCCGACATGAAGGATTTCCCCGGCATGAACGCCGAGTGGGACAAGTGGGTCGCGCAAGGCGCGACGCCGCCGCGCGCGACTGTCGAAGCGAAGCTCGCGAATCCGGAGTGCCTCGTCGAGATCGTCGTGGTGGCCGCGCAGCGCGACTGAGCGCGATTCGTTGACCCGCCGCACGTGTTCGAGTGTGTTTGATCCGTTCCGTTGTCGCCCGTCCGGCATGCCGGCGGGCATCGTCTCATGAGTAGCGACACCGTCCCTCCCGCCCCCGCGGTTTCCGCCGATACCGGCGCGCTGCCGTCGCTTGCCGACGCACTTGCATTCGTGCGCCAGCACGCGGGCGACGCGCGCCTTTCCACAGGCGAGCCGCTCTTCGAGCATGCGCAAGGCACGGCGACCATCATGGGCCGGCTCAATGTCGATCCGCCCGCGGTGCTCGCCGCGGCGCTCTTCAATCTCGCGCCGCATCTCGACGATCCGGAAGCCACGATCGAAGCGCGCTTTGGCGCGGAAGTGACGAAGCTCGTGCTCGACGTGCGCAAGCTGCTGCGGCTTGGCATCGTTAGCCTGCGGGCCGCGCAGCAGTCGGTGCCCGAAGCGGGCCGCGAAGGGCGCGACGCCCAGGCGGCGCGGCGTGCGCAGGTCGAATCGCTGCGCAAGATGTTGCTCGCGTTCGCGCAGGACATCCGCGTCGTGCTGATCCGGCTCGCGTCGCGCCTGCAGTCGCTGCGGTTCTATGCGGCGCAGAAGATCACGCCGGCGCCCGAAATCGCTCACGAGACGCTCGAGATCTATGCGCCGCTCGCCAACCGGCTGGGCATCTGGCAACTGAAGTGGGAGCTCGAAGACCTCGCATTCCGCTTCCAGGAGCCGGACACCTACAAACGTATTGCGAAGCTGCTCGACGAAAAGCGTGTGGAGCGCGAGAGCTATGTGTCGGAGGCGATCGCGCGGCTGCAGCGCGAGCTTGCCGCGGCGCATATCCCGGCCGAAGTGAGCGGGCGGCCCAAGCACATCTACAGCATCTGGAAGAAAATGCGCGGCAAGGAGATCGACTTCTCCGAGCTTTATGATGTGCGCGCTTTCCGCGTGATCGTGCCCGATATCAAGGATTGCTACACGGTGCTCGGCATCGTGCACAACCTCTGGCAGCCGGTCCCGAGGGAGTTCGACGACTACATCTCGCGGCCCAAGCCCAATGGCTACCGGTCGCTGCATACGGTCGTGATCGGTGACGACGGCCGCGCGTTCGAGGTGCAGATCCGCACGCAGGAGATGCACCAGTTCGCCGAGTATGGCGTGGCCGCGCACTGGCGCTACAAGGAAGCCGGCGCGAAGGGCTACGGCGGGCAGGTCAGCGCAAGCAGCAGTTACGACGAGAAGATCGCATGGCTGCGCCAGCTGCTTGCGTGGAAGGACGATGTGTCGGACGGGCGTCAGCCGTGGGAGCAACTGCGCCAGGCTACGCTCGACGACGACCACATCTACGTCCTCACGCCCCAGGCGCGCGTGATCGCACTGCCGCTGGGCGCGACGCCGCTCGACTTCGCCTATCACCTGCACAGCGAGCTTGGCCATCGCTGCCGCGGCGCGCGTGTAGACGGCGCGATGGTGCCGCTCAATACCCAGCTTCGCAATGGCCAGACGGTCGAGATCGTTTCGGTGAAGGAGGGCGGGCCGTCGCGCGACTGGCTCAATCCGCAGCTGGGCTATCTGCACAGCCCGCGTGCGCGCCAGAAGGTGCGCGCGTGGTTCAACGCGATCGAGGCGCAGGAAAACATCGCCAACGGCCGCGCGATGGTGGAAAAGACGCTGCAGCGCGAGGGCCGCACCTCGGTCAATCTCGATCAGCTCGCGGCCAAGCTCGGCTTCAAGTCGACCGACGATCTCTTCAGCGTGGTCGGCAAGGAAGAGTTCAGCCTGCGCAACATCGAGCATGCCTTGCACGACGCGCCCACGGCCGAGCCCGAAGAGGAAACACCGGAGCAGCTCACCAAGCGCGCGAGCGGCGCGAACGTCGCGCATGGCGGGTCGTCGGGCGTGCTGGTGGTGGGCGTGGATGCGCTGCTCACCCAGCTCGCGCGCTGCTGCCGGCCGGCGCCACCCGACGCGATCAGCGGTTTCGTCACGCGCGGCAAGGGCATGTCGATCCACCGCAGCGACTGCCCGACCTTTCTGCGCATGGCCGAGCGGGCGCCCGAGCGCGTGCTCCACACCACCTGGTCCGCCGACGTGATGGGCGGGCGCGGCCAGTCGGTCTATCCGGTCGACATCTCGATCGAGGCGACCGACCGCCAGGGTCTGCTGCGCGACATCTCTGAGGTTTTCGCACGCGAGAAGATGAACGTGATCGGCGTGAAGACGCAGTCGCGCCGCAATGCGGCGTACATGCAGTTCACGGTCGAAGTGTCGAACTCCGCGCAGATCCAGCGTGCCTGCGCGCTGCTCGGCGAGGTGGGCGGGGTGCTGCGGGCGTTGCGCAAAGGCTGAGGCAGGGCGGCTTTGCCGCGGCGCAAAAAAAGCACTTGCCAAGTCTGCGGCTACTTCATATAATCTCCCTTCTTCAGGCTCGTAGCTCAGCTGGTTAGAGCACCACCTTGACATGGTGGGGGTCGTTGGTTCGAGTCCAATCGAGCCTACCAACGAAATCGGGCTTCTGGCTTTGCCGGGGGCTCAATGCAGCAAGTTTGCGTAAAGCGCGCTGGACCTTTAGAGGAAGCGCCATAAGGCGAATACGGTTATGACACCGCGAACGTTCACCGAAACTACTTCGGAGCGACGCTAGTCGAGGACCTCTTTCGCCTCTGCAGTCTGGTTTGAAAAGTGAATGCGGCCCCTCGAAAGCGGGGCCGCATTTTTTTTCGTCGCGAAGTTTTCCGCGGTCTGTTCCCACGAACAATACGATGTGCCGTCGCGGCACTTCTGGAGAAAAACATGGTTGCGATACGTCTGCCCGACGGTTCGGTTCGACAGTATGATCATCCCGTCACGGTCGCCGAAGTGGCGGCTTCGATTGGCCCCGGTCTCGCCAAGGCGGCGCTCGGCGGCAAGCTCGACGGCGAACTGGTCGATACGTCGACGCTGATCGATCACGACGCATCGCTCGCCATCGTCACGGACAAGGACGCCGACGGTCTCGACATCATCCGTCACTCCACGGCGCACTTGCTCGCTTACGCAGTGAAGGAGCTGTATCCGGAGGCGCAGGTCACGATCGGGCCGGTCATCGACAACGGCTTCTACTACGACTTCGCCTACAACCGTCCCTTCACGCCCGAAGATCTCGAAAAGATCGAAAAGCGCATGCAGGAGCTCTCGAAGAAGGACGAGCCGGTGTCGCGCCGCGTCGTCACGCGCGGCGAGGCCGTGGACTACTTCAAGAGCATCGGCGAGAAGTACAAGGCCGAGATCATCGAGTCGATTCCGGGTGCCGAGGAAATCAAGCTGTACTCGCACGGCGGCTTCACGGACCTGTGCCGCGGCCCGCACGTGCCGTCCACGGGCAAGCTCAAGGTCTTCAAGCTCATGAAGGTCGCGGGCGCCTACTGGCGCGGCGACTCGAAGAACGAGCAGCTGCAGCGCATCTACGGCACGGCCTGGACGAAGAAGGAAGACCAGGACCAGTATCTCCACATGCTCGAGGAGGCCGAAAAGCGCGACCACCGCAAGCTCGGCAAGCAACTCGACCTGTTCCACATGCAGGACGAGTCGCCGGGCATGGTGTTCTGGCACCCGAAGGGCTGGACGCTCTGGCAGCAGGTCGAGCAGTACATGCGCGGCCGCCTGCGCGTGGCCGGCTACGACGAAATCAAGACGCCGATGATCATGGACCGCTCGCTCTGGGAAGCGTCGGGTCACTGGCAGAACTATCGTGAAAACATGTTCACGACGGAGTCGGAAAAACGCGATTACGCGATCAAGCCGATGAACTGCCCGGGCCATGTCCAGGTGTTCAATCACGGCCTGCGTTCGTACCGCGATCTGCCCCTGCGTTATGCGGAATTCGGCTCGTGCCATCGCAACGAGGCGTCGGGCGCGCTGCACGGCCTGATGCGCGTGCGCGGCTTCGTCCAGGACGACGCGCACATCTTCTGTACGGAAGACCAGATCATCAGCGAGTCGATCGCCTTCAACACGCTGGCGATGAGCATCTACAAGGATTTCGGGTTCGATCACATCGACATCAAGCTCTCGCTGCGCCCCGATTCGCGCGCGGGGACGGATGAGACGTGGGATCGCGCCGAGCAGGGCCTGCGCGAGGCGCTGACGGCCTGCGGCCTGCAGTGGGAAGAGCTGCCGGGCGAGGGCGCGTTCTACGGTCCGAAGGTCGAGTACCACATCAAGGACGCCCTTGGCCGCTCGTGGCAGTGCGGCACGCTGCAGCTCGACATGGTCCTGCCGGAGCGCCTCGGCGCCGAGTACGTGGCCGAGGACAACAGCCGCCGCCGCCCGATCATGCTGCACCGCGCCATCCTCGGTTCGATGGAGCGTTTCCTCGGCATTCTGATCGAGCACCATGCGGGCGCGATGCCGCCGTGGCTCGCTCCGGTGCAGGCCGTTGTGATGAATATCGCGGAAAGTCAGGCCGAATATGCCGCGAATCTGGTTCAATCGTTGCAAAAACAAGGGCTTAGAGTGGTGGCCGATTTGCGCAACGAGAAAATTAGCTATAAAATACGCGAGCACACGCTTGAGAAGGTCCCGTACCTGCTTGTCGTCGGCGACAAGGAGCGTGAAGCACAAACGGTAGCCGTGCGTGCCCGTGGCGGCGTCGATCTGGGTGTCATGCCAGTCGAGGCCTTTACTGCCCGTCTTGCGGAAGACGTCAAGACGTTCAAGTAAGCCATCGCGGCAGCGCGGCTCGTTTTTTTAATTTTTAGAGGAAACGTAACATCGCTACGGATAAGTCGCATCGCATCAACGGTGAAATCACTGCACCCGAGGTGCGTCTCGTCGGAATCGAGAACGAACCGCTCGGCATCGTAAAGCTGGCCGATGCGTTCCGCATGTCGGAACAACAGGACGTCGATCTGGTTGAAATTGCCCCGCAGGCGGTGCCTCCCGTGTGCCGCCTGATGGACTACGGCAAGTTCAAGTACCAGGAATCGAAGAAGCAGCACGAGGCCAAGCTCAAGCAGAAGGTCATCCAGGTCAAGGAAGTCAAATTCCGCCCGGGTACCGACGATGGCGATTACAACGTCAAGCTGCGTAATCTCATCCGCTTCCTTGACGATGGCGACAAGACGAAGATCACGTTGCGTTTCCGCGGCCGCGAAATGGCCCACCAGGAAATCGGCATGCGCATGCTGGAACGTCTGCGCACCGACCTCGAAGAAGTCGGTCAGGTCGAGCAGATGCCGAAGATGGAAGGGCGCCAGATGATCATGGTGCTCGCTCCGAAGAAGAAGAAGTAATCCGGCGCGCCGCGCGGTTCGTGCGACGCCCGAAAAATTTTGATTGACGTCTTCGGCGCCAAGGCGCGCAGAAGGCGGGAAGCAGGTTCCGGAACGGCGCCCGCGCGCAGCACGTAAGGTGCGGCAAACGGGCGTTTTTCCTGAAAGCGGCGGTTAGCACTATTAGCCAGTCGCCAAAACAAGTGGAGTGGGTTTCGAAGGGCGGTCTCAGGGCAAGGTGTTCGAACACTGCGCCAGCCGCACACCCATGTCCATCAAATAATGGAGTTGTCATGCCGAAGATGAAGACCAAGAAGAGCGCTGCAAAGCGCTTCGTGGTTCGTCCGGGCGGTACCGTCAAGCGCGGTCAAGCCTTCAAGCGTCACATCCTGACGAAGAAGACCACCAAGAACAAGCGCCATCTGCGCGGTGCAACGGCAGTTCATGATTCCGATCTGAACTCCGTGCGCGCAATGCTGCCGTTCGCGTAATCCCTCAACCGATACTCACAGGAGCGAAACATGCCTCGAGTCAAACGTGGGGTTACCGCACGGGCCCGCCACAAGAAAATCATCAACCTGGCCAAGGGTTACCGCGGCCGTCGCAACAACGTCTATCGCATCGCCAAGCAGGCGGTCATGCGCGCGGGCCAGTACGCCTACCGCGATCGCCGCAACAAGAAGCGTGTGTTCCGCGCACTGTGGATCACGCGTATCAACGCGGCGGTGCGTCAGCACGACATGACCTACAGCGTGTTCATCAACGGCCTGAAGAAGGCTTCGATCGAACTCGACCGCAAGGTCCTGGCTGACATGGCTGTGTTCGACAAGGCTGCATTTGCTGCGATCGTCAAGCAGGTGAAGGCCGCCGTCGCTGCCTGAGCGCAGTAGCAGGTATTGCGCAGGTTCGTTGCAGCAGACATTCCGGTAGTCTCGGTGATGCTGCAACAAAAACGGGGCTCCTCACCGAGCCCCGTTTTTGTTGGTGAAGCGCTTCCTGCGCCACTCAAGTCTCAAACTCTGACGCTGAAAAGATGGGATCAATGGATCTGGACCAGATTGTCGCCGACGCGCAACGCGCTTTCGCCTCCGCCTCCGACGTCAACACGCTTGAAAACGAAAAGGCTCGCTTTCTCGGCAAGTCCGGCGCGCTGACCGAACTGCTCAAGGGCCTCGGCAAGCTCGACCCGGAAACGCGCAAGACCGAGGGCGCGCGCATCAACGCCGTCAAGCAGCAGGTGGAAGCTGCGCTCAACGCGCGCCGCCAGGCGCTCGCCGACGCACTGCTGAACCAGCGCCTCGCCTCCGAGGCGATCGACGTCACGCTGCCGGGCCGCGGCGCCGGCACGGGCAGCCTGCACCCCGTGATGCAGACGTGGGAGCGCGTCGAGCGCATCTTCGGCTCGATTGGCTTCGACGTGGCTGATGGTCCCGAGATCGAAACCGACTGGTACAACTTCACCTCGCTCAACAGCCCGGAAAACCATCCGGCGCGCTCGATGCAGGACACGTTCTACGTGGAAGGCAAGGACGCCGATGGCCGCCAGCTTTTGTTGCGCACGCACACGAGCCCGATGCAGGTGCGCTACGCGCGCACGCACACGCCGCCGATCAAGGTGATCGTGCCGGGCCGCACGTATCGCGTGGACAGCGACGCCACGCACTCGCCGATGTTCAACCAGGTCGAAGGCTTGTGGATCGAAGAGAACATCAGCTTCGCAGACCTGAAGGGTGTCTACACCGACTTCCTCAAGAAGTTCTTCGAGCGTGACGACATCCAGGTACGCTTCCGTCCGTCGTACTTCCCGTTCACGGAGCCTTCGGCCGAAATCGACATGATGTTCGAGCAGGGCAAGAACGCCGGCAAGTGGCTCGAGATCTCGGGCTCGGGCCAGGTGCATCCGACCGTGATCCGCAACATGGGCCTCGACCCGGAGCGCTACATCGGCTTTGCGTTCGGCAGCGGCCTCGAACGCCTGACGATGCTGCGTTACGGTGTGCAGGACCTGCGCCTGTTCTTCGAAGGCGATCTGCGCTTCCTGCGTCAGTTTGCCTAATCGAAGCGACGCATTCGCTTGCAGAGCGCGAGGCGGACGCAGCACTTGAAGAGGTGCGCGAGAACCCGCCTACGCGACGGTCACAATCTGTCTGGAACGTAAAACCAAATGCTATTCCCCGAATCCTGGCTGAGAAGCTTTGTCGATCCGAAGCTCACGACCGATGAACTGGCCCATGCGCTCACCATGGCCGGCCTCGAAGTCGAAGGCCTGAGCCCGGCCGCGCCGCCCACCACGAAGATCGTCGTGGGTCGCGTGCTCGAAGTCGTGAAGCATCCGGACGCGGACAAGCTCAACGTCACGCAGGTCGACGCCGGCACCGGCGCAGTCCTGCAGATCGTGTGCGGTGCGCCCAATGTCGCGCCCGGCATCAAGGTGCCCGTGGCGCTCGTGGGCGCCGAACTGCCGCCCGCCGAAGAAGGCGGCAAGCCCTTCGCGATCAAGCTCTCGAAGCTGCGCGGCGTGGAAAGCCAGGGCATGTTGTGCTCGGCGCGCGAACTGAAGCTCTCGGAAGACCACAGCGGCCTGATGATCCTGCCGGAAGAGACGCCCATCGGTCAGGACATCCGCGAAGCGCTGAATCTCGACGACACCATCTTCGAAATCAAGCTCACGCCGAACAAGGCCGATTGCCTTTCGGTGTATGGCGTCGCGCGCGAAACGGCCGCGATCACTGGCGCGCCGCTCGCGGCGCCCGTGTACCCGAAGGTCGAGGTGAAGCTCGATGAAAAGCTGCCCGTGAAGATCTCGGCGCCGGACCTGTGCGGCCGTTTCTCGGGCCGCGTGATCCGTG
>Ga0207816_1000227_pt1 | contig 13690 bp, 15 predicted proteins | sample LuqExpMetageno10_FD_187768 | JGI IMG/M metagenome (GOLD analysis project Ga0207816, IMG submission 187768) | Tropical forest soil microbial communities from Luquillo Experimental Forest, Puerto Rico - Sample 10 (SPAdes) | ecosystem: Environmental > Terrestrial > Soil > Tropical forest ... | reverse complement strand
CCTGCCGCTTCTATGGTGCCAATGATCGTGATGGCAGCCGCATGTTCGGACGCGAAGGACAAGTGCTCGATGGCCCAGCCTGCCGCGCCGAGATCGTCGCCCAACGGGCAGAGTTTTTGGAACAGCTTTGCCGGGGGCGGTAAGCGCGCTTACTCGAACAACGTCGCGAGTTTCGCCAACACTTCGTTGAGGATTTCCTCCGGCAGGCTTTCGAGCTTGCGGCCGTGGCGCGCTTCGAGATCGAGCACGCGCGGTTGATCACAGCGGACCACGCCGGTGGTTTGCGTACCCGCCCCCATAAGAGAAACCGTGAACCCGGCATTGCGCGCGAATTGTCCGCCACTGGTGATGGGCACGACGACCGGCGCTTTGGTTAGCGTGTTGAAAGCGGTGGGAGAGACAACCAGCACTGGACGCTTTCCGCGCTGCTCATGGCCTTCGGCGGGATCGAGAGAAACCAGATAGATGTCCCCTCGCTCCATTTAGATCTCCTCACGGCCAACCGGTCCAGAAGAGGTCCAAGCGCGATCTTCTTGCGTTACCGGCGCATTGGAATCGCACTGCGCCAAGAGTTCTTCGAGCGTGTATTTCGGTTTGGCTTGCGGGGCGATGACGAGCTTGCCGTCTTCGACGGACACTGACACCTGCCGCCCCGCGGATAAGTCGGCAACATCCAGCAAAGCGGGCGGGATTGCGAGCATCACCGAGCCGCCGACCTTCCTCAGGACTGCCTTATGGGCCATGCCTTACCTCTATGTTATATTATAATATAACTTGTTTAGAGGCAGAAAACAAGCCCTCCTAAAGTACCCGCTCGAGAGCCGAGGCCGGGAGCTGTGGTTTGCGGGCTAAACTGCGCGGAAAGGAGAGCGTGATCTTGAGACCCGGAGCATTGTCGCCGAGGGTGAGAGCGGCATTGTGCATACGGGCGACGGCGGCAACCAAGGAGAGGCCGAGGCCGGTACCGGGGGAGTTGCGGCTCTTTTCCAGGCGGACGAAACGCTCCAAGACACGCGGGCGATCGTCTTGCGGAATGCCCGGGCCATTGTCGGCGACGGTCAAATCGATGCCCAGCGGTGTTTCCGTCAGACCGACCCAAACATGGCCGCCAGGCGGCGTGTATTTGATGGCGTTGTCGATCAGATTGACGAGGGCCTGACTGACCAGACTGCGGTTACCTTCGATAGCCAACGTGCCGGACGGTGCCACTTCCAACACAATGTCTTTTTCCTCTGCCACCACCCCATAAAGGTCGCCGACATCGGCGACGATGGCGGAAAGGTCCATCGTGCTCATGGCATCTCGGGTTAGGCCGCTATCGGCCTGAGCGATCAACAACAGCGCATTAAAGGTCGAGATGAGACGGTCGGTCTCGGCTATGGCATGCTCGATATCGTCCTGGCGAGAATCTTCCGGATCGAGACGGCGCTGGATTTCTTCGAGGCGATTGCGCAACCGGTTGAGCGGGGTGCGCAAATCATGCGCCACCGAATCCACCACTTCGCGCATGCCTTTCATCAGCCGCTCATTGCGCTCCAGCATGATGTTGAGGTTCTCCGCCAGCGCATCCATCTCGTCGTGCGCTTCTGTAATGGGGACACGGCGCGAGAAATTGCCAGCCACGATCTCGGAACTGGTGCGGTTGATGAGATCGAGACGGCGCAGGAAGTTACGGCTCATAAAGACACCTCCCGCCACGCCGAAGAGCAACATCAAGCCGACGCTCCAAGGAATGGTGGTAGTGAAGAATTTCCGGCTGAGCTGTTGATCCGAAATATCGCGCGCCACCAGCAGAATGAACCCGCCGGGCACGGTGAAGGCCTCGCCGCGAGCGGTGCGCGTCACGGTCTGGCTCTGCTGGCTGCGCTGATAGTCGAATTCGAAGAATTTGCCGGTGAGCTTCACCGAATCCGGCAGCTCTGAAAGATTTCCGGCCAATACCGAACCGTTGGGGCTCTGCAGGTAATAAAGCCCCGAACCGTGCTGAGCGACACGGGCGGTGATGACATCGGAAAGCCCGATGACGCCGAGACGCTGATAGGTTTCGCGCAGCCCGCCCACTTCGGCATCGATTGTCTCATCGATCTGGTTGGCGACGGCGCGCTGGGCGTTCCAATAGGTGAATGCCACCAGCGCCGTCGCCGACACAGCATAGAAAAAGACAAATACAAGGGTGATGCGGAACGCCTGCGTGTGCAGGACCCGCTCAGCCCAATGCCAGAAAGCGCTATTTCGCGGCACGGATCATATAGCCCGCGCCACGAATGGTGTGCAGCAGCGGGGCCTCGAAACCCTTGTCGATCTTGGCGCGAAGACGCGAGATGTGCACGTCAATCACGTTGGTCTGCGGATCGAAGTGGTATTCCCAGACACTTTCGAGCAGCATGGTCCGCGTCACCACCTGACCGGCGTGGCGCATCAGATATTCCAGGAGCCGGAATTCGCGCGGCTGCAAATCGATGGCCTGGCCGTTGCGAGTGGCCGTGCGGGTGAGCAGATCAAGCTCAAGATCTCCGACCGCCAGCTTGGTCTTCACCGTCGCAGGCGCCCGGCGGCGCATCAAGGCGTCGATGCGGGCCAGAAGCTCGACAAAGGCATAAGGCTTGGTGAGGTAATCGTCGCCGCCAGCCTTAAGGCCTTTGACGCGATCATCCACTTCCGACAAAGCCGAAAGAAACAGGACCGGCATACCGTTGCCGTGCTCGCGCATCTCCGCAACCACGTTCAAGCCGTCCATTTTCGGCAACATACGATCAATGATGGCGCAATCATAAGGACGGGAAAGCGCCAGCGTCAGACCGGTGTCGCCATCGGCGGCCTCGTCCACGACGTGGCCCGCTTCCTTGAGCCCGTTCACCAGATAACGCTGCGCCTCAAGATCGTCTTCCACGACGAGGATGCGCATGCCCAACCCTCCAAATCTTCCCAAAGCAGAATTATGAAAATCAAGGTCCGCGCCGGCAGCAGCAACGGGGGGGATGGGGCTACCACCACCGGCGCGGGAGGCCGAGCCTCATCCTTCGGATGAAGCCCGGAACGAAAACATCAGCTCTTTTCAAGCGGGACCGCGACGAAGTGCGAGGTTCCGCCAGAGGACACCAGCAGCAGCACGCTCTTCAGACCGGCCGAATGCGCTTCTGCGACACCCTTGGAGACATCTTGCGGCGTATGCACCGCCTTGTTGCGAACCGACACCACCACATCACCCGGCTGCACACCTTGTTCGGCGGCATTAGAGTCCGGATCGACCTTGGTGACCACGACACCCTGGATATTCTCATCGAGATTGTAAGCACGGCGCACTTCCGGGGTCAGGGCCGTGAGACCGAGACCCATCGCCTTGCCGGTGGTGAGAGATGCCGGACCGCCTTCTTCCTGCGGATTGTTGGCGGCGACCTGGGTGTCCTTTTTCGCTCCGATGGTGATCGAAAGGTTCTGCTGGCCGCCATTACGCAACACGGTGAAAGCAGCAGACTTACCGGCGGGCAAGGCCGCGACGCGACGCGTCACATCATGCGAGTCGTTCACCTCCTTGCCGTTGATGGCCAGGATCACGTCGCCCTGGCGCACGCCCGCACGGGCAGCCGGGCTATCCGGCACCACCGAAGCCACCAGCGCACCCTTAGGATCCTTCACACCCAGAGAGGCGGCGATTTCCGGCGTCACTGCCTGAATCTGCACCCCAAGCCAACCGCGAGCGACACGGCCATGAGCCTGCAGCGCTGCCACCACGTCCTTGATGGTCGAAGCGGGAATGGCGAAGCCGATGCCAACCGAGCCGCCGGTGGGCGAGAAGATCATCGAATTCATGCCGATGACCTGACCGCGCAAATCGAAGGTCGGGCCGCCGGAATTGCCACGATTGATCGGGGCGTCGATCTGAATGAAATCGGTATAAGGCTGATCGGCATTGCCGATGTCGCGGCCGATGGAGGAGACGATACCGGCCGTAACAGTGTTCGACAGGCCGAACGGATTTCCGACAGCCACCACCCAATCACCAACGCGCAAGGCGCGGTCGTTGCCGAACTCTACGGTCGGCAGCGGCTTATCGGAGGTCACCTTGAGTAGCGCCACATCGGTGCCGGCATCGGTGCCGAGCACCTTGGCCGTGAAGCTGCGCCCATCGGGCAGCTTGATGGTGATCTTGGTGGCGCCGTCGACCACATGGTTGTTGGTGACGATCAGACCGGACTTGTCAACGATGAAGCCCGAGCCCATCGAAGTGCCGCGGCGGGGCTGCGGCTGCATCTGCGGCCGGCCGCCGAACTGACGGAAGAAATCCTTGAAGGGGTCTGGCACATCATCCAGGCCGTTTTGGGCCGTGGGCTTCTCCACCACCTCGGCTGTAACCGACACCACGGCCGGGCTCACCCGCTCCACCAGATCGGCGAAGCTGAAGGGCGTGCCGTTTTCCATCATGCGCGGCGGCGGCGCCGAACCACCCTCGCGCTCCTGCGCGACGGCATAATGGGCAGACCCTTGCGTATTGCGCTCCGGCAGCAGCGCATAGGCGCCATAGCTGACGAGGATAATGGCGGCCGCAGCCGTCCCAGCCAACAGGGCCTTGTTTCGTTTCATATAGGCCATGACCTGCTCTTTGTTCATTCGTCCCTTCTCCACACCCATGGAGTGAGCATGTGATACGACGAGACTCTTTCCTAATTATTTCCTGAGTATGAATTATATGCAATTATAGCGCAATAGTTTGTCCAAGGTGAAGAAAGGGGCAGATATGCTGCTTTTCTTCCAGAATGGGCATTGGTTTCACATACCATACATGTGGAACAGACATTGGCCCGAGAGGGTTCTATACTCCATGGGGGCTCGGGGGAGTATCCGATGAAAATCTGGCGTCTGCTGGCATTGGTGCTTGCTGCTTTTGTCTTATGCGGCTGTTTGCCTGTGACAAGCAAAAACCCGGTTGGAAGCACCATCAGCCAGGGTGCCGACAAAGCACTCTATGGAACCTGGGTGGGCCGCAACCCCGACGACAAGAATGCCAAAGACGGCTTCGTGCATTTCATGGCCGCCAAGGACGGCAGCATGAGCGTGGCGATGGTCATGGCCGAGGGCGGCAGCGATGATGGCTGGACCATCTTCCGGCTCTCTACCGCCAAACTGAACCAGAACCATTATCTCAATGCGGTCCTCACCTTCGACAAAGACGAAGCGGCTTCAGGCAAGCTGAAGGGTGCGACCATTCCGGTGCTCTACACGCTGAAAGACGGCGTGCTGACACTTTATCTGCTCGATGAAGACAAGGCGAAAGCGGCGATCAAAGCCGGAAAGATCAAAGGCACCATCGAACCGGGCGATAGCGGCGATGCGGTCATCACCGACGAACCGGCAGAACTGGATGCTTTTTTCGCCAAGCCGGATGCGGCGGCACTGTTCAAGCCGCTCTTGGTGCTGAAGAGAGTGGAGTAGCGCAATTTATTTCGTCATGGCCACCCTCGAGGCGGCCATGACGAGCACCTCGGCCTTCAATGCCCGCTGGCGTGGAAGATCTCGCCGGCGAGGCCAGTGTTGTATTGCAGACCGTCGATGGTCAGGGTGACGCGATGGGGCCAGTCGGCGCGGGCCAGGCCCTTGCGCGACAGTGCATTCCACACCGCCTCGTTGAACAGGCCAGAGGCGTCCTTGGTGGCCACCACGGCATTGCCCATGTGGAAATGGTCGCCATGCGGCTGGGGAAACTGGACGATGGTGATCTCGCCATTGGCTTCCTGGACCGCCGTACCGGGCAGACTGGCGAGGCCTTGCAAAAGCGTCAGTGTGCGGAGCTGCAGGGGATTAAGTTTGAGCGGGTTGTTTTTCGGCGGCATTGGCTTCCTCGTGCACGGACGCCCAGTGAGGTGAAACAAATCCATCCGGCAGAGCGCCCTTCACTGGCGGGGTCTTGTCCAGCCGGACAACCGGCCCGAGGAGTTCGAACCAGCCGTCCCTCGTTTCGCACGAATAAAGATAAGGGTCGAGTCCGTCGCGAGGTGCCAAAGCATCCGCCACAGCGTCAATCCGGCCCAGGGTTAAGAGCCATGCGGCGGTGGCCGCCAGCGAAACATCGACATGCCAGCTGCCGCCTTCGCGGATACGCCGGAGCAGTGCCGCCGCCACGCCGGCGGCCGCCAGATAGCCGGTGAGAACTGACAAAACCGGGGCGGACACGAGTGCGGGCAGGATCTCCCGCGGCTTGCCCCGTTGGGCGGCGAGAAAACTACCCTGTTCAGCCGCCATACCGGTCGCCGCCTGCACCACATCTTCAAAACCACGCTGCGGCGCCCAAGGCCCGTAATAGGCCGAAAGCGAGACCGTGATCAGCCCGGGCGCAATATGGGCAAGCGAAGCTGGTGAGAAACCCAGCCCGGCAAGCGCTCCAGGCCGGTAGGCATCGACAAAGACCTGCGCTTCGCGCACCAGATGGCGCAGGATTTCCGCATCGCCCGGCTTTTTGAGATCGAGCTCGGTGACACGCTTGCCGGCGCCGAAGGCGTATTCGGCGGGATCTGGCAAGCGCGGCGACACCACCCGCAACACCTGCGCCCCATGGCTCGCCAAAGTGGCCGTCGCCGCGGCGCCCGCGGTCAGGCGCGTGAGATCGAGAACGCGCAAATCCCCAAGCGGCATCGCATGCGCGGCGGGACGGAATGGCGGGGCATCACCAATCTTCCTAAGCACAATGGGAGGCTGCGGCGGCACGGCGAGCATTTGCCACTCCTCGCGGCTGCGCACCAAGCTGCCCGTCAACCCCATAAAGGCGAGCGCATTTTCCAGCGCCACGCCGTTCCATTTGGCGACCGCAGCCGTTACCGCCGGGGGCTCATCGCGGGCATTCAACAGATCGAGGGTACGCCGCGCCAGATGCGGGAACCCGCCGCGCAAATAGAGCCAGCGCCGGTCATTGGTTTGATAGAAGCCGGTGGTGGCCGTGCCGTCCTTGGGCTCCGGAAGCAGCGAACCGTTGAGGCGTACAATCGTATGTGCCGCAAGCGAAACGGCCGCAGACTTGAGATCGACAGAGATCGCTTGGCGGTCGCCGCCGCGGAAACGCCAGATTTCCGCCGCCGCCGCCGCGGCAAAACCAAGCGCGGCCGCCGCAGCGGTGGGAAAGCGGAACGGCGCGGAAAAAGGCTGAAGACGATTTTCGTGATGGGCGCCTTCGAATTTCGGCGCAGCCAAAGGCGCAATACCGGCAGCACGGTTGAGCACTTCAAACGCAGCATGCGGCGTCATGACGACCTCCGGCGACCAAATTAGGCTGCTGTCCAAGACCCTGCAATGCAAGCTAATCGAATTGGCTGCCGAGGGTATGACAAACTACATGACGGCCGGTGTTTCGGGCTGCAATTCCGCACCTGCAGCCTTGCCGCGGCGGCGCAGGAATTCGGTTTCGCTCTCTTCGAACAGAAGAGTGAAAAGCTCCAGGACCAGGAAGAATTGCTGCCGCACAACTTCCCGGCGAGGCCCTTCCGCCGTGCGCAACTCTTTCAAGGTGTCTTCGCTGTAGCTGCGCAGCAACTGCGTGACATCATCCATGGCATTCTGGTGTCTAGCGCCGAAAGAGCCGGGCACTGCCAGAATCTTGGAACCGGACAACACCCTGGCGTAACGCAGCGCGCGCGCGGCGCGATCCGGATCGGCGGGACGGCCGAAATCCGGCACCCGCGGACCGCCCGAATAACCCGCCTTGTGGGTGGGCAAAGCCGCAGAGATTTCCTTGGGCGCCCGCTCCATGAAGGTTTCCATCAGGGAGGCAACGGCGGCGCGGTCCTTCAAGAGGCGCTGGCCCCATTTGCCGCTGCGCAGGATCTCCACCTCTTTGACGATGGCACTGGAAATATCGGTGAAGGTGGTGAGATGGGCGATCAGCGCGTTCTCGTCGAACACCGGATGGCGCATGGCCATGATCGCCAGACGCGCATTTTCCATGTCGGAAAACAGTACATCACCGGCCAACCCCATATCGGTCGAAGAAATCAAGGCATCGCCGCTCTGGCGCGCAATGAGCAAGGCAAGCTTCAGCGCTTCCCAAGGCTTGGTCAGACGGCGCATCGCCACCACGGAAATCAGCGGCGCGGCATCGAGATTGCTCTCGGCAACGGAATCGTAGACGTGGCGCAGGCCCCAAAGCAGCTCTTCATTGAGGCCCGGCGTTCCCTTGGGCAGCAAGGCCTGGACCGCCAGCATGGCCGAGCCCGACATCAGCACAATCGCCATATCCCAGGCATCGGCCGCTACCGCCTCGCCGCCCAAAAGCGGCAGCACTTTCTTTTGATTGTGCAGAAGCGCGTCATGCATCGCCTTGCCGGCCTCCGGCCAGAACTGCTCAGCCCGCGCCAGCGCCGCGGAGAATTTCGCCGCCACCACGAGGCTGCGGATGTCCACGGAATAGGCTTTGACCTGCTCGGCGATCAGATGCTGGCTCAGCCATTGCCAGACCGGCACCACATGGCCGCGGAGAATGCAGCCCTTTTGTTTGTCAGTCCGCGGAGTATTAATCAGAAGATCCTCGAAAGGCCGGCAGAACAGGCGCAGCGGCGTCGGCGTGCGCTGCGCAGCATCGCCGGTCCGCAACACCGGACGCAGGCCATCGAGAATGGTTTCGTGGGGCAAGGCCTTGCCTTCAACCAGACGATCGACCTCGATGGCGCGCGCAAGACGCGCCGCCACATCCGCCGGCAATTTGCCGAGGAAATTCTGCAAGAGATCGATTTTGTCGCTCGAAAGCATGACAGTCCGTACGACCTAGGGCTGCCCATCCTAGAACTGTATCGTTAATAGCCGATTGCCATTCGCAACTGGCTTTTGGGCAGGCCGTTCCAGAGATTTGTACGCTTACAGGTGTACCTTCAGCCTAACGCCGGCAGAGTGAGACTGGTTTGCAAACCACCTAGACGTGCTTTTTCCAGACTCAGGGCACCGCCATACAGTTTGGCGATATCGCGGACGATGGAAAGGCCAAGGCCGGAGCCGGGCACGGATTCATCGAGACGCTCACCGCGGCTCATCACCCGGTTGCGGTCTTCGGGCGCCAGCCCTGGACCATCATCTTCTACACTGAGGCGGAACACCCGCCCTTCGAGCCGCTCGGCTTCCACCGCAACAAGGCCTTTAGCCCATTTGCAGGCATTGTCCATCAGGTTGCCCGCCATCTCTTCGAGGTCTTGCCGCTCGCCGCGGAAATAGAGAGTCTCCGGACAGTTCACCACAATCTTGATGCCCCGTTCGGCATGGATGCGGGTAAGAACCCGCGCCAGATCTTCCAGCACGGGAGAGACTTGGGTGCGATTGCCGAGCGCGTTGACGGCCCCGGCAGCACGCGCACGGGAAAGATAATGATCGACTTGGCGGCGCATCACCCCGACCTGACGCTTGACGCTCTCGGCCAAAGGCCCGGGATGGGCTTCGGATTCGGTGACCAGCACGGTCAGCGGCGTCTTCAGGAAATGGGCGAGATTGGCGACATGGGTACGGGCCCGGCCCACCACTTCGGCCGAATGTTCGATCAGGCTGTTGAGCTCAGCCGCGAGCGGAGCGATCTCGGCGGGAAAATTGCCTTCCAAACGCTGAGCAGCGCCGCTTCTGATGCGCGCCAGCGAGGCTTCCACCTTACGCAAGGGCTGCAAACCGATACGCACCTGCAGGAACACCGCGCCGACAAGGCCGAAGAACAAGGCCGTGAAGGACCAGAAGATGATGTGGTTGAAATCAGCGATGGAGGCTTCCACGCTCGCCATGTCGCCCGAGACGATGAAGGTATAGGCCTTGAAATCCTTCGGATCCTTGGTGGCGGTGACGGGAAAGGAGACGCGACGCTCCAGAACCCGCAAACGCTGGTCCAGCGGACCGACGGCATAACCCCAAGAAACGCCCTGCTTCTTCTCGATATCGGCGACATGCAGCGTCTGATCAAGCAGCGAATGCGAAATCATCACCGGCATGCCATCGGAGGGTTCGATTTGCCAATAAAGGCCGGAATAGGCACGGGCAAAGCGGCGGTTGAGCAGCCGCTCACGCAAGGTGATGGCACCATGGGCATCCGGCTCGGCCGCCGCGATCAAACCGTCGAGATCGACTTGAAGCTGGGTGTCGAAATTGTCCCGCATCGCCTCGACAAAGGTACCGGACAGGACATAGCCGCCAACCGCCAGACCGATGGCGGCCCAGACCGCCGCGGCCAGAATGAGCCGGCCCGCGAGAGAGCGGGGTCTATGCCTTTCGAGGCGCTGACGGATCGTCGAGGCAATAGCCAAGGCCACGCACCGTTTGGATGAGATCGGCGTCCAGCTTTTTGCGCAGACGGCCGACAAACACTTCAATGGTATTCGAGTCGCGATCGAAATCCTGATCATAGAGATGTTCGACCAGTTCGGTGCGGGATACCACACGGCCCTTGTGGTGGGCCAGATAGGCCAGCAGCCGGTATTCGAGGCTGGTCAGCTTCACCGGATTGCCATTCAGACTCACCCGGCTGGAACGGGTATCGATACGCAGCGGCCCTATTTCGATTTCGGAGGTGGCAAAACCCGCCGCCCGGCGCAGCAAAGCCCTGAGCCGCGCTAAGAGCTCCTCGGTATAAAAAGGCTTGGCGAGATAATCATCGGCACCCGCATCGAAGCCCGCCACCTTGTCGGACCAGGAATCGCGCGCGGTGAGAATCAAGACCGGCATGGTCTTATGGTTCTTGCGCCATTGCTGCAGCACGCGCACGCCATCCATCTTGGGCAGGCCGAGATCCAGGATCACCGCATCATAAGGTTCGGTGTCGCCGAGAAAATGACCTTCCTCACCGTCAAAAGCCTGATCCACCACATAGCCGGCATCGCCCAGCGCCTTCTTCAGCGTACGCTGTAAATCGCCGTCATCTTCGACCAGCAAAAGCCGCATATATCACCCGTTGGGACGGCGGCGATCATCGCGCCGGTCATCACGCAGGCTGCGATCATAACGGTCTTCGTCGCGGCCGGAAGAGCGATCATTCCAGCTCCGGTCATCACGCCGGTCAGTGCTCCGATTTTCATTGCCGTTCTGGTTCCAGCCATTGCCGTCATCGCGAAAATTGCCCCGCGGCGGGGTGCTGCGATCCTCTTGCTGGCGGTTACGCTCGGGCGGCGGGGAATAGGAATTGGAAGCCGGTGCACCGCCAACAATCTGGCCGGAGCGCGCATCCACCGTGAACCAGACCAGCCGTCCATCGGGGGTCATCCATTTGATGCGATAGGTGGCTTGGCCATCCGGGCTGAAAAACGGACCTTCCGCATCGTAAAATTTGCCGGGAACCGAATTACGGATGTGAGGCAGCACGCGGTCTAAAGAAGGGCTGCCGCCGCGCCGGTCCTCTGCAGAGGCCGCTGACGCGAGCGCTAGAACACAGAACAAAAAGCTTACCAGACGCGCACGCATGGCGATTTGGATAGCCCCCTAGAGATGAACCATTGCTGAACACGCCTGCCAGGACCGGTTCAGCCGGGGTATTCTAGTCTCTCCACCATGGAAGCGGGGAAACATTTCACCGCATGGGGCCAACAGGCCCAGAAGGAGAGAGCGATGAAGACCGGTAAACTTCTTTTGACCGCTATCGCGGCTGCCATGTTGACCACCACCGGTGCCCTGGCCGACCCTGACCACGACCGCAACGGCCCTCCGGGCTGGGGCGAACACCATGACCGTGACGGCTGGCGCGACCATGGCCGCGACCATGACCGTGGACGCGATCGCGACGACTGGCGCGGCCGCGAAGCCTGGCATTGGCGCGACGACCGCGGCGGCTGGCATGGCGATCATGACCGCTATTGGCGCCCGAATTATCGCGGCTATGCCGAACGCGATGTCTATTTCCGCAGCTTGCGCGGCCATGGCTATTACCGCTGGGACGGCGCTCCCTATTGGTACCAGGGCCGCTATGTGGTGCGCAGCTATGACCGCTGGGGCCGCGCCGTCTTCGTCGAGATGAACCCTTACACCGGCGGCTTTGTCGGCGTGGTCCGCTTCTAGAGAAGAATACGCCTTGAGCCGTACGGTCCGCAGCCCGCCCCTCCCTGCAGGACTGTCCGGCGATCAAGCGAAGGCCCATGGTGACCTTGTGCAAACTTGGCGCCATGGGTTTTCGATCTTGATACATTTTCTTACCGCTTCGAGCGCTTCTTGCGAAACCTCTTTGCTAGAAAAGCGTCTCGCTGGGGCTCTAATCGGGAGAACGACATGTCATTGGCCAAGTTTTTCGCCGTACTGACTGCTGCAACCGCACTTTCCGTTTCCGCTGGGCTGGCCGATCCGCCGCAAGACGACCGGCGGCCGCAAAAGCATGACAGCATGCAGGGACAAAAGGACGACCGGGACCACGCGCAACACCAAGACTCTATGCAAGGACCGTCGCACGACTCCATGCAGGGCCGGGACAGCATGCGCGGCCCCAACCGGGATGCCCCCAATCGGGATGCCATGGGACCGGCACAGCATGGCGACCGCGACTGGCGTGATGATCGCGGCAGCTGGCATCGCGACCACGACCGCTATTGGCGCCCGGATTATCGCGGCTTTGCTCCGCGCGACCGCGTCTTCGGCGAATTGCGCCGTCATCAGTTCATGCGCTTCGACGGTGCCCCCTACTGGTTCCAGGGCCGTTATGTGGTGAAGAGCTTCGACCGCCAAGGCCGTCGCGTCTTTGTCGAAATCAACCCTTATACCGGCATCTATATTGGGGTAGTGCGGTTCTAACGAACTGCCTCACGCGAAAAGGCCCGTCGGCTTCCCCGCGGGCGGGCCTTTTCTGCATCAAGCCTTCTTCATACGATCGCCGAACCACCACACCACGGCGGTGACGGCGGCGAAAACCAGAGATTGGGCGATATCGCCCCTCGCCGCATCCCCGGACGGCAGCGCAAAAAACGCAGTGCTCAGCACCGCGCAAAGCCCGAGCGTCAACACCGGCCGCACCAGCGCCCGCACCGCACTCACCCAGAGATAGCTGGAGGCGATGGCACCTTCCGCTTTCAAGCTTTCGGCCAAACCGGACCAGGAGCCCGCCGCCGCAGCCGCCGCCAGCGCTTCGGCGTTTTCGGCTGCTTTGGCCTTCATCTGCATGTCGAGCATGCGCTCGTCATGGCTCCATTCTTCCTTCTTTTGCGCGAAGGCTTCGCGGGCTTCGAAAATGCCAATGACCTTGGTGGCGGCATTACCCAAGAGACCGAACACACCACCGCCCAAAGCGGTGTTGAGGACAGATGTAATGTCCATGGTGATTGCTCCTTGTGGTGATCAGACGACGGCGTAACCCCAGAACTGGGACTGGCTGGCTTTGATGTAGCCGTCATTGCCGGTGAAGCTGACGCGCACATCGATGACATCCCCCGCCGCCAGCGCGGCGAGGACGGTGAGATTGCAGGTGGTGACATCATCCACCGGCGTTCCCGACACCGCGCGGCCGCGGCCCAGTTCGGCGCCATTCTTGTAGAATGCCGCAATCACCTCGCTGGGCAGCGCGGCATTGGCGCGAAAGCGCAGCGAGAAGCCGAAGGCATAGGTTCCGGCCGCCGGGGCGGTGAAACTGTTGTCAGAGGCTGAAAAGGCACCAGCATCGTTGAAATCGTCATTGTTGAAGGCGATTTTGGCGGGCGTGCCGGAAGGAATGTAGTTATCGTAATTGGTATAAGCGGAGAAGGGCACCGGGGCGGGTGGAATCGCTTTCCAT
>Ga0207816_1000225_pt1 | contig 13748 bp, 13 predicted proteins | sample LuqExpMetageno10_FD_187768 | JGI IMG/M metagenome (GOLD analysis project Ga0207816, IMG submission 187768) | Tropical forest soil microbial communities from Luquillo Experimental Forest, Puerto Rico - Sample 10 (SPAdes) | ecosystem: Environmental > Terrestrial > Soil > Tropical forest ... | reverse complement strand
AAAAATGGCGGGAGCGACGGGGCTCGAACCCGCGACCTACGGCGTGACAGGCCGTCACTCTAACCAACTGAGCTACGCCCCCGCGGGCGCTTCCGCAGGGTGCCCCGCGAAAGGACGGCCGATGTAGGGCCCCGGCTTTGCCAAGTCAAGCAGGGGATTATGCGCTTTTTGTCCGGTGCTCACTTTTTTCGCGGCGGGCTGGCCAGAACCGCTTCAAAGCTCCTTTTTAGCCGCGCGCGGAAAGGAAATTGGGCCGTTTCAGCCGCCCGGCCCCCGTCCACCCCGGCGGCCGCCTTCCGGACGCCCGCCCTGATCGTCCTGACTTCCCGGTTGCTTAGAATCAGGTGCCTGCTTCAGCCGCAATTCATCCGGCGTCAGCACCCCATTGCCGTCGCGGTCCAGATCATTGAAAAGCGCCCGCGCGGTACTGGCATACTCGTTAAAATCGATCACCCCATCGCCATTCCAGTCCTGCAAGGGCGAAATCGCCGATTGGTCTTCCTGCCAGCGCTGCTGGTTGACGGCACGGGCCTCGTCTGGCTCCAACACCCCATCATGATTGGTATCGGCAGCATCGAAATCCCGGCGCAGGCCCTGTTCGAGCTGCTGACGCGTCAGACGCCCGTCCGGCCCGGCATAGCGGCGCAGAATGTCGAGCGGGCCATGGCCTTTCCAGGCCTCTTCCTGATGCAGAGGCATACGGTCTCCGCCGCCGCATGCGGCAAGCCCCGCGGCCAGGACACAGAGAAGCGAAACGCCGAAAAGGGGTGTGCGCATAAGATTTCCTTCCGGCACGCACCCTAGAGGGCGGCTGCCACACTGCGAAGCTCTTTCCGGCAAAATTGCGTGATTTCAATACAGAGGGAAAGGTCAGCGTTAACGTCCGTAAACCGCGCCAATCGGGTTTGTTAAGGACTTGGCCGCTAGCCTAAGAGGCTTTTTGGCGGTGGTTTCCGTGGCCATTTCGTCTCTCACGCCCCCCTCTTTGCCGCCTGCGCTTCCCCAGGCGGGCAGTGCGGCGCAAACCAGCGCCAGCACCACGACGGCTAGTACGGCAGGCGCCAGCACGACCAGCGCGAGCGCCTCCAGCACAACTGCGGCCGCCACGACCAGCACAAGCATCACCGCTTCCGCCGCGAGTACCGTGACCACCAGCCCCGAAGTCTCCGGACTTTCCGCCTTGCAAGCGGCCGTGGCCATGGCGCGTCAGACGGCGATGAGCAAACAAGATGGCCTCGCCACCTTGATGGCGAATGTCTTGCAAGCCGTGGCGAACGGACCCTTGCCGCTCCCTGTGCAAGCAGCCGTGCAACAGTTGATGGCTTTGCATATTCCCACCGACAGCACGCCGACTGCCGATACCATCAGGACGGCGCTTACGGCCTCAGGCCTCTTCACAGAAGCAGAGATGGCCAAGACTGGAGAACCTCCAGCCGATCTCAAAACCGCGCTCGGCCAGTTGAACAAAGCCGCGCAAGATTGGGCCGCCAAAGTACCCTCCCGCGACACAAGCGAGAATCTCGCCACCTCAGCAACGCAACGCAGCGGAGCGGCTCTCCCATCTGCACCCGCAGCGTTCTCCAAAGAGTCTGCGATCGTAACGCCAAAACCATTTGCGCCAAACAGCAGCGCAGCGCCCTCCTCCCAATCGCCACTTTTGGCCAATAAAATCGTCTCTACCGATGCCGCCAAGACGGCGCAAACAGCATCAGCGCCGCCGCAAAGCACCAGCCCAGGCGAAAAGCCAGTCAATCCTGCAGCCAGCCCCGGCAAGCAGGACGGCACCAGCAAAACGCCATCCGATAGCAAGGCCGGATCGTCTGTACCAGGATCTTCTCAGTTAGAAGGGCAACGCAGCAGCGCACAAACCGGGCAGTCGCCGCCAGCGGCCACGCTGAAAACCGCGGATGCAGCCGTTGTGGCAAAGCTTCTGGCAACAGCCGGTGAAGCTGCTCTCGCCCCTCTTCCTGCCGAGCCTATACCGGCCGTTGAAACGGTGGCGCCCCCGCTGAAGAGCAATAGCGGCACAGCGTCAGCCACGCCGGTAACCACGCCCGGCAAATTGAACCAGCCCGCGCAGGATGGCAGCAATCCGGCGTCGGCCAGCAGCAAAGCATCTCCTGTTCCATCTCTCCCCTCGCTGCTGCCGTCTTCGCGCAGCGAAACGGCTCAAACGAGTGCCGCACCTAGCTTACCCAAAGCGGCTGATATCGCGTTACCAGCAAAACCTCTGGCTGCTGGCATGGATACGCCCCCCGTCCGTCAAGCACCGGCGCCGTTTCCAACAGATCAGACCGTGGCTGCAGACCCTATCGAAACGGTTCTTCAGACCTTTGTCCTTGCTGCGAAACCGCAAAGCGGCAACCCGGTGGTTGAGCTTCAAACCGCGTTGGACAAACCGGCCACACAGGCAGGCCCCGTCGAAACGCCACCAGGCGCCACGTCTTCACCAACTCCATCCATCGCTCCACCTCAGCAAAGCGAAGCAGAAGCCACATCTTCAAGCACCACGCCCAACAACGCGGATACCACGGCGCTGACGAAACTTCTCCCGATGGGCGTTGATACAAGCCTTGCCCGCCAATATCTGACACAGCTTACGATAGACAAAACTACCGATCCCATCAAAGCGGTTCTCCAAACCCTGGGCTTCTTCACGCAATTGCAGAGCAGCGGCGAACTTCCAGCCGATCCCAGGAATGGGCTCAGCGCTCTAAATCAAAAAGCGCAGGACAGCACCGGCAAAACACTGCCCAATGACAAAACTGAACTTGCGGCGCGCAGCCCAGCAGCACCACCGCCACAACGCGGAGGCGCGCCGGTGGGGCAATCGGCGGCATCTCCCACTTTGCCCAAAGGTGGTGATGCGGCTTTAACAGCAAAACTTCTGGCGGCAGGCAGTGAAGCTGCCCTCGCCCGTCAGAACCTGATGCAGCTCGCATCCCTGCCGGATGAGCAGCACCCCGCACAAACAAGGTGGGTGGCTGAGGTACCCTTGATGACACCGCAAGGCGCCAGCGTCGCCCAATTGATCGTGGAACGCGACAGCAGCAATACCAGTGCGGAGCAGCCGCAACCGGTCTGGCGTGTCGGCCTGGCGATGGATATCGAACCGTTGGGACCGGTGCGCGCCAATCTCGCGCTCAGCGGCGACCATGCCTGGGTGACCATCGCGGCCGACCGGCCCGAAAGCCTGGCCCAATTGCAGCAAGGCGCGGGCTGGCTTTCCGAAGCCCTGATGTCCTCTTCGCTGGAAGCCGATATCGCCTTCCAGTCCGGCCCGGCCGCAAAACCCCGCAACGGCTATGGCAGGGGGACGGCATGAAGAAGTCCAACCCGCTGGCGGTCGCGCTCAAATATGAAAAGCCGCATGCGCCGCGCGTGGTAGCCACGGGACGTGGCGCGGTAGCGCAAGCCATCGTCGATAAAGCCCGTGAATGCGGCGTGCCGGTGCAGGAGAATCCGTCGCTCGCCGAAGCGCTTGCCACGCTGGAGCTCGATCAGGAAATCCCCGAAGCGCTGTACAAGGCGGTAGCCCAGGTACTGGCCTTCCTTATGCGCACCGCAGGACATCTGCAATAGCGGAAACCGGTTTCCTAACCGCGACGGGCAGTCAAAACCGCCTTTCTCAGCGCATCTTTCGCCATCACGCCAGCGTCACACCGCTGCGGCAGCGTTCAACCCGCCTTTCGGCTACCTCTTTTCCAGCAACGAAATCCCGAAAAGGTGTTGATTGATCCTGAGCGACGAAACATAAGTGTAGCCATGCTGATTGATAAGATTTCCGTAGGCAAGAACCCGCCCTTCGACGTCAACGTCCTGATCGAGGTCCCGATCGGGGGCGAACCCATCAAATATGAGATCGACAAGGAGGCCGGCGTCCTGGTGGTGGACCGCTTCCTCTATACCGCGATGCGCTACCCGGGAAATTACGGCTTCATCCCCCATACGCTGTCCGGCGATGGCGATCCGGTGGACGTTCTGGTCTGTAACACCCGCGCTCTGGTGCCGGGTGCGCTCATCAATGTGCGCCCTGTCGGGGTGCTACGCATGGAAGACGATGGCGGGCTGGACGAGAAGATCATCGCCGTGCCCTCCCCGCATCTGACCCTGCGCTATGAGCATGTGCATAACTACACCGACATGCCGGAAATCACCCGCAAGCAGGTGGAGCACTTCTTCGAGCACTATAAGGATCTGGAACCAGGCAAATGGTCCAAGATCCTGGGCTGGAGTGATGCCGATACGGCGCACCGCTACATCCGCGAAGGCCTGGAGCGCTACGCCGCGCAAACCAAGGGCTGAGCCCGCTTAAGGGCGAAGCTGCAGCGGCGATCGCAATAACAATCCCTCAGGCTCAATACCTGAGGGTTTTTGCATTCCAGAGCTGTCGCTGGGAATGGTGGGCGGTGAGAGTTTCGAACTCCCGACCCTCTCGGTGTAAACGAGATGCTCTACCGCTGAGCTAACCGCCCTTTTGGAGCGTTTCTCATACACGACCCGGCCAAAGCATCAAGCGTTCCGTTCGCGCGCCCCTGTTGACGACGAAGTAACCCATAGGTTACAGTAACTCATAGGTTACATAGCTGGGGTGATTATGGCGGAAATCCAAAAGAGCGATGCTGAAATCGTAGCTGAGGAACGCTGCCGTTGGCGCGCCCATAGCCGCACAATAATTTGGACCTTTCTGTTTTGGTTAGCCGTAGCGCTTCTGATGGTAGCAGCATTCAATTCAGGCATTCCACAAATGATCCGTGCCTGGGCAGGCATACCCGATATCGTGGTTGTCTGGATTCCCCTAATATTCCTCCTCTTTCTTTGGAGAATCCTCCTGCTCTACCGTAAGCGCTTTAGCCCCCTGCCGGAGAGCTTACGCCCGAGTGTGCAGAAACGATTGGTAGACGACTACACGCGCCGCCAACGGTTCATACTCGTCGCCTTCATTCCTTTGACACTGCTGCTCACCTTGAACTCTCCCGAAACACACGGCAGCAGCAGCGACGCCTCATGGTTTTCCTTGGGGGCATTCGTTTCCTACATGCTTTTGGCCGCATTGATGATCGTGTTTGGCCCTGGTTTTTTGAACACACGCTTCCGTGCGGCCAATCAAGACGAGGCAAGCCGCATGCTGCGCGTGCGCTCTACGGCTGTCGGCTATATCGCGGCCATGATCGCGATGACTGCCGATTATGGCATCGGCCTGTTTGCCCCAACGCTGCTGCAGGCCGCAATCCCCCTATCGCTGGCCGCGGCATTCATCGTGCCCGCCCTCTATTACGTCATCGCCGATTGGCGGGCGTCACTCACAAAAGAAGACCGCGATGGCTGAACGCCGTCTTGGCAACCGCCTCAAAGATATACGCACCGCGCGAGGGCTGACCCAGACTGATCTGGCGGCTCTCGTCGGCGTTTCGCGCAAGACCATCAACACGGTGGAGAATTCTGTTTTCATCCCCTCCACGCTGCTCGCCCTCGCCTTGGCCAAGACTTTGAACGCGCGCGTCGAGGAGCTGTTCTTCATTATCGGCGAAGAAGAACACTGACCTTCGCGGTAAAACGCTCACGCCCTCGAACGATCCGCCGCCAGCAAGGTGGAGAGACGCAAGAATGCCAGCCGGATGGAAGAAGGCGGCTGCGGCACAGCCCGGCTCTCGATCACATCGGGTTTGGGCGGCACACACGCGACCTCCGAGACCACCAGACGCTGAGAAACGATCCCACCATAGCGCAGGCGCGGCACATGCGCGACCGGTTGCATCACGCCGATGAAGCGGACGCCTGCTTTGCCGTCATGCGCGAGCGGGGCCAGCGCAGTTTCAAACTCACCCCAGCCGCCACCGGCATGGGTCGCAATCGAATACAGGCAAACAGGCTCCAGCGCGTTGCGCGCATTGCGCAACATCGAAGCGACCAACGGTTGGCATTGCGCCTCCCAATAGGACAGAAACGGCGCTCCCCGCAGTTCAAATCCAAACTGTTCACAGACGGCGGTGCCAGCCAAGCGGAAAACCGGACCGGCGCGATCGCTATTATCCAGAATGAAAACATGCGGAAGAATGGCTTTCAACGCCTGGGGCCGGATGTCGTTCTGATCCGGAACGGAACCTCTCCCACGCAGTGTTCGCCAGTAATCCAAAAGTACAAGACAATTTCTGTGCTTCATTTCCCAATGCATCGTAGGTCACCACGCCGGGCAAAACCCAATGGCTCTCGACACTCCTCTCCTTTCCACCATTCCCCCAGACATTCGTTTTATATGCGTCGACATCATGGGCATGCATGCCCATGGCATCGCAGTCTGAGATCATTGCGCCATCGCGGAGCATTTGCTCGCCGCCTATGCGGGCGGCATTGCGTGCGATTGAAATCGCTTCACCCACCAGAGACGACCTGAACTCTGCCCCGCCCCATCTTTCGGGCGCGAGCATAGCAACAAGCAAAAACCAAAATGCGGCTCGAAAGACCCACATGCTAGCCTCTGATCGGCCGCACCCAATACAAACCAATCGGCCGATAGAACTTTACTATACTTCAATCTCTCATATTAGCAGGAAAGCGTCTGTCAGGATAACGACAGATCAGACGATTATTTTTAACCAGCAGCATTAACCAGAACTGCAATCAATATTGCACCATTGTTTCAACACCTTCGATCTTGTCTTGAAACTCGGCGCATCTGCAAATTTTCCTCTCACACGTCTCGAAATGACCGGAACAATACGCACTCCAGTAGACAACGCCCGTAAAATTTCCGCGGCGTAAATGAACAACGCAAGCACCGCCTTTGCGTTTTGCAGCATGCTTGCAGCATTTCTATCGTTGGCGCCGCGAAGCAGAAAACAGTTACAGCATTTGCCAACGTGCTCGATCGCGAAGAGCGGAAAAGCTGTGATATGGGCATTGCGCCAATACAGTCCATCGTTATGGCCACAAAATGGTCGCAAAGATCAAAACCATCTTCTTCAAACATCGCAAACGCGAATACTTGCACTCGTTGATTTGTTGCGTGGTGGGTGACAGAGATTCTTTTGTTTGTCTGTCGTACTTGCGACACTACCGGCATTTTTCCTGCAAAGTTGATCACCGACTGTCGGTTGGGCGACAATTCACAATGATTTTCTATTTTGAAGTTCCAAGTAATTTTGGGAATGTATGCATCAGCATCAAAGGCAAAGGCAGCACGCACCCTTGACGAACACGTTGCTACGGCATCTTCAGCTGCCAGAAAATCAGCATCTGCTGTCTTGCTTCCGCCGCGCCAGACTTCCGAAAGGGGGAGTCTTGCGCGACCGCGATGAGCTTGGTCCGGAGATTGTTCTGGTGCTGACCGGGCAAATCCGCACCACCCTGTGCTATGGCGACCAGGAGCTCACCATCTTCAACACCGGCCGCGGCCATTCGGTGATGACGAATTCGGGGCTTGTCTTGCGGGCCCGTGAAGACACCGAGCTTCTGATCGCGTCGCGCCGAACCTTCCTGGAGCTGTTGATCTCTGCGCCGGAGCTGATTTGGCCTATGTTCGCCTGGATGGAGCAGCAACTGGCGCGCACGCTGCGCATTGTCGAAGGCATCCGCTTTCTCAGCGTGAAAGCGCGGCTGATCCGCTTCGTTATCGATCTCTGCACCGATTGCGGCCGCGATGTGCTGGACGGGACTTCCGTGCCTTTCGAATATACGATCGAGGACGTTGCCAACGAGATCGGGGCCAGCCGCCAGTCGACCTCGCAGATTTTCAACGAACTCATCAAAGAAAAATGCATTGTCCGGGTCAGCCGCACCCAGTTGATCGTGCCCAGCCTCACCAAACTGGCGGCCGCCTTGCGCGATGCCGAAGCAAGCTCCGTCCGCATTGCCGCTCCTGCCGATCAGTCTTCACGCGGCAAGCCGGAACTGACGGAGTATTTGCGCGACATTTCCAATTTGGACAGCCCCGCCAGAGACGGCACCGACGGCTGAAGCTTCAAACGCAAAAGGACGGCAGCGGTCGCCCGTGCCGTCCTTTCACTACGCCAAAACCAAATCTAGTTCAGCGAGTCCTTCAGCTGCTTGCCAGGACGGAAGCGCGGCTGCTTGGACGGCTTGATGGTGATCTCTTCGCCCGTCTGCGGGTTACGGCCTTTGCCGCCGGCGCGAGTGGCCACCACGAAGACACCGAACCCGGTGAGACGAACTTCGTCCCCCTCTTTCAGCGCCACCGCGATCAGGTCGAACACCCCGTCAACCGCCTTCGCCGCATCATTCTTGGCAAGGCCGGTATGGTCGGAGAGTTTCTGGATCAAATCGTTCTTGTTCACTGGAATGCTCCTTCTGCGAGGCGCGATCCGGCAGTTGCGTTGGCCGGTTTGCCGCGGGATAGCGCGAGAAATCTTCAGAATCGCCGGGGCGACTGGCGGGAATTTAGGGCGCCGGGCCCTCATGGGGCAAGGAAAACGGCCCTGAAACTAAAGGAACTCCCAATAAAAAAGGCCGGGATTCGGCCTTTTTCACCTTATTCCGCTACGGCAGGAGGTTCCCGGCAGGGCTTACCACCCTGCCGGGAACCCATTGATATTAATGCGTTACGACCGCATCGCCGTCACTTGCCGGCAGTTTCGGTGCTGGCGTTTCTTCCGGTTCCACCCATTCGATCGGCTCGGGCTCCCGCGCCAGGGCGACTTTCAGGGCTTCGGCCACTTTGGAGACCGGAACGATCTTGAGACCGGCTTTGACGTTATCCGGAATCTCGGCCAGATCCTTCTCGTTCTCCTGCGGAATCAGCACCGTCTTGATGCCGGCCCTGAGCGCCGCAAGCAGCTTCTCTTTCAAGCCGCCAATCGGCAGCACACGGCCGCGCAGCGTGACCTCGCCTGTCATCGCCACATCACGGCGCACCGGAATACCCGTAAGCACCGAAATGATTGCGATAGACATCGCGACACCGGCCGACGGGCCATCCTTGGGCGTGGCGCCTTCCGGCACATGCACATGGATGTCGACCTTGTCGAAGACCGGCGGCTTGATGCCGAAGGTCGTCGACTTGGAGCGGACGTAGGATCGCGCCGCATCAATCGACTCTTTCATCACGTCGCCGAGCTTGCCGGTGGTCTGCATGCGGCCCTTGCCGGGCAGCTGCACCGCTTCGATCTGCAGCGTGTCGCCGCCCGTCTCAGTCCAGGCCAAGCCGGTGACCACGCCCACCTGATCTTCGCCTTCCACTTCGCCATAACGGAATTGGCGGACGCCGGCATAGGTATTGAGGTTCTCGGGCGTAACCGTGATGGAGGTCGCCTTGTTCGAAACGATCTCCTTTACCGCCTTGCGGGCGAGATTGGCGATTTCGCGTTCGAGGTTACGCACGCCCGCTTCCCGCGTGTAGTAGCGGATTAGGTCGCGCAAGCCCTCGTCAGTGATCGACCACTCGTTTTCCTTCAGCCCATGCGCCTTGATCACCTTCGGCAGAAGGTGGCGCTTGGAGATCTCGACCTTTTCGTCCTCGGTGTAACCGGGAATACGGATGATCTCCATGCGGTCGAGCAGTGGCTGCGGCATATGCAGGCTGTTCGCCGTGGTGATGAACATCACGTCCGAGAGGTCGAAATCGACTTCCAGATAATGGTCGTTGAAGGTCGCGTTCTGCTCGGGATCCAACACTTCCAGCAAAGCCGAAGAGGGATCGCCGCGCCAGTCGGCGCCCAGCTTATCGATCTCGTCCAAGAGGAACATCGGGTTCGCCGACTTGGCCTTCTTCATCGACTGGACGACCTTGCCGGGCATCGAGCCGATATAGGTGCGACGGTGACCGCGGATTTCCGCTTCATCCCGTACGCCGCCCAAGGACATGCGCACGAACTCACGGCCCGTCGCGCGCGCGATCGACTTGCCAAGCGAGGTCTTACCGACACCCGGAGGACCGACCAAGCACAGGATCGGGCCCTTCATCTTGCCGGCGCGTTGCTGCACCGCCAAGTATTCCAGGATGCGTTCCTTGACCTTGTCGAGGCCATAATGGTCCTCGTTCAAGATGTCCTCGGCGAGCTTGATGTCCTTCTTGATCTTGGACTTCTTGCCCCAAGGCAGCGACAGCAGCCAATCGAGATAGTTGCGCACGACGGTGGCTTCCGCGCTCATCGGCGACATCTGCCTGAGCTTGCGGATTTCGGCTTGCGCCTTTTCGCGGGCTTCCTTCGACAGCTTGGTCTTGCGCACGCGCTCTTCGAGCTCGTTCAGCTCGTCGCGGCCCTCTTCGCCTTCGCCCAATTCCTTCTGAATGGCCTTGAGCTGTTCGTTGAGGTAGTACTCGCGCTGCGTCTTCTCCATCTGGCGTTTGACACGGCTTTTGATCTTGCGCTCGACCTGCAGCACGCCGATCTCGCCTTCGATCAGCGACAACACCTTTTCCAAGCGCGTGGCGGTGTCCAGCGTCTCCAAGAGCTGCTGACGGTCGGCGATCTTCACCGACAGATGCGAGGCCACGGTATCGGCGAGCTTGGCAGGCTCGTCGATCTGGGCCACAGCTGCCAGAGTCTCTGGCTGCACCTTGCGGTTCAGCTTGATGTACTGCTCGAAATTGGTCTTGACCGTGCGCACCAGCGCTTCGGTCTCGCGGCCCTCGCCAATCGTCTCGAACACCGGGTCGATGCGAGCCTGAAAGAAATCGGTGCGCTCGGTGAAACCACTGACGCGGGCGCGGCTCTTGCCTTCGACCAAAACGCGCACGGTCTGGTCGGGCAGCTTCAAAAGCTGGAGTACGGTCGCCATGGTGCCGATCTTGTGCAAGCCATCCGGCGTCGGATCGTCATCGGCGGCATTCTTCTGAGTTAGAAGAAGGATCTGCTTCTCTTCCGCCATCACCTCTTCGAGCGCGCGGACGGATTTCTCGCGGCCAACAAAAAGAGGCACGATCATATGAGGAAATACGACAATGTCGCGCAAGGGCAGCACGGGGACGAGCTGGCCGTCCGGCTTGGCGACGTTGGGATCTGACATCATAGTCTCCTCGCCGGAGAAACCCGGCGGTTTATGCGGCAATTCCAGCCCCAAATGGGCGCTAGCCCCGCTCTGTATCGCCCGGAATGGGCCGACTCCTGAAGTGTAAAGTGGGCTCACCAACAAGTGGTTTCAAGGTGTCCAACAACGGTGATGCAAGATTGCACCGGAAGCGCCATCCCGGCAACACCGGAGCCGGATTGCAACAGAAAACACCCTGACGCCACGCGCCAGGGTGTTCAGATCTGTCTCAGAGCTTGCAGAGCGATTACGACGCACTCTGCTGCATCTGCCCCTTGTCGGAGTAGGTGTAGAGCGGGCGTGCCCGGCCTTCGACCACATCTGCCGTGATCACCACTTCTTGCACGCCTGTCATGGTCGGCAGTTCGTACATGGTGTCGAGCAGAATGGCTTCCATGATGGAGCGCAGGCCGCGGGCCCCCGTCTTGCGCTGGATCGCCTTTTTGGAAATCGCGCTGAGGGCTTCGTCCTGGAAGCGCAGCTTGACGCCTTCCATCTCCATCAAGCGCTGATACTGCTTGGCGAGTGCATTCTTCGGACGGGTCAGGATTTCGATCAGTGCCGGCTCGGTGAGATCGCCAAGGGTGGCTAGCACCGGCAGACGGCCGATAAATTCCGGGATCAGGCCGAATTTGAGCAGATCTTCCGGTTCGACTTCGCGCAACACTTCGCCCGTGCTGCGTTCGTCGGGGGCACGCACTGCGGCACCAAAACCCATCGAGGACCCGGTGGTACGCTGAGAGATGATCTTGTCCAGACCGGCAAACGCGCCACCGCAAATGAACAGGATGTTCGAGGTGTCGACCTGCAGGAATTCTTGCTGGGGATGCTTGCGCCCGCCCTGCGGCGGCACGGAGGCAACAGTGCCTTCCATGATCTTGAGAAGTGCCTGCTGCACGCCTTCGCCCGACACGTCGCGGGTGATCGACGGGTTGTCGGATTTGCGGCTGATCTTGTCGATTTCGTCGATATAAACGATACCTCGCTGCGCCCGCTCGACATTGTAGTCGGCGTTCTGGAGCAGCTTGAGGATGATGTTCTCGACGTCTTCACCGACATAACCGGCTTCGGTCAGGGTGGTGGCGTCGGCCATCGTAAACGGCACGTCGAGGATGCGGGCGAGCGTCTGGGCGAGCAAAGTCTTGCCGCAGCCAGTGGGGCCGAGCAGCAGGATGTTCGACTTGGCAAGCTCGACATCCGAGCCCTTGGAACCGGCATTGATGCGCTTGTAGTGGTTATGGACCGCGACCGAGAGCACCTTCTTGGCATGGCTCTGGCCGACCACATAGTCATCCAGGACCTTGAAGATTTCACCGGGCGTGGGCACGCCTTCGCGGCTCTTCATGAAGGAGGTTTTGTTCTCCTCCCGGATGATTTCCATGCACAACTCGACGCATTCGTCGCAAATGAAGACCGTCGGGCCCGCGATCAGTTTCCTGACCTCGTGCTGGGACTTCCCGCAAAACGAACAGTAGAGCGTGTTCTTGGATTCGCCGCCGCTGGATTTACTCATTCCCTGTTCCGGGCCTTTCGACCCGCCCTTTAAGACCTGCAAGGCACAACAGCCTTGTACCCTGCACAACCCGCGCCAACCCAAATCGGCTCAGCACCGACTTATTCGATCACGTTAGCGCCGGGCGGATCAAGATTTGTTTAAACCGCTATGATCCTGACATTCCGGCAAAATCGCGAAATCAGGAATTTTCCTGAGCCTCACTGCGCTTGGCGAGGACAGAATCGACCAACCCGAAGGCTTTTGCCTCTTCGGAGGTCATATAGGTATCCCGATCCAGCGCCTTTTCAATGGCTTCCACGCTTTGCCCGGTGTGGCTGGCGTAAATCTCGTTAAGCCGCCGTTTCAGCTTAACAATTTCCTGGGCATGGCGGGCAATATCGGCCGCCTGACCGTAATAAGAGGCCGAAGGCTGGTGCACCAGGATGCGGCTGTTGGGCAGGCAGAAACGCTGGCCCTTCTCACCGGCGCAGAGCAGAAGCGACGCAGCGGAAGCCGCCTGCCCGACACACAAGGTGTGCACCGCCGGGCGGATGTACTGCATGGTGTCATAGATGGCCAAACCGGCCGTAACCACGCCCCCCGGGGAGTTGATGTACATCGAGACTTCTTTCTTGGGGTTTTCGGCCTCCAAGAAGAGCAGTTGTGCCGTAATGAGACTGGCGCCGTAATCCTCGATCGGACCCGTAATGAAAATGATCCGCTCCTTCAGCAAGCGGGAGTAGATGTCATAGGCGCGTTCGCCGCGCGATGTCTGTTCCACCACCATGGGAACGAGGGTGTTCATGTAAACGTCGCGGGGGTCTTTCATGGCAACTCCTGATTCGACCTCTGAGTTGAGTAGGCTGGCGGAATGAAGTCAACCGCTTGTGATGGTCCTGCTCAAGCCGTTCTTTTCCTGAACAAATCCAGCCTGCTTTGGCACGCCTTATGCCCCATTTCCGGTCAATTCGGCCTTAATGAAGGGCTTCTGCCTCTGGCGCAATCCACTTGCGCAAAATGCAGAAAAGGCGAGCTTATTGGGCAATCCTCATTTAACGCCAGACTCGGATACTTATTACAAATACAGGTGGTGAGGTTGGGTATGCAGGTCCTTGGAGCGGCCAGCACACCGATGCAGATCACCCCATCCGTTACAGCGAGAGCCGCTGTCACGGCAATCCGGATTTCGGCCGCATCGGCGACGGGGCTGAACGGCACCGCCCAGACACAGCAAGCAAAAAAAGAAGCCGACACCGAAAAGATTCAA
>Ga0207816_1000221_pt1 | contig 13805 bp, 14 predicted proteins | sample LuqExpMetageno10_FD_187768 | JGI IMG/M metagenome (GOLD analysis project Ga0207816, IMG submission 187768) | Tropical forest soil microbial communities from Luquillo Experimental Forest, Puerto Rico - Sample 10 (SPAdes) | ecosystem: Environmental > Terrestrial > Soil > Tropical forest ... | reverse complement strand
GTTCGTCGTGCCCGTGGGACGACGAACGGCGGCCGGAGGACGTGGGCTACGCGGCCGCCGCCGGCACCGCGTGCGGCGCTTCCGGGGCCGCCTGCGCGGAGCCGAGGATCGACTGCATCTTCTTCGCGATCACCGCGATCGCCTTGGTAGGGCTGAGCCGCGCGAGGCGGTCGAGCGCGATCGCGTCCTTGCCGATGCGCAGCCGGGGCATGCCCTTCTCGATCGCCTGGACCGTGAGGCGGGCGGCCTCCTGCGGCGTGGTCATCGTCACCTTGCTGGTGTCCATGTTCTCGGCGCCGGCGGGCATCGGGACGCCGGAGTTGCCGGTGATGTTCGTCGCGACGCCACCGGGGAAGACGACCGTCACCGCAACGTTGGTGCCCCGCAGCTCGGCGTACAGGGTCTCCGCGAAGAGCTTGACCGCGGCCTTGCTCGCGCCGTACGCGCCCTGGCCGGGCACCGGCACGAGGGCGCCCATGCTCGAGAAGTTGACGAGGCTCGCCTGCGGCCGGGCCATGAGGTGGGGCAGGAAGGTCTTCGAGACGTACACCGTGCCCCAGTAGTTGACGCGCACGACCTTCTCGATCTCCTCGATCGACAGGTCCTTGAGCGGCGCGAAGCGGTGGATGATGCCCGCGACGTGGGTGACGCCGTCGATCTGGCCGTGGCGCGCCAGCACCGCGGCCGGGAGCGCCTCGACCGCCTGGCGGTCGGTGATGTCGGCGACGTGCGTGCTGAGCCGGTGCCCCGCCGCGGCGAGGCGTGCCGTCTCCGCGAGCCCCTTCTCGGAGAGGTCGACAGCGGCGACCCGCGCGCCCTTCGCCAGCAGCTGCAAGACGACCTCGCGGGCGATTCCGTTGCCGCCACCGGTGACGACGAAGACCTTGTCCTTGACCTGCATCGCGCGCTCCTCGCACGTTGGGCGACCGCGCCTGTGCGGTCGGCTCTTGCAGGTCAACGATGTTGACTAGGACTTTGTTCCCGGGTCGATGAGCGCCTGGAGGAGGGCGCCGTAGCGGGCGACGACGTCGTCGTCCTCGGCCGCGAGGAGGCGCTCGTCGACGACGATCCAGAGCGAGTAGACGAGCCCCCCGACCAGCGCGGCGGCCAGGCTCGCGCGGAGGTCGGCGTCCGGCCCGGTGAGCCGGGCGCGCAGCGGGCGGACGAACTCGGTCTCGTGCAGCCCCCGCAACCGCTCGGCCACGTCGGATCCGTCGCTTGCGCGCACCAGCGCCAGCACCACGGAGCGCACGGCCTCCTCGGTGGCGAGCAGCGCCCGCACCACGTCCCGCCCCATCGTCTCCAGGGGCCCGCCGAACAGCGGCTCGGCGAGCACCTCCGCGCCGGCCGCCTCGACGAAGAGCGCCTCCTTCGAGCCGAAGTGGCGGATGACGAGCGCCGGGTCGGTCCGGGCCGCCGCGGCGATGTCCCGCACGGACGTCTGCGAGTAGCCGCCGTCGCGGAACAGCTCCGCCGCCCGCGCGAGGATCTCCGCCCGCGTCTGGGCGGCCGTGCGCCGCGCCATCTAGATCTCGGCGCGCCGGTTGGTGCCGAGCTCCGTGAGGAAGGTCGGCCCCTTGGCGGCGAGCTCGGCCGCGAAGTCGTCGGCCCACAGGGAGTACGGCCGGCCGGCCAGCGCGTCGTTGGCGAAGCGCGGGTCCACCGTCACCTCCGTGACGGCGAAGCTGGGGATGGCGAGGTCGGTCACCGGGCCGCCGCGCTCCACCTCGGCGACGACGAGGGGCGCGCTGCGCCCCGCGAAGACGTCGATCACCCAGCCGTCCTCGCCGAGCCACACCGCGTGGCGCAGCTTGGCGACGCGCTGGCCGCCGCGGCGAACCAGCTCCACGGCGACCGTGGGGTCGATCTCCCGCTCCGCCTCGTAGCGCGTGCCCGCGACCATCGGGCCCTTGACCGTGATGGCGCCGAAGTCGACGGCGTCGACGTGCGCCTCGAGCAGCGCGAGCTCGTCGGCCGTCGGGTCCACCTCGGCCGGCACGCCGGGGATCTGGGCGCGCACCCGGACGGCGTACCCCTCGTCGGACAGCAGGTAGCTCTGGACGATGAGCGCCGGCGTGGTCTCGAGGAGCCCGGGCGGGACGTCCTTCACGACGAAACGGCGCTCGAACTCGAAGTCGCCGTACCCCTGCTCGCTCATCGCGGCCTCCTCGCCTCCGGGATTGTTCGAGCCTAGAGCGCCGCCGTGCCAGACTCCGGGACATGGACGACGCGCCGCAGCGGTACGCCCCCGACGACCACCTCGGGACCCGCACTCTCCTGGTCGCCGCCGCGTACGTGGTGCTGTGCCGCCCGGGTGGCGAGAGCCACGAGGTGCTGCTCCAGCTGCGCCGCGGCACCGGCTACATGGACGGCCATTGGGCGACCCTGGCCGGGCACGTCGACCCCGGCGAGTCGGTGCACGAGGCGGCCGTTCGCGAGGCGGCCGAGGAGGCCGGGATCCTCATCGACCCGGAAGACCTGGTGCCGCTGACGGTGATCCACCGCTTCGAGCGCGGCGGCCCGGCCGTCGAGCAGCGCGTCGACGTGTTCTTCTCCACCACCCGTTGGCGCGGCGTTCCGAGCGTCCGCGAGGCGGACAAGACGGCAGCGATGGCGTGGTTCCCCATCAACGAGCTGCCCGAGCCTGTGGTGCCGCACGAGCGGCTGGTGCTCGAGAGGCTCGCCAGCGGCTCGCCCGTACCCGCGGTGCTCTCGCTCCCCTCCTGACACACGACGTCCGAGCATCTCAGGGGCGGAGCCCTGAGATGCTCGGACGCTACGGAGGAGGAGACGGGCCGGTCAGCCGGTGTTCTGCAGGCCGGCGGCCACGCCGTTGACGGTGATGAGCAGCAGCCGGCGCAGGTCGTCGGCGTGCTCGGGCGCCTCGCCCGTGCGCAGCCCGCGCAGCGCGCGCAGCTGCAGCAGGCTGAGGGAGTCGACGTAGGGGTTGCGCAGCTGGACGGCGCGCCCGAGGATCCGCCGCTTCTCGAGGATCGCCTGGGCGCCGGTGGCAACCAGCACCCACTTCTTCGTCAGCGCCATCTCGTCGAGCACGGCAGACGCGAGCTCGTCGCGCGCCCCGAGCGCCAGGTACCTCTCCGCGATCCGCTCGTCCGTCTTCGCCAGCGACATCTCCGCGTTGTCGATGAGCGTGTTGAACAGCGGCCAGTCCTGGTAGGCGGTGCGGACCAGCTCGGGGTCCCCCACCGCCTCCAGGCCGCTGCCCAGGCCGTACCAGCCGGCGAGGTTGATGCGCGCCTGCGACCACGAGAACACCCACGGGATGGCGCGCAGGTCGTCGAGGCTCGACACGGTCAGCCCCCGGCGGGCCGGCCGGGAGCCGATCGGCAGCAGGCCGACCTCCTCCAGCGGCGTCACCTGGGCGAACCACTCGGGGAACCCCTGCGAGCGCACCAGCGCGTGGAACCGCTCGCGCGACGCCTCGTCGAGCGCCTTGGCCAGGTTGGCGAACCGGCGCGTGGCGTCCGCGTTGACCTTCTCCACCGAGGGCGCGCCCTGCAGCAGGGTCGCCGCGGTCACCTGCTCGATGTGCCGCGCGGCGATGGTGGGGTCGCCGTACCGGGCGAAGATCACCTCGCCCTGCTCGGTCAGCTTGAACCGGCCGTCGACGCTCCCCGGCGGTTGCGCCATCAGCGCGCGGTTGGCCGGGCCGCCGCCGCGGCCGAGGGCGCCGCCGCGCCCGTGGAACAGCGTGAGGCCGATGCCGTGGTCCTTGGCCCACGCGGTGATCTCGCGCTGCGCCTGGTCGAGGGCGAGCGTCGCGGAGACCGGGCCGACGTCCTTCGACGAGTCGGAGTAGCCGAGCATCACCTCGAGGTGGCGGCCCGTCTGGCTGAGCCGGCGCTGCACCTGCGGCAGAGCGAGCGAGCCGTCGAGGATCTCCACCGAGTGGCGCAGGTCCGCGAGAGTCTCGAACAGCGGGATGACGTCGAGGACCGGCATCTCCTTGTCGGCCCCGATGTACGCGTACTCCGCGAGCTTGTACACGGCCGCCAGGTCGTCCACCGACCGCGTGAACGACACGATGTACCGGCGCACCGAGTCGACGCCGAACCGGCGCTGCACGGTGCCGATCGCGCGGAACGTGTCGAGGACCTCGAGCGTCTGCGGGGCCAGGACGCCATCGAGGCTGTGCAGCTCGACGTCCGCGATCGCGGCCGCGTGCACGGCGGAGTGCTGGCGGACCTCGAGCTCGGCGAGGTGGAAGCCGAACGTGCGCACCTGCCACAGCAGCTTCTGCAGCCGCCCGTACGCGGCCCGGTTGGCGCCGCCCTTGGCCAGCGACTGCTGCACCACCGTCAGGTCGGCGATGAGGTCCGCGGCGTCCATGTAGGCCAGGTCCGCGTCCCGGCGTCGCGTCGCCGCGATCCGGTCGGCGATCACCAGGAGCGTGCGCCGGTGGGGCTCGTTCGGCGAGTCGGCCGCGATGCGGGCGGTGAGCGAGTCCGCGAGCGCTCGCTGCCGTTGCCACAGCGCTGTCAGAGCGCTGGCAGGCGGCGCGCTGGCCACGTCCATGGTCAGGGTCTCCGCCGCCGCGCGCGCGGAGGCCTCGAGGGCCGTCAGCACGTGCTCCGAGGCGAGCGCGGCCGCGGCACGCGTGACCTCCGCGGTGACGTTGGGGTTGCCGTCGCGGTCGCCGCCGATCCAGGTGCCGAGCCGGGCGAAGGCCGGCACCACGGGCGCGGTGAAACCGGCGCGGTCGCCGAGCAGCCAGTCGTCGAGCCGGCGGTACACCGCCGGCAGCGTGTCGGCGAGGGTGGACTCGAAGACGTCGAGGACGGTGGAGACCTCATCGAGCACCGTCGGCTTCGATGCGCGCAGCGGCGACGTGCGCCACAGCACGTCGATCTCGGCCAGGAGCTTGCGCTCGTTCTCGGCGAGCGTCGTCCCGCCGGGGTGCTGCTCCTCACGCTCGGCGACCAGGGAGCCGATCCGCCGGATCGCCCGGGCCACGGCGCGGCGACGCGCCTCGGTCGGGTGGGCGGTGAACACCGGCCGGAACTCCAGCCGCTGCAGGCGCGCCCGCGCCTCGTCGTCGCCCACCTCGGCGGCCAGCTTCGCGTACGCCGCCGGGAGCGAGTCGTCGGGCGCCAGCTGCTGCGACGGGAGCGACGCCTCCCGCTCCCGCAGCACGCGCACCCGGTGGTACTCCTCGGCGAGGTTCGCCAGGTGGAAGTAGCAGGTGAACGCGCGGGCCACCTGCTCGGCCCGCTCGAGCGTGAAGCCCGCCACCAAGTCCTCGGCCTGCGCGAGCGCGCCCGAGTCGGGTTCGTCGTGCGCCCGGATCGCCAGCTCCCGCAGCTTCTCGACGTCGTCGAAGAGGGCCTCGTCGGTCTCGCGCAGCACCCGGCCGAGGAGCTCGCCGAGCAGCCGCACGTCGTTGCGGAGGGGTTCGGGGACCTCGTGCCGAGCCAGGCCGCGGGCGGGAACGTCCGGAGTGGTCACGGCCCCAACCGTAGGGCCAAGGTCCCGGTGGCGTCGCCGCAGTCCATGACTGGGACTACCGGGCGGCGAGGAGCTCCAGCACCTCGGCCGTGGTGCCGGTCTCGCCGAGCCGCGGGAACACCTTCGCCACCGCGTGGGAGTGCATGGTCTCGTCGCGGTCGGTCATCGCGTCGGTCGCCAGCACCACGTTGTAGCCGTGCTCGAACGCCTGGCGGGCGGTCGTCTCCACACCGATGCTCGTCGAGATCCCGCCGAGGACCACCTGCGTCACGCCCCGGGCCGTCAGCTCGTCGTGCAGCACCGTGCCGTGGAAGGCACCCCAGGTGTGCTTGGTGACGAGCACGTCGGTGGGCTGGACGTCGAGCTCGTCGGCCAGCACGGTCCAGTCGTCCGGGCGCGGGCCCACCGGCGGGCGCGGGGCCTCGGTGCGCCCTGGTGCGCCGGCGTCGACATTGACCAGCACCACCGGCAGGCCGCGTGCGCGGAACGCCGCGGCGAGGGCGGCGGCGTTGGCCAGCACGGACGCGGAGGCGATCGATGCGGTGATCCCCTTCTGCAGGTCGACGAGGACGAGCGCGGGGAGGGCGTCGAGGGTGCTGATGGGCACGGTGCTCCTAGAAAGGGTCGGGGTGTCGGGCCATCTTCCGCCATGAACCGGAGGTCAGCTCGCGCAGGCGCCCGACGAGACCGCGGTGGTCAGCCCCTCCGCCTGCGCCACCACGGGCATCAGCTCCGAGGTGGTCATCGCGAAGCCGAGGTTCGCGTCCTGGTCCGACCGGGCGAACACGATGCCCACCACCTGACCGTCGGTGGTGAGCAGCGGCCCGCCGGAGTTCCCCGGGCGCACCTGCGCCGCGAGCGCGTAGAGCTGGCGCTCGCGGGTCCCGTGGCCGTAGATGTCGGGGACCGGCGCGTCCGTGACCGAGATCACCTTCGCCCCTCCGGACGTGAGCGGGCCGCCGTACGGATATCCCTGCACCACGGCGACGCTGTTCGCGGCGAGGGTGGGCGCGATCGGGAGCGGCGACGCCTGGAGGCCGTCGACGGCGATCACGGCGAGGTCGTTCGACGGGTCGAAGTACACGACGCGCCCCTGGCGCGCCCGCTCGCCGGGCAGCTCCACCAGCGGGTGGTCGACGCCCGCGACGACGTGCGCGTTCGTCACCACGCGACCCGGGGCGACGACGAATCCGGACCCCGTCGAGCTCAGGCCGCAGGCGTACGCCGTCCCGGCGATCCGCGCCACGGAGTGCGCGGCGCGCGCGAGCGCGGGATCGGCCAGGTTGACGTCGGGCACCGCCGGTGCGCTGCCGGGGAGCAGGGCATCGAGCGTCGGCAGCCCCTGGGAGAGGACGTCGTTGCGCAGGTGGGCCAGCTCCCGGCTGACCGGCGCGGGCGTCAGCCGGTCGATGGTCTGGAGCACGTTCGACGAGGCGACCGCCGGCGCGACGATCGGCGAACCCGTCGCGGCGAGCGCCGAGCCGACGAACGACATCGCGATCGCGGCGACGACGACGTTGACGACGCCGCCCAGCGCGCGGTCGACGCCACGCAGGGGCGTGCGGTCGACGCCCCGGTGCGCCACCCGGCCCACGGAGCCGCCGAGCGCGGCTCCGACGAGAGGCAGCGCCAGCGCGACGACCACCACGAGCGGGCCGCGCCACGCGGACGACGGGAGGGCGTCGTTGACGATCGGCACCAGCCAGAACGCCGCGACCCCGCCGACGACGAGCCCGATCAGCGTGCCCAGCGTGCCCAGCAGGCCGCGTGAGAGCCCCCCGACGAAAGCGGCGACGAGGATGGCGAGGAGCAGCAGGTCGACGAGGAGCATCGCCGCCATCTTCGTCCGGGACGCCGGCCGGTGCGCGATCAGTCCGCGGCGCGCGCAAGCATCGCGGCGAGATGGGCCTCGTCGTCGGGCGTCAAGGAGGTGACGGCGAACGCCACCGGCCACATCGTCCCGTCGTCGAGCCGCGCGACGTCGTTGAACCCGATCGTCGAGTAGCGGGTCTTGAACTTCAGCGCGGGCTGGAAGAAGCACAGGACCTTGCCGCCCTTGGCGTAGGCGGGCATGCCGTACCAGGTGCGCGCGGTCAGGGACGGGGCGTGCGCCCGCACCAGCGCATGGAACCGCTCGGCGATGACGCGGTCCTCACCGGCCATCTCGGCGATCTTCGCGAGCACGCCGGCTTCGTCGTCCTCGTCGGGCTTGGCGCCGCGGGCGCGCGCCGCCTTGAGCTCGGCCGCATGATCCTTCATCGCGGCGCGCTCCTCGGCGGTGAAGCCCTCGTTCTTGCCGGGTTCCGGGGTGACGGCCATGGCTTCGATGCTAGGCAACGGCTCCGCGCGACCGCTTCTTCGGAACTGACCTCCTCACCGGGCGGGTGTGGGCGGGGAAACGTACAGTCGTGCGGTCCGGCCCACCGAGGAGGGCGACATGGCCGACGACATCGACATCTCGCGGCGGATCGGCGCCCTGGTCGACGAGGAGAGGCAGCTCCGCGAGCAGCGGTCCGCCGGCGCGATCGCGCCGGACGACGAGCGCTCGCGCCTGCAGGCCATCGAGGTCGAGCTCGACCAGTGCTGGGACCTGCTGCGCCAGCGCGCGGCGCTGCGGAACGCGGGCGCGGACCCCTCGCAGGCGACGGTGCGTCCCGCCTCGGTCGTGGAGAACTACCGGGGCTGAGCGCCTGATGAGCGAAGCAGCCGCCGCGCCCGCACCGGGCATCACCGCGCAGCAGCGCCGGGTCCTCCTGGTCGCGATCCTCGCGACGTTCATCGCGTTCCTCGACACGACGGTGGTGACGGTCGCGCTGCCGGCCATCGGGCGCGACCTGGGCGGCTCCGGCGAGCAGGCGCTGGTGCTGCAGCAGTGGGTGGTCGACGCCTACCTGGTGACGCTCGGCTCGCTGATCCTTGTGGCGGGCTCGGTGTCGGACGTCCACGGCCGGCGCCGCGTGCTGGCGATCGGGCTCGTGCTGTTCGCGGCCGCCTCGGCGGCCTGCGCGCTCGCCCCGACCGGCCCGTTCCTCATCGCGGCGCGCGCGGTGCAGGGCGTCGGCGGCGCGCTCCTGGTGCCGAGCTCCCTGGCCATGATCGTCTCGGCGTTCCAGGGCGAGGCGCAGGGCCGGGCCATCGGGCAGTGGACGGCCTGGACCGGCATCGCCGGGCTCCTCGGGCCCTTCGTCGGCGGCGTCCTCGTGGACACGTTGTCGTGGCGATGGGTGTTCTGGCTCACGGTGCCCGTGGCGATCGTCACGCTCGTGCTGCTGCGCGCCCTGCCCGCCGGGTCGGCGTCCTCGGGCCGGAGGATCGACGTGCGCGGCGCCTGGCTGGCGGCCGTCGGCCTCGCGGGGACGGTGACCGGCCTCATCGAGAGCGGCCGGCTGGGCTGGTCGGACTGGCGCGTGTGGGTGCCGCTCGTCATCGGCGTCGCGAGCCTCGTGGCCTTCATCGCGGCGGAGCGCCGCGCGCGCGACCCGATGCTCCCCCTGCGCCTCTTCGAGGCCCGCAACTTCCGCTGGGGCAACGCGGCCACCGCCGCGATCTACGGCGCGCTGGCGTTCGGCGGGTTCATCGTGACGCTGTTCCTCCAGCAGGTGGCCCACTACCCGGCGACGGCCGCAGGGCTGGCCCAGATCCCGGTGACGCTGCTCCTGTTCGCCCTCTCCAGCCGCTTCGGCGCCCTCGCCGGCCGCTACGGCCCGCGGCTGTTCATGACCGCCGGTCCGCTGCTCGCGGCGTGCGGATACCTCCTGCTGCTGATGACCGACGAGCACGCGACCTACTGGACGCAGGTGCTGCCCGGGATGCTCGTCTTCGGCCTCGGCCTGGCGGTCACGGTGGCGCCCCTCACCTCGGCGGTGCTCGCCGCCGCGCCGCCGGCCGACGCCGGCATCGCGTCCGCGGTGAACAACGCCGTGGCGCGCGTGGCGGGCCTCATCGTCATCGCGCTCGCGGGCGTCATCGTCAGCGGGAACCTCGACGTCCCCTCGTTCCACACGGCGCTGCTGGTCACGGCCGCGCTCTTCGTCGTCGGCGGCCTGACCAGCCTGGTGGGGATCCGCAACGCACCCCGGCAGGCGCACGCCGAGGGCGTGATGACCGGCGGCGCCGCGGCCGCCGCCGAGCCGCCGAGCGCCGCCTGAAGCACGGCGGGACCGTCAGCGCGGGAACGGCGTCGGCGGGCCGAAGGTGGTCCGGGCGGGCGGCTGCGGCGGGTTCCACGCGAGCGCCCGGCCGATCTGCACCACGCCGAGCACGACGAGCGCGAGGCCCAAGATCCACCACAGCGTCGCGGCCGCCCACATCGGGGAGAACAGCACCAGGATCCCGGCGCCGATGGTCAGGATCGCGAACAGCACGGTCCAGCCCTTCGACCCCGTCATCATCCCGATGGTCGTCAGCGCGACGAAGCCCTCGACGATCCACAGCGCGCCGACGACGATCGCCAGGAAGGTCGCCAGCGTCTCCGTCGCCACCGTGAGATTGGTGAGCCCGAACACGCCACCCGCGACGTACAGCACACCGAGCAGCAGGTGGCCGATGCGGCTCCACGCGCTGCGCGCCTTGGTGCCGAACGACGACACCACGTAGCCCAGCCCAGCGACGATCAGGTAGATCGCGACGATCGCGGTCACGACCATCGCCGTCTTGTCCGGCCACAGGAGGATGAGGAGGCCGACGACGAAGGCGAGGATCCCACCCATGATCAAGGCGCCTCGTAGGGTGTCCCCGATGCCGTGCGGGCTCTCCACGACTGCGGATGCCACGGCAGACCCCTTCCCCTCGATCCGGCTCCCGAGGGACATGGTGGTCTCGTGAGCGGCGATCCGCTCGTCCGGGGCCCGGGGGTCAGGCGCCGTACGCGCGGAAGTCGGCCTTGACGCTCTCGGCCATCGTCGTGACGAGGCCGCGGAAGTCCTTGCGGCGCAGCGCGCGCGCCTCCGTCCGCGCCCTCTTCCACGCGGCCTTGTCCGTGGCGTGCACGTCGGCGAGGGCGCGGGCCATGGAGCGCAGCAGGCGCGTCGAGTCCTTGGCCCGCAGCCCCGGCAGCTCGATCCGGACGATGTCCGGGGCCAGGTCGCGCACCTGCCAGTCCAGCACCCGCGCGGCGGCCGCCGGCCCCTTCACGGCCGCGAGCACGCGGGGGTACAGCGCGGGATCCGACTGCGGCAGGCGAGCGTCGAGCGGGGCCGCCCACACGAGCGTGCCGGGACCGAGCTGCTTGGCCTCTCGGGCGTGCCACGCGCCGTCGTCGGCGTGCCCCACGCCGACGCGCCGCCGGTGGCCGAGCGAACCCGTGCCGGCCTCATGGACGCGCCACGTCGGCCGCCAGCCCGGCTCGGCGACCCGCAGCGCGGCCGCGACCACCTCGTGGGGCAGGTCGCCCGCCGGATGGCCGTCCGCGAGGGCGTCGTAGAACTTCGCCGGCGATGCGAAGGCAGGGACCAGGCCGCGCAGGTGGGCGGCCGACGAGTCGGAGAGCGCGACGTCGGCGCCCGGCCGCGCCTCGGCGTAGGCGTCAAGGAGCACGTCGCAGGCCTCGGTGTCGTCGAGCGCGATGTGGGGGGCGAGCGTCGCGGACACGGTCAGCCGCAGCAGGTCCAGCAGCCAGGGGCCGGTGCCGAGCTCGTCGAGGTCGTTGACGCCCCACCGGCGCACCTGCTTGCCGTCCCGCCACGTGCCGAAGTTCTCGACGTGGAGGTCGCCGACGAGCGGCACCCGCGCGGTGTCCAGGACGTCCGGCACACGCTCGACGACCCGCGCGAGCCACAGGTAGTACGTGCCGCGGAGGAACCTGAAGCGGTCCGCGTGCATCTCGGCATGCTTGCGCGCGACGTCGGCGCGCACCACGGTGATCCGGGCCGCCAGCCAGCGGTCGTAGTCGTCCGTCAGCGCCCGGGCGCTCCGGTGAGTCACGCCTGCACCGGCTTCGCCGCGGGGGCGGGCACCGGGGCCTGCGCCACCATGCCGGCCCGGGCGGCGAGCCCGCCGCCGGCGACCGCCAGCCCGATGGTGACGAGCGCGCCCAGCATGAGCGCGGCCGCCTCCGCGGGGCGGAGCACGCCCAGCTGCGAGCCGATCGTCGCCGCCGAGACCGGGACGCCGAGCTGGGCGCACGCGAGCATCCCGAGCGAGACGGGCTGGCGCATCAGCCGCCCGACGAGGTGGGCGAGGCCTCCGCCGACGCCCAGTGCGACGCCGAGCGCGATCATCCCGGGGTGGCTGCCGAACTCGCGCAGGTCGAGCGACGCCCCGAGCCAGACGAAGTACAGCGGCCCGAAGAACCCGTCCGTCAGCGCGAACAGCTGGCGCGCGAGCCGCCGCGGCTCCCCCACCGCCGTGACCGCCAGCCCGAACGCGAAGCCCGCCAGCATGATCGAGACGTGCGCCCACACGGCGAGGGCCGCGAGCGCCGCGAGCATCACGAGCTGGCCCCGTAGCTCGATGGCGAACAGCCGGTTCTCGGAGATGTCGTGGATCCGGCGCCGCACGCCCGTCTTCTCGAGCTGCCGCAGCAGCGCCCAGAGGAGCACGGCGGCGGCGATGACGAGCAGGGCGCCCACCGCCGCGCGCACCGCGTGCGCCGGGTCGATCGCCAGCGGGAGCAGGACGATGCACGCCGAGTCGGCGATCGCGACCTGCGGCAGCAGGCCGAGGACGTGCGGGCCACCCAGGCCGAGGTTGTCGATGACCGGCAGGATCAGCGCCGCCGACGACGACGCCATGAGCACGGCATAGAGGGGCGCGTGCGGGATGCCGGACACGCGCGCGAGGGAAACCGCCAGGACGGTCGCGACCACGCCCACCGCGGCGGCGCGGATCGCGCCGGACCTCAGCGCCGGGCGCATCGCGGGGTCGCGGAGCGGCACGTGCGTCCCGGCGACGAACATCACCAGCGCGAACCCGAGGTCGGCGAGGAAGCGGAAGACCGGGTCGCCCGGGTCGACGAAGCCCAGGCCGGTCTTGCCGATGACGATGCCCGCGGCCAGCTCGCCGAGGACCACCGGCAGGTGCCAGCCCTTCGGGTACGCCAGCAGCGGCCCCAGCAGGGCCACCAGGCCGATCACCGCCAGCTGCGTGAACGTCACGGCCGCATTCTGGCGCCGTCGGGACGCCGCCACCCGTCCGCGCGTTGCGGGACGCGCCGGTCTACAGTGCGGAGCACCGAGCGGATTCGCGGGGGCGGATGATGCGCAAGCTGGCGATGGCAGCGCAGGGGTTCGCGCTGCTCGTCGGCGCCACCGTCGGCGTCCACCCCTCGGCGCTGCCGATCCTCCTGGCCGTGCTCCTCGGCGCCGCGCTGCTCGCGCCGCTCGTCGGTCGCCTCGCCGGCGGGCTCGCCCGCGCGTTGGCCGCTGTCTGGCACGGACCGACCGACGTCCCGAGCGCAGACGACGTCCCCGACTTCGTCGTCCCCCCGGCGCCCGGCACGCCCGGGACCACGCTGGCGCGCGCACCCGGATTCGGGGGCCACGCCTTCGCCTGAACGCCGCGCGACCTCCTCGCGTGCCGTCCCGGCGGGGCGATCGACGACCCCGCCGAGCCCGGAGCTCCCTGACGCCTTCCTGAAGCGCGCTTGACCTCGCCGGCTCGGCATCCGACCGACCCGTGAGGACCCTGCCGTGAACATCTATGCCTTCGCGCCCATCCGGGCGCTCATCTCCGTCGCCTCGTGGCTGGTCACCAGCCTGAACGACCTGCTGGCGCCCCTCGTCGGGCCGCCGAGCGCGGCCTTGGCGATCGTGCTCGTCACCCTCGCCGTGCGGGCCGCGCTCATCCCGGTCGGGGTGTCGCAGGCCCGGGCAGGCGTCGCGCGACAGCGGCTCGCGCCGAAGCTCGCCGAGCTGCAGCGGCGGTACCGAACGCAGCCCGACGTGCTCCAGCGCAAGGTCGCGGAGCTCTATGCCGCCGAGAACACGTCGCCGCTGGCCGGCTGCCTGCCCGTCCTGGCGCAGGCGCCGGTGCTCATGGCGGTCTACGGGCTGTTCGTCGTGCCGACCGTCGCCGGGCACGCGAACGCGCTGCTCAGCCACGCGTTCTTCGGGATCCCTCTGGGGACACGGTTCGTCGCCCTGCTGTCGGCCGGTGCCGCGACCTGGCCTTCGGCGGCGGTCTTCGTCGTGCTCGTGGCCGTCATCGCGGTCGTCGCCCAGGCGTCGCGACGGCTGCTCCCTGCCGCGCCGGCCGAGGGGGCGATGGCCCGCCTGCTGACGTTCATGCCGTTCACGACGGCGGTCTTCGCCGCCTTCGCCCCGCTGGCCGCCGCGCTGTACCTGGCGACCACGACCGCGTGGTCCCTCGGGGAGCGGCTCGTCCTGCGCAGGGTGCTCGAG
>Ga0207816_1000220_pt1 | contig 13872 bp, 9 predicted proteins | sample LuqExpMetageno10_FD_187768 | JGI IMG/M metagenome (GOLD analysis project Ga0207816, IMG submission 187768) | Tropical forest soil microbial communities from Luquillo Experimental Forest, Puerto Rico - Sample 10 (SPAdes) | ecosystem: Environmental > Terrestrial > Soil > Tropical forest ... | reverse complement strand
CATGGGGCTGGCCACGGGCTATCTCAATCGCCCCGAACTGACGGCAACAAGTTTTGTCGAGACCGCGTCCGGCTGCCTCTATCATACCGGCGATCTGGGGCGCTGGACGCCCGCGGGCAATCTGCAAATCCTTGGCCGCTCGGATAGCCAAGTAAAACTACGTGGCCAACGGATTGAGCTGGGAGAAATCGAACATCTTCTTAATGCGCATCCGGGCGTGAGCCAGAGTGTCGTTCTGGTGGGAATGCAGACCGACGATAGCCAAAGTTTGTGGGCCTTTGTCTGTCTCAAGCCCGCAACCGACGAACCGAACCAAGAGACATGGCACAGTTATTTGGAGGCCAAACTGCCCTCCTATATGCTGCCGTCGGCGATCGTCATTGTGACAGCTATTCCTGTGACTCCTGGCGGAAAGATCGACCGGACAGCCCTTCTCAGCCTGGTGAATAGTCGGAACGCTCTTGCGGACAGCGTGTCTCAGCGAACACCGCCGGGCTCGGAAATCGAACAACGCATAGCCCAAGTCTGGTCCGAGCATCTTGAGCGGGGCTTCATCGCCCGCGAAGACAATTTCTTCGATCTCGGGGGAAACAGCCTCAAGGCCATTGCCGTCGTCAATCACCTCCGCCGCACGTTCCGTTGCGCCATTGCCGATCTCTACGAGCATCCTCGTCTCGCCGACTTCGCGGCGGTCTGTCAGTACCGTCCCGAGCATCTACACACGCTCATCCAGTCCGCCAAGGATCATTGGCGCAGCTATCAGAGCGCACTTTCTGCCTATGAAGAAGAACGCGCGGCAGCCCTGGCGCCCGAATGGCGCGCCTATGCAACCCGGAATTTTGCCTATCGCAATATCGCGACGGAGAATCGCCAGGACTATCATAACGTCATCTTGACGGGAGCGACTGGGTATTTGGGCAGCTATGTTTTGCGTGAGCTTCTGGCCGACAAGATGCGGCATGTTACGGCTCTGATACGCGGCCCCGACGACCAGACCGCGCGTGCGCGTTTGGGCGATGTCCTGCGGCACTATTTCGGCGCCGAGAACGGAAACGTGCTGCTCAACGCACCGGGTCTGACCGTACTCGCGTCAGATCTACGCCACGACGGCCTCGGTCTTGCGCCTCGGGCTTACGACCACATCGCCAGCGAGCTTCAGGCAATCTATCATTGCGCGGCCAACGTCAAACATTTCGGCCACTATCAGGACTTCGAGGCCGATAACGTCGCCGCCACCACCAGGCTGCTGAAGCTTGCTGCCCATCGCAGCGCCGATCCCGCCGATTTTCATTTCGTCTCGACCCTATCGGCCGCCGGAAAGGCTCCTAAGGACGAATTCCATCTGTTCACCGAATACGATCCCGTCCCGGACGTTCCGGACGAGAACTATTACGTTCGCAGCAAACAGGAAGCCGAAAGGCTGGTGATCGCCGCTCGCCAACACCTCTCCAACGCTTGCATCCATCGCGTCGGAAATATGGTCTACGCTGCTGATGGCGGACCGCTGCAACGCAATATAGAGCAGAACGCTTTCTTCCGGCAGTTGGCCGCCTTCCTGAACCTCGGAGCAGTCCCGAATGACTCTCACACATGGCTCTGCCACGTGGACGTGGTGGCGCGCGGCTTGGTACGGCTGGCCGAGACCAAAGCTTTGGCGAACGAAACACATCATTTGGAAAGCAGCCGGCGGCTAACTCTGGCGTCCTTCATCGCCGAGGCAGAGACTATCCGCGTCGTCGCGTTCGATGATTTCCTGGACCGGTTGAAGGCCGCCATTGACGAGCCGGAGACCGATATCGCCCTGACCGAAACGCTGGAGAATTTCGGCCTCTATCGCGGCATCTCCCCGCAACCCCGGTCCCGGCATCTGGAAATCACATCCGCACGCACCCAGACCCTCCTTACCCAGCTAGGCCTCACCTGGCCGAAGATTCCCGAAGAAGGGCGAAAAAATACTCTTCGCAAAGCAGCACAACTCTTCGCTCAAACAAAATTGGCCTCATCATGAACATTCCGTCGCGCATCGGGATTCTCGAATTCCTTCAGCGGGAAACCCACGCCCTCAACAAAAAGCTGTTCTTGTTGACGGCCGTATCGGGCGTTGCCAATGCCATGAATCTCGCCGTTATCAACGCGTCCGTAGACGCCCTAAAAACCGGCGGACCATCCTGGCAGCATTTTTTGTGGTTCGGCCTTTCGATTGCGCTGTTCGTCTATTCACTGCGCTACGTCCTGTACGAATCCAGCCGGATTGCCGAAAACGCGATTTGCAGTGTGCGGGTAAGGCTGGCCGACAAGATCCGCCGATCCGATCTCCTCGCTCTGGAAACTATTGGCGCAACCGATATTCACGCCCGCATCAGCCGGGATACGGCCGCCATAGCGCAATCAGCGCGCCCACTCTTTTCGGCGGCGCAATCGGCCGTCATGATCATTTTCACTCTGGGCTATATCGCAACGGTTTCGCCCTTAGCCATGCTGCTTTGTACAGGCCTAATCGCCGGTGGCGCCGCCATATACCTCAAAGACCGCAAGAAATATGAGGAAGGGCTAAACGCCTCCTCCGAGCAGGAAGACAAACTCTTCACCTCCCTCACTGGACTGCTAGCAGGATTCAAGGAGCTCCGCATCAACCGCGCAAAAAGCGACGACGTATTCGGCGACTTTTCTGAAACGGCCGGCCGCGTGCGCGATGTCCGCACCCGCGTCATGATCCTGTTCTCGAACAACATCGTCATCATCGAGATGTTCCTGGTCCTCCTCTTGGGGGCCATGGTCTTCGTGCTTCCCATTCTGTCCGGTTCCTTCACCGGGTCAGCAACGAAGATCGTGGCTGCGATTTTGTTTTTCTTCGGTCCACTCGGCAATGTCGTCACCATGGTTCCGGTGGTTTCGCAGGTCAATGTCACCATCGGCAATCTTCAGCGCCTGGAAGCGACACTGGACGATACCTTGGCGAAATCTGCGAGCTATGAAGACGTACCGCTGATCGACATGAGTTCGTTCAAGACTATTCGCGTCGATGGTCTATGCTTCACTTATCACGACCCGGATGGCAATGCGACGTTCCAGGTCGGCCCCATTGATTGCACCATTCGCCATGGTGAAATGCTGTTTCTGGTCGGCGGCAATGGCAGCGGAAAGACAACCTTCCTGAAATTGTTCACGGCTCTCTATCAGCCGCAACAGGGCGTGATCCGTGTCGATGACGAGCAGATCGGTCCGGCCAATATCCAGTCTTACCGCAACCTGTTTTCCGCGATCTTCTCGGACTTTCACCTGTTCGATAAACTGCATGGCCTACGCGATGCGGCACCGGATCGGGTCAGTGCGCTGTTGAAGCTCATGGAGATTTCCCACAAGACGGCCTTCGTCGACGGATATTTCACCAACACCCATCTTTCGACCGGACAGCGCAAACGCCTGGCGCTGGTCGTGTCCTATCTCGAAGACAAGGCGGTGTACGTGTTCGATGAGGTCGCCGCGGATCAAGACCCGCATTTCCGCCGGTATTTCTATGAGACCTTACTCCCGGAACTCAAAAAGGCGGGCAAGACGGTCGTGGTGGTAACCCACGACGACCGCTATCACCATATCGCCGATCGCGTCCTGCAAATGGATTACGGAACCTTGCGCGACATACCCAACTCTGCAGAACCCGGCGTTCCCAAGCTTCAGTTTTCTGCCGGACGCAGTGCGCCCCCTGAGGAGGGCAGCGAATGAAAACGTTTCTGAAAAAAAATCAGCAGTGGTTCGCCGAGGCATATCGCAATTTCAAAGCCCATGTTGGACATCAAAAGCCATATTGGATACTTGGCGGGTTTCTTTTCGTCTTTGCTGCCGTATTCTTTCACGATACGTACCTGGTTTCGATTCATTCGGGGCAATTGGGGATATTGTGGCGGCGGCTGGGCGGCGGAACCGTCATCGATACGGTGTACGGGGAAGGCGTTCACCTGATTTTTCCGTTCAACAAAATGTACGTCTACAATGTTCGCACCCAACAGTTTCGAGACACGATAGACGCCCTGACCGTCGATGGTTTGAATGTTCGCGTGCATTATTCCGTCCGCTACTTCCTGCCGGCGGAAACCCTGCCGTTGCTGCACCAACGCGTGGGACCGAATTACGCTGATGTGGTGATCAAGCCGGAGATGCGCTCGGTTGTCAGAACTGTGTTCGGACAATACAAGCCGGAAGAGATCTACACGACGCAGAAGGCTATTCAGGAACGGGTCAGCGAGCTGGCAAAGATCCGCCTGGAGGCGCGCTTCATCGATCTCGACGATGTACCGCTCGAAACCATCACACTGCCGCCCCGGATCTCGCAAGCCATCGAAAGCAAGATGGCCTACCAGCAACTCGAAGGCGAATACATCTACAAATTGTCAATTGCGGAAAAAGAGGCAGCACGCCGCCGCATCGAATCCAACGGACTGAAGCTCTATAACGACACGGTCAACAAGAGCCTCACGCCGTCTGTTTTGAGCTGGTACGGCATCCAGGCGACGCAAGAACTCGCCAAATCGCCCAACGCGAAAACCGTCGTCATCGGATCGGGAAAATCCGGCCTGCCGATCATTCTCGGAAAGGATTGACGGCATGAAAAAACTGCTCTTCTGGGCGGTGGTACTGCTGGCACTGGCATTGCTCTTGTGGCCGCAGTGGCAGTCACCGGAGAAAATGGGCGAGCATCGGTTCGCCTACCTTGAAAAACACCGCGACGAATTGGTGGTCGGCATAAGCTGGCCGATTTCGCAGGAACAAGATGGCATGGTCAATGGGCTGGAGCTGGCACGAGACGAGCTCAACGCCCACAGAGTGCCCGGACGCCCGCCAATTCGTCTTGTAATCCGTGATGACAAGAACGACTGGAAAACGGCACGCAGTATCGTCCTCGAATTTGCCAACACACCAGAGATGACCGCCGTTATCGGCTATTATGAAGACGGCGTCGGGATACGAGCTTCGCAAATCCTGGAAGCTAGCCGCCTTTTGCATTTTGTGGTGAATGCAAACAACAGAGCCATGACCACGCATGGCTACAAATATATCGTCCGCACGGTTCAAGCCACCGACCAGATTGCACGCTTTCTTGCCATTTCTTCACCCTTGGGCCGGAAACCTCAGAAATACGCGATGGTCTGGGAGGGAGACGCATACGGGCAGGACATCGCTTATCAATACCGGATCGCCCAGGACGCGCTAGGAAGCGAACTGGTTTACCAAGCCCCCTATCCTTCCGGCCGACCCGACTTCCGCATGGCAGTCAATCAACTGAAGGGGATCAAAGTCGACGTCATCATGTTCTCCTCTGGAAATGATGCGAATACAGCATCATTTCTTCGCAAAGCCCGCAGCGTCGGGATCACCACGCCGATTGTGGTCGCTTGCGATCGCAGCAATGACTTTTCCGACATCTCCGAAACGGCTTTGCAGAACACAACCTTCATCCGGCTCTACAATGTTGCCGCCACGACGCCACAGAATCGGAAATTCGTCGCGGCATACCGGGCTCGTTATGGCGCAGATCCCGATACCTCCGCATCTCAGGGCTATGATGCGCTTCAGATTCTAGCTGAGGCAGCCAGGATATCAGGCACCTTAAACCCGCTCGACCTCGCCTTTACCGTCCGATACAAGCCTGTCTGGGTCGAGGCCAACGGCGAATATCGCTTCGACGGCAACGGCGAATTGAAGGAAAAAACGCTTTTCATGGAGCGCCATGTGGCAGGACGCATTCTGGTAGAAACCGCCAAATGACTTTTCCGGAAGAAAAACGGCATCAGCAACCAGCCACTCGAAGTGATTTACTCCAGGCCCGCTAGCCGCATCAACCCTGTGGCACTGCTGACATCAGCCTCACTCCCACTCAATCGTTCCCGGCGGCTTGGAGGTGATGTCGTAGACGACGCGGTTGATGCCTTTCACCTCATTGACGATGCGGGTGGAGACGCGCGCCAGAAAACTGTGCTCGTAGGGGTAATAGTCCGCCGTCATGCCATCGCTGGAGGTCACGGCGCGCAGCGCGCAGACGTGATCATAGGTGCGGCCATCGCCCATGACGCCGACGGTCTTCACCGGTAAAAGAACGGCGAAAGCCTGCCAGATCTTGTCGTAAAGACCGGCTTTGCGGATTTCTTCGAGATAGATGGTGTCGGCCTTGCGCAGGATCTCAAGCTTGTCGCGGGTGATCTCGCCCGGCACGCGGATGGCGAGGCCCGGCCCCGGGAAGGGATGGCGGCCCACAAAGCTCTCCGGCAAGCCGAGTTCGCGGCCCAGCGCGCGCACTTCATCCTTGAAGAGCTCACGCAGCGGTTCGACCAGCTTCATCTTCATATGCGCCGGCAGGCCGCCGACATTGTGGTGGCTCTTGATGGTGACCGAAGGGCCGCCCGTCGCAGAGACGCTTTCGATCACGTCGGGGTATAGCGTGCCTTGGGCCAGGAATTCCGCGCCGCCGACCTTTGCCGCCTCGTAATCAAAGACATCGATGAAGGCCTTGCCGATGATCTTGCGCTTCTTCTCAGGATCGGAGACGCCTTCAAGCTCGCCGAGGAAGAGATCGGCGGCTTCGGCGTGCAGCAGCGGGATGTTGTAATGGTTACGGAACAGCGACACGACCTCGTCGGCTTCGCCTGCACGCATCAAGCCGGTATCGACAAAGATACAGGTGAGCTGATCGCCGATGGCTTCGTGGATCAGAACCGCCGCGACCGAAGAATCCACGCCACCGGAGAGACCGCAAATCACGCGGCCCTTGCCGACCTGCTCGCGGATGCGGGCAATGGCGCGCTCCTTGAATGCGTGCATGTTCCAAGTGGGCTCGATCCCGGCGATCTTGGTGACGAAGTTCTTCAGGATCTGCGCACCGCGCGGGGTATGCACCACTTCGGGATGGAACTGCACACCGTAATAGCGCTTCTCCTCGTTGGCGATGACGGCATTGGGCGAATGCTCGCTGGTAGCCACCACTTCGAAGCCCGGCGGAATGGCAACGATCTTGTCACCATGGCTCATCCACACCGGCTCGCGGCCATTGTCATCGCCGAGCCCTTCGAGCAGCGGTGATTTCTTCGCGATGATGATATCGGCCCGGCCGAATTCGCGGGCATGGCCGCCTTCCACCTTGCCACCAAGCTGTTCGCATAACGCCATCTCGCCATAGCAAATGCCGAGCACCGGTACGCCCGCTTCGAACACCGCTTTCGGGGCGCGCGGGCTGCCGTCTTCATGCACGCTGCAAGGGCCGCCGGAAAGGATGATGGCACGGGGCTTATCGGCCAGCGCCGCATCGGCCTTGTTGAACGGCACGATCTCGCAATAGACGCCCGCTTCGCGCACGCGCCGTGCGATCAGCTGCGTGACCTGGGAACCGAAGTCGAGGACGAGGACGGGTGCGGACATATGCGTTCTCTTTCAGGCGTGGTTCAGGGAAATAGTTGCGGCGGCGCGAAGGCAGTCAAAAGGCAGTGTGGCGGTCATGACGCCGTTCTTTCCAACACGGCGGTAAAGAAGCCATCGCTGTGATCGCGATAGGGCGAAGCGCAGAAGAAATCCTCCGCGCGCGCAAAATCGGCATGCTTGGCGAGAAAGGCGGCGATCTGGTCGTCGTTCTCGGACGGCAGAACCGAACAGGTGGCATAAACGAGTTTGCCGCCGGGCTTCACCAGCGAGGCGGTTTTCTCCAGCAGCTCGGCTTGCAGCGCGATAAGCTCTTTGAGGCGCGCGTCGCTGAAGCGCACGCGCAGCTCCGGCTGGCGGCGCCACGTACCGGTGCCCGAGCAGGGCGCATCCAAAAGCACCACGTGATAGCGACCAAGCGGCAGAGCGGTGAAGGTGGTGATATTCTTGACACCGGCGCGCTCTGCCCGCGGCGTCAGCATCGCCAGACGGCCAGAGGAAATATCATGGGCGTGGATTTCACCCCTATTCTGCATCAAGGCAGCCAGGGCCAAGGCTTTGCCGCCCGCACCAGCCGCATAGTCGAGCACGCGCGCGCCAGGGGCCGCACCACAGAGTTCGGCGCAGATCTGGGCCGCTTCATCCTGGAATTCGAAATGGCCTTCCAGGAAAAGCTTGGAAGCGGAAAGTTTGGCGGTGGTGGCACCGGATAAACGCAAGCCAGTGGAAGCGCGCGGCGTGGGCTCGGCCTCGAAGCCTTCTTCCGCCAAGGCGGCGATGAGCTTCTCGCGCGAGGTCTTCAGCGTGTTGACGCGAATGTCGATGGCGGCGCGGCCCAGCATCGCCTGCATTTCGGGAAGAAGATCATCACCGAAGGCTTTGCTTAGTTCCGGTTCCAGCCATTCCGGGAATTCGCCCTGCACGTGGCGCGGAGCGGGCTCGCGCAAAGGCGCGGCGAGCGCGGCACTCTCTTCGCTGCTGAGGGCGGATGGTGAATAAGCGGTGCCGGTGAAGAGCTCGGCGGGATCGGCACCTTCGGCTTGCACAGAAGCAATCACCAGATGCCGCGGATCGCTGCCGTTCATACGCCAGGAGTAGGAATAGAAATGGCGCAAACAATCATAGACGCGCTCGGCCACCGCGGCACGATCCTTCGAGCCCGCATAACGGCGGGCCCGGAAGAATTCGCGGATGACTTTGTCCGCCGGCTCCGCCGTCTGGTCGAGTGCGGATAAGATCTCGATGGCGGCTTGTAGGCGGGCAGCAGGTGTCAATTAATGGACTCCCGGATAGTTGGGGCTTTCGCGGGTGACCATGACGTCGTGGACGTGGCTTTCGTTCAGCCCGGCGCCGGTGATGCGCACGAACTGCGCCTTCTCGTGGAAATCCGCCACCGTCTTGCAGCCGGTGTAGCCCATCGCAGCCCGCAGGCCGCCGATGATCTGATGGATGACGCCGGCAACCGGACCTTTATAGGGCACCTGGCCTTCGACACCTTCCGGCACCAGCTTCAGATTATCTTTCACATCGGCCTGGAAATAACGGTCGGCCGAACCGCGGGCCATGGCGCCGACAGAGCCCATGCCGCGATAGCCTTTGTAGGAGCGGCCCTGGAAGAGGAAGACTTCGCCCGGCGCTTCTTCGGTACCGGCGAGCAGCGAGCCCACCATGGCGACCGAAGCACCGGCCGCGATCGCCTTGGCGAGATCGCCGGAGAACTTGATGCCGCCATCGGCGATCACCGGCACGCCATGCTTCTTGGCTTCGCTGACCGCATCCATGATGGCGGTGAGCTGGGGCACGCCGACACCGGCGACGATGCGCGTGGTGCAGATCGAGCCCGGACCGATGCCGACCTTGATGGCATCCGCGCCCGCTTCGATCAGCGCCCGCGCCGCATCGGCGGTGGCAATATTGCCGCCCAGAACCTGCGTGTAATTGGACTCTTTCTTGATCGCCGTGATGGTGTCGAGCACGCCACGCGAATGGCCATGCGCGGTATCGACCACGACCAGATCGACTTCGGCTTCGATCAGCGCCATGGCGCGCTTGATGCCTTCGGGCCCGGTGGAGGTGGCAGCGGCGACGCGCAAGCGGCCGCGCTCGTCCTTGCAGGCATTGGGGAACTTCTGCGCCTTCTCGATGTCCTTGACGGTGATGAGACCTATGCAGCGGTACTCGTCATCGACCACCAGAAGCTTTTCGATGCGGCGCTCGTGCAGCAATTTGCGCGCACGGCCCATGGAGACGCCGGGCTCAACCGTACACAGATTATCTTTGGTCATCAGCTCGGCGACGCGCTGCGCCGGATCGATGGCAAAGCGCACGTCGCGATGGGTGAGGATGCCGACCAGCTTGCCGGCATGGCCGGGCGTCGCGCCTGTCACCACCGGCACGCCGGAAATGTTGTGATGCTCCATCAACGCCAAGGCATCGGCGAGCGTGGCTTCCGGAGCGATGGTCACCGGGTTCACCACCATGCCGCTTTCATAGCGCTTCACGCGGCGCACATGCTCGGCTTGCTCTTCGATGGAGAGGTTCTTGTGAATGACGCCGAGACCGCCGGACTGGGCCATGGCGATGGCGAGGGGGGCTTCGGTCACCGTGTCCATCGCGGCGGACAAGAGCGGTATGCCAAGCTCGATGGTCTTGGTCAGACGGGTGCGGGTATCGACCTGCGCCGGCAAAACTTCAGAGGCTGCGGGCACCAGCAGCACATCGTCGAAGGTGAGAGCTTCCCGGATGTTGGTCATGCGCACGCGTCCTTTCTCTAGGAGCGCGCGGGTTGGCGGGCCGGCGCGCCCTGCCATCGATTTGCCCGGCCGCCTGAGGGCTGCCGGACCTTTTGATGTGCGCAAAAGCCGCCGGGCGGTGCCGGACGGTTCGAGCAACATCGTGTTTGGAGCCATGAGCCTGTAGCAGCGAGTCGGCCCCTGCGCAAGGCATTCGCAGCGCCATAGGTCAGGTTTATCCGCGCACCATATCTGGAGGGGTGTTCGGGGCACTCTACAACCGATGGATCATTGTTTGTTGGTTTTGGGGCCTTCCAGGGGGAGGGAGCCAAAAACGTCAAAAGTCGAATTCAAATCGGCTTTTTGGGCCGTAAACCATTGTTGGGAAGCAAAATTCGCCCGATGAAAACGGCGGCGCGAAAGACCCTGAACTGGCCTCGAAGTGGACCCTAATCCACATAGCTGCACCCTCGCCTGCGAGTGCGATACATCTTTATTCCAGCCGTCAAACAGCCTGTGCCGAAGCACATGTCCTATAGATGGGAAGCGAGGGACGCAGATTCAAGGCGGAGGTTAAAAAGCACCCCATTGAACTCATTAACCATTTCCCCAAACCAGGGATTCACCAGAGCGGGACTAGGCTTCCCGCGCTCGAAGACTACGCCGCCGGAAGACGCGGCGCCTCCGGGTGCGTAACACGCAAGCATGACCTTCCCCGCCGCAGAAGCGGACGGTGGCGGCGCGCAGGCGATGGGAGTGGGAATTGGGTTTCCTGGTGTTCTTCGGCGCGGTCGCTTACCTGGTCGCGGGCAAATGGGGCGTATTGATTGCCGTTGCCCTGTTCATCACGAGCACGTTTGGCAAGCTGACATAGAGCGCAGCTATTCCGCCACCCTAGCTGCACGCTTTCGCGTTTGGCGGAAGGCATATCCTGCAAACAACGCATAAAGTTGGGCTTCGAATTCCGCATTGTCCAGAAGCTCGGGCCGTTCACACACAGCGGCATGCACCACACCCAAAAACGCATTGCGGATGATGAAGGCCTTCAGCGCGGCTTTCGTCTCACGACCACCAAAAAGAAAGGCTGCAAGCTCCGCCGTTCGCTCCTTCTCCAATCCCAGACTGCGCAGCTTCTGCCGTGGTAGCGTATCGAGCAGCACCGCATGCGCCTTGCAGTCAGCACGATGCACCGCGACAAGATTGGCCAACAGCCATTTGATCTTTTCCGCCTGCGGCAGCTTGGTGGCCTTGGACCGCTTCAAGCCGTCCCCGGCACGCGTGCGATGACGATGCCAAAGCGCCTCAATGATCTCCTCCTTGTTGGCGAAGTACTGATAGAGCGAGGAGATATTCACCCCGGCCCGCGCCGCAATGCGGTTGGTGGTGAAACCGTCCAGCCCATCATGCTCCAGAATGTAAGCCGCGGCCTCCAAAATGAAGCCGACGGTCGCTTTGGCGCGCCCCTGTGTGGGTATTTTCTTCATCCGCAACAGTGCCTTACCTCAAGCTTTGGGCACCAAAAGAGCGCCCTCCGGAATGCGAGTTGAGAATATAAGCTAGAACTTACATTACTCGCTTATGGAAAAAACCGATACCGACCTGTTCTTCGAACTCTGCCGCCGCCGCCGCGCGGTGCGCCATTTTTCCGAACGCCCCGTAACCCGGGATGTGATCATGCGCCTGATCGATGAGGCGCGTTACGCCCCCTCCAGCAACAACGGCCAGCCCTGGCATGTGGTGGCGATCACCTCCGCGGCGGGACGCGCGGCCATGATCGCCGCCTGCCGCAACCAGACAGCCGCCAAACGGGCCACGGCGTTCCTAGTGGTCTGCGCCAGCCGCCGCATAGCCCTCGCGACGCTCCAAGCCCAACAGGACGCCGTGCTGAACAATCCTGCTTTTGAGGAAGCCAGCCGCCTCCATCACCAGAAGCGATTGCGGAAGATGAGTTGGTTGCTCAAGCTTGCGGCCAATCCGTTCTTCGATCTTCTGCGCCTGATCCTGGCATCATGGAAACCAGCTCTCCTGCTGCTGCCGCTGGGCACCGCAGGCATCCGGCATTGGGCCTGCCGCAATGCGATCTTTGCTGCGCAGACCATGCTGCTGAACGCGACGGCTTTGGGCCTTGCCGCTTGTCCCATGGAGGGCTTTTTCGCTCCTGCGGTGGCGCGCCTCGCAAAGCTGCCGCGGGGCACCATGATCCCGCTGGTGATTGCCCTTGGTTATGAAGCCGAAGACAGCCGCCGCGAACCGCAATGGCGAAAAGATTTGAATGCCTGCCTAAGCTGGGCAGAGTAAGAACGCAGCCGGGTTTCCTGCAAGGGCTCAATCGGATGGCCTGCTCTCAACGAAGCAAAGAAATCGTCAGAACAAATGCAGGAAGAACACGCCCGCCAGTGCGATGAGGATCATGCCCATGATTGCAAGGCCGAGACAGGAGCCGAGGCAGCTGGTGATCAGCCCGAACACACCGCTGATGATGCTGGTGATCAGATCGATGATGGCGCCAAGAAATCCGAACATGCGCGGCTCTGAAGTGGTGCAACTCACTGCATATAAGCATCGCGCGGCGGCAGCGAAATAGCAGCGATGCATGCAGCGGACGCATGGCTGAGGACCAGCCCTAAGGAGTGCCCCGCTCTCCCAATTTGGCGTTGCGCCCTTCCCCCGCGGCGCGGGGGCTGAAAGCCAAATGCCTGATTTTTGGGCTAAAATTCGTGTTTTTCTGTCGCAGTGGCGTCTTCCCTCTGACGCATATTCCCCCTAAGATTGTGCATGATAACTGTTCTCGCTAAACGGCATGCGGCCTCACCGTTTGCCCATGCGGGGTGAGATGGGGCTGGGATGCTGGACAGTGTTGCGGGTTACGACGAGGGCGGCGCACCCGAGATGAGCGTGGAAGAACGCCGCGCGCTGCATCTGAAGCTGTTCCATGCCCTGTTGATGGAGATGATCGGGCGCATCCTGTGGTCGCGCGAAGAAATCGTTGCCCATCGCACGCAAGCGTTCCGCAGCCTGCTGCGCCACGCCAAAACCCACTCGCCCTGGTATGCCGGGCGGCTCGATCACATCGATGCCGAGACCGCAACGCTGGACGATCTCAAACGCGTGCCGGTGATGACCAAGCATGATCTGATGGAGCATTGGGACGAGATCGTCACCGTGCCGGGCGCGACGCGGGGCGAAGCCGAAGCGGCACTGCGCAGCATGAAAGACCAGTTCTATATCTGGGGCGATCATGTGCTGCTCTCGTCCGGCGGCACCGGTGGGCGCCCCGGTCTGTTCGTTTATGATTTCGATTCCCTGGCGCAGATGTGGGCCGGCATGTCGCGCGGCTTCTTCACTTCGCTTATCCCGCTGGCGATGGCAGGCGTGGACGTGCCTAATGGCGTGCGTATGGCGACGGTGGGCGGGGAAACTTCCGGCCACGGCTCCTTTGTGCTGAGCCGGGTGTTCTCCAACCCCGCCAATCCCACCACCAATCTTTCCGGCTGGCGCACCATGCCGGACAATTACGAGAAACTGAACGAAGCCCAGCCGCATTTCATCTTCACTTATCCCAGCGTAGTGGCGGAACTCTGCGAAGCCCAGGCCTCGGGCAAACTGAAGATTGCGCCGCGGATTCTGTACTTCGGCGGCGAACAGCTGCCGCAAGCCTTTTACGACATGGCCAAAGCGACCTGGCCGGATGCCGATATCCTGACCTGCTGGGGCACATCCGAAGGCGGCGGCACCT
>Ga0207816_1000219_pt1 | contig 13896 bp, 10 predicted proteins | sample LuqExpMetageno10_FD_187768 | JGI IMG/M metagenome (GOLD analysis project Ga0207816, IMG submission 187768) | Tropical forest soil microbial communities from Luquillo Experimental Forest, Puerto Rico - Sample 10 (SPAdes) | ecosystem: Environmental > Terrestrial > Soil > Tropical forest ... | reverse complement strand
CATCCAGCGATAGCTCTTCGCCGGTTCGGGTCAGGAAGAGCCTCGTTGTCGCCCGGCCGTAGCGCTGCTTGAACATTTTCGCGAGCCGTGGACGCTCACGCATCAGATAGTCGTACAAGTGGCCTGCAAGGACATACGGAATCTGAACCCAACGTTCCTTCGAGCCCTTGGTCGGCGTGATGGCCGGGTCGAGCGCGACCTTCATCGACTTGGCGGGATCGTGTCCACCGAGATTCGGCAAAACGCGGATATCTAGCCAGGCGGCTTCTTCCCGGCGCAGGCCTGCAAGTACCATCAACCATCCCACGAGGCGCGTGCGCGCCGGTGAGAGCGATTGCATGAATGCAGCCGCGTCACGCAACGACAGGAATTTCGGCACCGGGCGCGTCGACGGCAACGCCAGCTCGTTCGCGTCAACACGGTTCCCGGACGCATCGACGTGTGCCAGAAACCCGGCCGGCTTTCGGACCAACATCTCGCTACGGTCGAACGGAAGCCGGTCAATGAGATCGGTCCGCCGGCACCACGTGTAAAACGCTGAAGCCGTGCGGATACGACTATTGCAGGTTGTCCGTTTCAGGCCGCGCGATTGCATGCCATTGCGCCACGCTGCCAGGTGCGAGTGACTGACGGAATCCCACGAAAGATTGTTTTCTTCCAGAAACGAGAAGAAGTCGTACAGATGATCGGCATAGGTCCTGCGGGTTGTCTCTGCGCGTGTCCGGCCGCTGATGCACGAGACGAAGTACAGATAGCGGTTCGCTGACTCGACAAGCTCGCCTTCGCCGTTGATCAGAAACGGTACGCCCGGCGCGGGAACGCCAGCGACGGAAAATGTGTTGTCAGTGAAGATCAGGCGCACATATCCTGCCAGGCAATGTAGCTCACGGACATGCGGGCAAGAATTTAAGGTCAGCTGCTTTCCGGGGAGGGGCCGCGCTGCGCGCGGCAACCCCCATAAGGCAAGGGAGAAAGACAACAGAAAAACCTAACACCGCACGGCTATGCCAAGCATGCTACTACCCATCATTTACAGAGGCAACACCAAGATACTGGCAGAACATCGCTGCCGACAACCCTTCGTGATTGCGGCCCGAAGACTGACCTCCGAACGGATCGCCCCCGAAGGGAATAGCACGTCTTGAACCTCGATTTGAGCTATTTCGCTGACGCGCATTCCGCACGTAATGCCTAGCAGGAGAACGAGACAATCGCGCTCAGGATGGCGCGATGTTGCAGACGTGACGGCGAGTAGATGCCGGATTTGAGCCGGTCGAAGTGTTGCAGCTTGGGCCATGCGTCCCTCTGAATGGATCGGTTAGTGACCTATTCAGAGAGAGATTTGGTTGCGGTCTTTTTCAAGCGTATCACGGCGTGTTTATTCGATTCCTCGGAAAAACCTCAGGCGTAGCCAGCGCGCGATGATGCGCTAGAATACTGTATAAATGTACAGTATTGGGGGCGGTATGGGGCGACCCGACGTTTGGGCGATGGCGGGCGGATGGAAAGCCGACGCGAAGCTGTGGCGCCTCGCCTGATCCGATGTCCACGCCCGCCTACGGCGCGCTGCCCGACTATGCGGAACTGCAGTGTGCTTCGAACTTCTCCTTTCTACGCGGCGCGTCACACGCGGATGACATTGCCGCGCGGGCCGCGCAGCTGGGCTATAGCGCGATTGCCGTGACCGACGAGTGCTCGCTCGCGGGCGTCGTGCGTGCGCACCTCGAGGCGAAGAAGGCGGGTATCCCGTTCATCGTCGGCTCGGAATTCGCGTTGACCAATGCAGACGGTGCGCCGGCCCTTCGATTTATTGCGCTCGCCATGACGCGGGATGGCTACGGCAATCTGAGCGAATTGATCACGCTCGGGCGCATGCGTGCGGACAAGGGCAGCTACCGACTCGCCACGCGCGATCTTGACCACCCTGAATCGTCGCAGGGGCACCTCAAGGGCCTTCCGGATTGCATTGCGGTCCTGAGCCCAGATTATCCAGCGAACGAGGCGCGCCTCGACGTGCAGCTAGAATGGTTCGCCGCCACGTTCGGCGATCGGGCCCGGGTCGCGCTGACCCTTCACGCGCGCGCGATGGACGACATCCACCGCGGCGTGATTGAGCGTGCCGCCGCGCGCCATCGCGTGCCCGTCGTCGCGACTGGCGCCCCTGTGATGCACGTGCGCTCGCGCAAGCCCCTGCAGGACGTACTGACGGCGATCCGCCTTGGCCGCCCAGTGGCCGAGTGTGGCTACGATCTCGCGCCGAACGCCGAACAGCATCTGCGTTCGCGCTTGCGTTTGGCTAATCTGTACCCTGCGGGCGCTCTTGCTGAAACGGTGGAGATTGCGCGGCGCTGTACGTTCTCGCTTGATGAACTTCGCTACGAATACCCCGACGAGCTTGTGCCACAAGGCTTTACGCCCGAGGCCTATCTGCGCCAGGAGACGTATACCGGTGCACACCGGCGCTGGCCCACAGGCATTCCGCACAAGGTTCAGGCGCAGATCGAGCATGAACTCACGCTAATCGCGGACCTGAAATACGAGCCCTATTTCCTGACCTACGGGTTAGATAGAGCTATGGACGCCGCATAGTACTGCTTCACGCCATGGACATGTCACGGACGCGACGTACCCTAGTACCTTCATGAAATCTTGAAAACGTGCTTGCGTGGCCGCGAGGAGGAGTTGGCTCCAGCGCAAGCGCGACAATCGAAGAAAAGGTCATGGCAAGACTTGAGTCCATCCGCTTTTCTCCACATCGATCAATAGTACTAAACAGTCGTGTGGAATGGACGCCAATTGCTCGAGGCAAGGCAATTGACGCGTTGCCGCAGATATTTTGGGGAAATGGCATGCCATGGCGAGAAGCTAACTTATGGGCGTTGGAGCGAGCAGCTAGCGCAGACGTCGATATCCGGACCGTACAGACAAGCGCAACGGCGTTGTATGCCTATGCGAAGTGGCTCGAAGAAGCAAAAGCAGAGTGGTGGGATTTTCCGCCTCGCAAAGCGGACCGCTGCCTTGTTCGGTATCGCGGTGCTCTGATCGAAGCCCGTGCCAGAGGAGAACTTGCTCCATCCACAGCTTCACAGCGGATGCGCGTGGTTGTCAGCTTCTATCGATGGCTCAAAGCCAGAGGGTTGCTTTCTTCAACCTTGCCAACCTGGCAGGAACGCATTGTCGGCATTCGCCTTGTGGATCCAATAGGATTCGAGCGCACCCTAGCCGTCAACACAACCGATCTAAGTATTCCCAACCGTGCAGCGGTCGGTGAGCGACTGGAGGATGGCCTGCTTCCGATAACCGCGGCAGATCGAGATGCGGTGCTCGCCTTCGCGCGTGAGAATGCGTCGGAAGAGCTCTTCCTCATGCTGACTCTTGGGTTCTTCACTGGCATGCGGCTCGGATCACTTACCGACCTCAAAGTGAGGACTCTCTCCAACGCAGTGCCGGATCCGTCGATAGCCGGCCTTTTCAGGTTGGCAGTTGGTCCAGGCGCTGATCCACCGGTCGCAACCAAATTCGGCGTGAACGGGCAGATCTGGATCACGCGAACGCATCTCGATCGCCTCGAAGACTACGTCCACAGCGTCCGCCGTCTGGAGCGTGAGGCTAAGGCAATGCCCCAGCATAGGGATCTCGTTTTCTTGTCACGATTCGGCAACCCCTACGCTCAGCGGGGCTCAGACAAGAGCGTCGCGATGAATGTTGAAATGCACTCGTTCAAGAAACTGGCCGTAGCAAATGGGCTGGCCGCGATGCGCGGTTTTCGCTTCCACCAGAGCCGCAGCACGTTTGCAACTGAACTGGCCCGAATCGCCATCAGAGCTGGGGGTGCCATCAACGCAATCGCGATAGTCAAGGAAGCCCTACTGCATAAACACGAGGCGACCTCACTCAAATACATCAGGTTTGTTGAGAAGGCTCCAGCCAAGGAGGATCTAGCCAACGCATTCACCCGCGAGTTTCTTGGATTGCTATCTCGTCGCGACGGCAAAGCAGATGACTGATCAGTACATCCCCGATCTAACATTTCCCACCGTGAGGTACGGTGGAACAGAGACCCCCTGGGACCTTCGTCCCCTGCTCTATCGAGGTGGAGCTTCGACTGACATACGCAAGGTTCTCCAAATGATCGCTGGAGGAGCTCTCGGGCCGCCGATTTTGGATCGTTTAACGCTGGTTACAAAACTGCATGACGTGATCGCGGGAAATCTTGCGGCCGGGGGCAGCCGATATACCGCCCGAATAGCCATAGCACGCATCCGGAGCTTTTATGCCTGGGCGGACGAATCGAATCGCTCACCGACGCTGGCCACGGTGGATGCAGATTTCCTGGAGTGGACGATTCATCTGACGCACCGCCAACGAGTCGTCGGTGACCTAAAGGCTGTCGGCGTGTATAACCTCTCCTGCCATCTGGCAAGACTGCTTGACGAAGTGCTGGATTTAAAAGTTGGGTTGCTTCGCAGGACGCGCGTCGATTTTTCTCCATCAAGAAAAAGAGTACTGAGCACCAAGGCCGACAAGCAGAACTCGGCCGACACCGTCGCATTTGGTCATGTGTTGCTCGACATCAGCGATGCGCTCACCGTGGATTCGATTCGCGGCAAGCTGCCGGTCTTGATCCGATTCCGGAGTGGGAAGCAGCTCGAAGAATGGTCTGGGCTTCAGCCCGACCATAAGCTGAAGACACTGGTCGCCCCGACGACACGCCCATCATTCAAGGAGAAAGTAATCAATAGGCGTGCCAAATTGGAATCGGACACTTCCTTACAAACCAGACGTCCCCTAATCAATCTACGAATCGAAGCTGAGCTATTGATTTTCATTGCGCAGACTGGCATGAATCTGTCGCAGGCTCACAAACTTGACATCGGACGCTTCTCGTATCAGAGCCATCTCGATGGCTACTTGGTTCGGCGAGTTTACAAGGACCGCAGACAAGGTGAAGTGGAGTTCGAGATCTACAGCGAGTACCGGACATTATTCGAGCGTTATCTGGCGTGGCACAGAGCAATCTTTCCCGACGGCGGCAACGGCCTACTGTTTCCGCTGTCATCGCGACAACAACGCGCACCTGATGTCTCACCGTCGCTAAGGGCAATACGAGTGAGATGTGCTCTGCTAAAGATTCCCTTTGTTGGACCTCGGTCTCTGCGTAGCGCGCGCGTCAACTGGCTGATGCGACGCTCTCGCGATCCCTCGCTTACGGCCGAGATGAATCAACATACAACACAAACGCTGCTGCGCGACTATATCCGACCACACCATCAGGCCGCGATCGTGGAAATCAGCCGCTTTCATTCCACTACCGATCCGGCAATTGCCTCACCTGGTCCCGGCGTGTGCGCGGTGGGTCATCCCCAACTCATCCCGGATGCCTCGGCCGAAGCCCCACGCCCCGATTGTATAAGTCCCGCAGGATGCCTGTTCTGCATCCATCAGCGCGACATCGATAGCGAAGACCACGCGTGGTCCCTCGCGAGCTATCGCCACTATAAATCCTTGGAGCTTGCAATGTACCGTCCGCCAAGAAAATCTGGCGTGCCACATCCGGTAATAGCGGTCCTGGATCGCATTACCGACAAACTTGAATGCTTTAAGGCAAGCAGTGAGAATCGATCTCGTTGGGTCAGCGAGGCGAAAGCGCGCGTCGAGGAAGGTGAATTTCACCCGAAATGGGACGGGTTCATCCAACTTGTGGAGGCCCGTCAGTGATTGTTGCTTTGCCAGACCTCAGCCTCAACATTGACTCACCGCTAGTGACGCGATCGGCAGGCAACTTTCAGCCGCCCACCTGGCCGCCACCGCTGGACTTCCCGGTGACGATCGATAAGCACGGGACAATCATTAGTCGATATGGGGATGCCAAATGGAACCTCGCGCCGTGGGCAAAGAGGTCCCTAACCCTCAACTTTGGTGACGGACCGCAGCGCGTCCGTGATCCAAGCATTACCCCTGCCAACGCCGCCATATTGCGGCAGATTGCGGGATGGTGGCTATGGGGTCCCCGAGCCGTGACGAATCCGACAACCCTGCTGAATCAGTTTAATTTATTGCGCCCTCTATTTATCCTTTGCTCAATTGAGGGCATTTCTGCATCTGCGCTGGAGCGGTTCCCTGCTGTGGCGGACAAACTCCCCGCAGTGCTTTTGCCCTCGAGAACCGAATCGGCACTGGCACTCCTTCACAGCCTGTTCGAACAACGCGAGACACTGGGTTTTACTCTGCTAGATTTCGAAGGATTGAGGCGGCTGGAGGCCGCACTGCCCGAGACCGGGAGTCGGCAGACGCCATACATCCCTCCGCGTATATGGACTTACCAAATCAATCGACTACGGGCCTTTCTTGATGATTTCCTTGCCCATCGACAGCAGATTGAAGACTGCTATCGCTTTTGCCTGGATGCCTATGCCAAGAACTATGGTTCACTCGCCGACGCATGCCGACAGGGACGCGATCCCAAACTCTTTCCATTTTTCGAACGTCGAAATCAGGGGGGCGCTCGCCTCGGTGCGGAGTATTTGGGATCTTTCTCCAAGACCGCCCACCGTTTCGGGATCGATGTGCTGCTCGAACGTTGGTGTCTGATGCAAGGGCAGTCCTTAAGCAGCCAGAGTGTCAATATTCTCGCAATGTATTTCTCGATGACAGCGAGAGTCGGCATCGCCTACCTGCTCAATTTTTCGATGATGCGGATCCGAGAGGTGTGGTCTCTGCGTGCTGACTGTCTTGAAGTGGAACAAGACATGACATTTGGCGATATTTATCTATTACGAGGGGTCACTACCAAGACGACTGAGGACGACGACGCCAGATGGATCACATCGCCTTCGGCACAAGTTGCGGTTCAGTCACTCACCTGTGTGGCGCGACTTCGTATGATCGCTGCAGACGCGAACCCCGATGTGCCGACCACGCGCGACGACATTCGAAACCCATATCTCGTCGTGCGATCTTATGAGCCGTGGGCAAATACCGTGCGTGCCGATGAGGAGCTATCGCAGCGGCTTAGTCACCCAAATTATCAGGACGTCGTCAAGGATTATCCCAAACTCTTCGATGTCGAGGCATTGCGTATCACTGAATCCGACATTCAGATCGCCAGGCTGATCACACCGAGCCTTGATGGCGAGATCTTCGCCGTAGGAGAGATCTGGCCATTGGCGTGGCACCAACTGCGTCGCACTGGCGCGGTCAACATGCAGGCCTCCGGGCTGGTTTCAGATGGCTCTGTGCAATACCAGCTAAAGCATGCCACCCGCGCGATGTCGCTTTACTACGGACAGGGCTACTCGCGCTTGCATCTCAACGACTCAGTGAAAGCCGAATACATTCGCACGATGTATGAGGTGCTAGGAAAGGAGATTTCCTGCCTGTTTGCTGACCGCTTCGTCAGCCCATACGGCGAGAAGCACAAGGCCCTTAGCTTGGGAATCGTTGCTCCCGAAGACAGTAAAAAGCTCGCGGCAGCGGCTAAGCAAGGGCGGGTGGCGTGGCGGGAAACCCTACTCGGCGGATGCACGAAACGCGGTCCGTGCAACTATGGCGGCGTGGATAACGTGGCGCGATGTGGAGGAGGCGACGGACAGGCTCCATGTCCAGAAGCACTGTTTGATCGGGAGCGGGAACCCGCCATCCGCCAGTTAGGCCGTGTGATTGACTCACGGCTCGCTGATGCCCCAGAGGGATCGCCCTACCGGCAATCCCTGGAAGCCCAACAACGCGCCATAGAGAACGCCCTACATGTCCTCGCTACAAGGTAATAATCGGTCAAGCACTAGCCGTGCTGAGGCCGCATTCCGCGAGGCTTTTGAGCGCCTCAAGCGCTGCAAGCCCGAAAGGTTGCCGCTGGGCACACCCGTGTCCCAGAACAACGTGGCTAAGGAAGCTGGCTGCGATCCTTCTGCGCTCCGAAAAACCCGCTACCCAAGCCTGATCAAGGAGATCCAGCAATGGATTCAAGAGCACAAACCCCCAGCCGCACGGTCGCCACGACAGTCAATTGTCGTCAAGCGGAAACAGAATCGGTCGCTCAAGGAGAAGATCGAGGAACTGAAGAGCCAGCGCGATCACGTCACTTCGCTGCTGCTTGAGGCGGACGCCAAGATCGTCGATTTGACTGGAGAGATAACGCGTCTACAAGCGTTGGGAGAGTCATCAAACGTCACTCCAATATGGAGCAGTAAGAGCAAGAAGGAAAATGGCTAGTATGTTCTTCCGACAGGGCGCTATCAACGTATATGGGTTCGCAACAATTCAGGCTGCTTCCGCCACGAACACGCCCTTTTGCATGGACATAAATTGGAAGCCCTGAAATCCTTGTCCCGAACCGCTTTCATGTCATGTCCATACCCTAGCAACTAACCGGTGCTTACCGTCTACGACATCGTGCGCTTCGCGCGCAACGAGGGCATCCTTTGCCAGGGGCGCGGCTCGGCCGCCAACTCGGCCGTGTGCTATTGCCTTGGCGTGACCGAGGTTGATCCGGCACGCTCGTCGATGCTCTTCGAGCGCTTCATCAGCAAGGAGCGCGGCGAGCCACCAGACATTGATGTCGACTTTGAGCACCAGCGCCGCGAGGAAGTCGTCCAGTACATCTACCGCAAGTACGGGCGCGAGCGCGCTGCGTTGACCGCTGCTGTCACGACCTATCGTCCCCGCAGTGCGCTACGCGAGGCAGGCAAGGCGCTCGGCGTCGATCCCGCGATCGTTGACCGTGTTGCCAAGGCGCACCACTGGTTTGACTCGAAGGAGGATCTGTTAGGTCGATTCGAGGAAGCCGGGCTCGATCCACAGGCGCCGCTTATTGCGCAATGGGCGAACTTCGCCGCCCTGCTGCTCGGTTTTCCCCGGCATCTTTCGCAACACAGCGGCGGCTTCGTGATCAGCCGCGGCAAGCTCTCCCGACTTGTGCCGATCGAGAACGCCGCGATGTCCGACCGCTCGATCATCCAGTGGGACAAGGACACCCGCGAATTTGAGACCATGGACGCGTAACCAGTCACATGTACTCCATGGACATAGCAAGCCAGAACAACACGCTACGGCTGCAACTGCGCCCTAGAAATTCGAATAACCAAATTGACCAGAGGCTGGCACGATGGCGCGTCTTGAGTACATCAGCTTTACACCGATGCGTGAGTCGATCATAGACGGCGCTGTCGAATGGACACCCGACCGGATCGGTGCCCCCATTCAGAACCTGCCGCAGATCTTCTGGTCAACAGGCGATGGCTGGGTAGAAGCGAATCTCTGGGCCTTGGACCGTGCAACAAGTACAACTGGCTCAGATATCAAAACTGTTTGCGCATTGATGAAGCATCTGAATGCCTACGCGGACTGGATCGAATCCGAAGGCATCGACTGGCGGCATTTTCCGAACCGGATGGCAGATCGGTGCCTGGTTCGCTATCGGGGAAACCTGATTGGCCTGCGGGATTCAGGCTCTCTGAAGCCCAGCACCGTCACATCGAGGATGCGAGCCGTCATCCAGTTCTACCGCTACGCTCAGGTGCACGGTTTCGTGAGCCGGCATGCTCCTATGTGGAGCGATCGGCTAGCAGTCGTCCATTACTTCGACGCCGTTGGATTTGAGCGCACGCTGATGCGTGTCTCTTCTGATTTGGCCATTCCCAATCGTGCGCGGCCCGGCCTTTTGCTAGAGGACGGGCTTACATCTCTTCGCGATGAGCACGTAAGACATCTTATGGAGTTCACGGCTTCGGAGCGTCTCAATGAGATTCATCTGATGCTGTCACTAGGCTTCTTCACTGGCGCGCGCATAGGAACAATTTCGACGCTGCGTGTCAACAGCGTTGAAGATGCGATGCCCGATCAGTCAATGGCCGACTTTTTCCGCATTCGAGTCGGCCCAGGCACAGGTGTGAGCACGAAGTTTGACGTCTCCGGTGATTTACTGGTGCCACATTTTTTGATCGAGACGCTTCGTCGGTACGCGTACTCCATGGATCGCCTGACTAGGCAGGCTAAGGCGCGAAGCGAGTGTCGCAACTTCCTTTTTTTGACCTCTCGCGGCAACCCCTACCGGTCCGAAACGTTCAACCGTCTGATGACTGATCTTCGTCGTCGGGCCGTACGCCATGGTTTGCGCTTCATGCTGAATTTTAAGTTTCATCAAACGCGGTGCACATACGGAACTAGGTTGATGGAACTGGCGTTGCGCGTTGCTGGAGAGGCTGCGGCTATTGCGTTTGTTCGGGATGCGATGCTGCACAAAGACGAAGCAGTGACACTCCGCTACGTGAGATTTCTCCAGCAAGCCCCTGTCAAAGCTGCCATTTCGAACGAATTTACTGCCGCTTTCTCCGGAATCGTCAACCGTAACTGGAACAAGTTTGATGCCTGAAGGTTCAGCTCCAATTGAATTCACGATCCCCGAGATAGCGTCTGGATCGGGCGAAACCGTCTGGGATTTGTCGCGCTGGCTGTACGTAGGCGCCGCCGGAGCATTGCATAAGAATGTTTATTCTGAAATACGGTTGGGACGCTGGGGTGCCATGCAAATCGACCGGCTTGAACTTGTTCGGGCGATTCATGCCGCCATCAAGTCGAAGATAGTTCTGGGCGGCGCGCTAGCAACTGCAAGAAACGAAGTCGTAGCACTAAACTTGTTTGTCAGATGGATCGACGAACACCGCTATCCGTTCGACTTGGATGGCGTTGCCGACGCTTATGTGCATTGGACTGATTCGCTTATCCACGATGCGCGTGTGCGAAGGAGCTACAAAGACCGCACTGCCTACTCGCGGGGCCGCGCCGTCGGCGGAATCTTGGATCTCGCACTTGAACGAACTTCCGCCCTCATTTTGTCGACGCGCTTGCAGCAGAAAAAAACAGCTCGAAAATTGCAAGCTGTACAAGCAGGCAAGCAGAATCTAGCTGAAACGTTTGCGTTCGGGCGGTTGCTTCAAGATATTTGCGATGGGATTACGCTGGAAGCACTGTGGGGCCCTACTCCGCTTCACATCCCGCTCTCCGCTGGTGGTGAGTTGCTCCACTACTCGGGAAGACCTGCCCCTTCTGCTGTGCCGTCAGCGCGGAAGAGTAATATCAAGAAGGTCGAAGATGCGAAGAGATTGTTCGACAGCAAGAGAACCCTCGCTACACGGTTCCCAATTGCGAACATGCGTATCTTGGCCGAGCTGCTGATATTCATCGCACAGACCGGCATGAATCTCGCTCAGGCACATCAGCTAACATTGCGTCATTTCACCTATGCTAGTGACGTGGATGGTTACAAAGTCCGCGACTACAAGGCACGACGTGGTGGAGAGGTCCTCTTCGAAATATTCAAGGAATACCGCAGTCATTTCGAACGCTACCTTACCTGGCGACGTTCTGTTTTCCCCGATGATAGTCGCTTATTCCCGGTTTACAGATTCAAGACGTTCGAGTCGACTGCCCCCAGCTTTTGGCAAATCCAGCAGGCTTGCAAGCATGCGGGCGTCCGCTGGATGCCGCCAAGACTTCTGCGAAGCACTCGAATCAACTGGCTCTTGCGACGAAGTGGTGACCATGATCTGACTGCAGAGATGGCCCAACATAGCAAGCAGACGCTGCTTGGAACTTACGAGATCCCATCGCTACAACGTACGATTGGAGAAGTCACGCGATTCTGGCTGCAGGCTGATCCTCACCTTGCCACGCGTTCATCAGCAACGACGGCTATTGCGCCGGGCGAGTGTGACGGCACGCCCTCTGCCTTGCGCGATATGCCAGTCGGCGCGCCGAAGCCCGACTGCATCCGCCCATCAGGCTGTCTCTGGTGCGACCATCATCGCGATATTGATTCGGCAGATTATGTTTGGGCGTTGAACTGCTTCAGACATCTTAAAATTTTAGAGGTAAGTCGATATCACCCTCCCCATGGAACTGTAGTGAAGCATCCCGCTGAGTATGCGATCGACCGTATAAGCGAAAAGCTCGTGTGGTTTCGGGAGTCGAATGCGACGAGACGAGCGTGGGTCGAGGAATCTCTGACACGGGTGGAGGAAGGTGACTACCACCCCGACTGGGCAAGGTTGATCGAAAGCATGGAAGGTACCGCTGAATGAACAGTTTGCTCCCGGAACTCGGCCTGGCGATGAAGCCATACTGGATGGATTCCTCTGCATCCTGTTTCCGTCCCCCAAGTTGGCCGCCACCGCGCGACTGGCCTGTGAGCATCGATCGCAACGGGAGCGTGCTGTCGTTGTGGGGCGATTCAATATGGGATCTATCTCCCATGGCGGGCACAACCCTGACACTGAACTTCGGCGATGGTGATGTCGGCAAAGCCGATCCGATAGACCGAGTAAATGCAGACCTCTTGCGACAACTCGTGACGTGGCGCATGTGGGGGCACCGTTCCGTGCTGAAGACGAGCACGCTGCAATCTGAATTTACCCGAATGCGGGCCGTTATCGCACTGTGCAGCAAGAACGGCATTCCGGCAGATCGTCTAATGCGTTTTCCACGAGTGGTCGAACAGATTCCCAACGTTATGACATCGGGCACAGGAGACAATCTACTGACCGAATTTCATCGCTTCTATGATGCGCGGAAGCAGATCGGTTTCTTTGTTCTGGACGCCGAGGGGCTGAAGCGCCTAGCGAATGCCCGAAAAGATCACGTAGGTGTCCAGACACCCTACATCCCGCCAAGAATCTGGGTGTATCAGGTCAATCGATTGCGCGAGTGTCTTGATGATTTTCTCAAACACCGCGATAAACTCGAGGCGTGCTACATGTTTTGCCTGGACGCCTACGCCGCGAACTATGGAACATTGCAGGAAGCGCTTAGGTCCGACAGAGATCGGCTCAAAGCACCGTTCAGAACAATCCGAAGCACTGGCACTTGCTATGGACCTTTCGCGCAAACAGCGGAGCGATTCGGCATCGATAGTCTACTTACGCGCTGGCTAGACGTTCGCCCCGAAAGCTTCCTCGTGACTTCCTTGTCCGCGTACATGACCTTGGTGAGCGCAGCGGGGCTCGCGTACATTGCGAACTTCACGCTTCAGCGCAGGAATGAGGCCGGATCCCTCAGGACAAGCTGTCTGGTATGGGAAGAGGACGAAAAACTTGGCCGAGTAGCTTTGATTTGTGGAGAGACAACCAAAACAGACCCGGACTCGGACGCACGCTGGGTTGCGAGCCCTAGTGTGTGGGTTGCGATTGAAGCGATGAGCGCAATCGCCCGGCTCCGCATGCTCTGTGACAAGGTAAATCCGGTCCGTGCGACGACAGACATCGACGAGTGTGACCCATTTCTGTTCAGCTCACCATCCGAACCGTGGGTCACTAACAATCGCAAGACTTATGAAATTCGCGCCGAAATCGGGAGTCTGAAGCAATACTTGGAACTCTATCCAAAGCTAATGGACCCTGAAAAATTGCGTATTACAAGCGAGGATCTCAACATCGCACGCCGGCTAACACCGAACTTGCCAGAAGACGAGTTTTCTGTCGGTAAGGTATGGCCCTTGACTTGGCACCAATATCGACGCACCGGAGCAGTTAACATGTTCGCATCGGGTCTCATATCAGATGCTTCTATGCAACAGCACATGAAGCATAGCTCTCGATTGATGCCTCTCTACTACGGTCGTGGTTACACCCGACTGCGGCTTAACGAGCACGCAGAGACCGCTATCGTCACGGCGATGTACGAAACAATGGCCGCTCAGCTTGAATCGGCTATCAGCGAGCGTTTCATCTCTCCTCATTCGCCCGATCGTAAAGACGCGATTCTTGTCAATCTGATTAGCGAAAAAGAAGCAAAAACGTTGGTCTCCTGGGCCAAGAGCGGAAAGGTGACGTTTCGTGAACACCGGCTTGGAGGCGGCGCGAGTCAAGCAAGTTGTCGCCTCGGTCATGCTGCCAATGGCTCTAT
>Ga0207816_1000218_pt1 | contig 13899 bp, 13 predicted proteins | sample LuqExpMetageno10_FD_187768 | JGI IMG/M metagenome (GOLD analysis project Ga0207816, IMG submission 187768) | Tropical forest soil microbial communities from Luquillo Experimental Forest, Puerto Rico - Sample 10 (SPAdes) | ecosystem: Environmental > Terrestrial > Soil > Tropical forest ... | reverse complement strand
CGGTGACCGGTTCGATCTTGATGACTTGCGCCCCGTGATCCGCGAGATTGGCGGCGAGGAACGGACCCGGCATGAACTGTGACAGGTCCACCACGCGAAGACCGGTGAGTTTCATGCGAGAGCGGCAGCGAAGCCGAGCTGGCGTTGCGCAATCGCGGCGGCTTCTTTCACGATGCGTCCGATCAATTCCGCGCAGGTAGGCAGGTCGTGAATGAGACCGGTCACGATTCCAGCGGGGAAGGCACCGCCTTCGACTTCTCCCGTGACGAAAGCGTCCATCCAACGCTTCGCCCCGGTCAGCGCGTAGAGGTCTGAATGCGTCACGTGCCCGCTGCGCTCCAGTTCGAGCGCGGCGACGCTGACGCTATTCTTGATTACGCGGCTCGAATCGCCGATCGAGCGGCCCACCAGCACCGTGTCACGCGCGGTTGCTTCCAGCAGACGTTGCTTGATCGCTGGGTGCACCTGCGACTCTTGCGTGAGCATGAAGCGCGTGCCCATGTTGATGCCTTCCGCGCCGAGCGCGAGAGCCGCCATCAGGCCGCGCCCATCGGCGAAGCCACCGGACGCGAGAATCGGCACCTTCAGCTTGTCGGCGGCGGCGGGAATCAGGATCAGTCCGGGGATATCGTCTTCGCCCGGGTGCCCCGCGCATTCGAAACCGTCGATGCTGACGGCGTCCGCGCCGAGCGATTCGGCCTTCACCGCGTGGCGGACCGTGACGCACTTGTGGACGACCTTGACGCCGTGAGCCTTGAATTCGGCGATGTATTTCGCGGGATTGCTGCCGGCCGTTTCCACGACCTCGACACCCTGCGAAACGATCGTGCGCACATAGCCGTCATAGTCGAGACCGGCGTTGGCGCCAAGAACGGTCAAATTTACACCGAACGGCTTGTCCGTGAGCGAACGCACTTTGTCGATTTCGCGCGCGAGCGCATCGGCGCTTGCATGCGTATGTGCGGAGAGGAAGCCGAGTCCACCCGCATTACCTACAGCCGCGGCCAGTTCGGCGCGCGCGACCCAGCGCATGCCGCCTTGGATGATGGGGTATTGAATGCCGAGTAATTCAGTAATGCGATTGACATAGGGTTTCATCGCGTGCCTGTAACCTGGGTAAGGAGTGTGGGTGCCAGAGGAGGGCGCTGAACGCGCGCGGCCCGGCATGCTCGGTTCGCCACGGCAGAAGTGGCGTTTTTCCTGGCGATTCAACAATCGCGAAACTGCGGTTTGCGTTTTTCGGCGAAGGCGGCCATGCCTTCCTTGCGGTCTTCAGTGGCAAAAGTCGAATACGCCATGCGCCGCTCGAACAGGATGCCTTCGGCGAGGCTCGATTCGTAGGCGCGGTTGACGCACTCCTTCGCCATCGCGACGACGGGTTGCGAGAAGCGCGCGATTTCGTCGGCCGTTTTCAGCGCTTCCTCCACGAGCGTGTCGACGGGAACGATGCGGCTCACGAGCCCGCATCGTTCTGCTTCGACGGCGTCCATCCTGCGGCCGGTGAGGATCATCTCCATCGCCTTGGATTTGCCGAGCACGCGCGTGAGGCGCTGCGTGCCGCCGGCGCCGGGAATCGTCGCGAGCGTGATTTCGGGCAGGGCGAAACGGGCGTTGTCGGCGGCCAGAATGAAGTCGCACATCATGGCAAGTTCGCAACCTCCGCCCAGCGCGAGACCCGCGACAGCGGCGATGACCGGCTTGCGGCAACGCGAGGTGCGCTCCCAGTTCGACGTGATGAACTGGTCCTTGTAGACGTCCATGTACGTCCATTCGCCCATCATCTTGATGTCGGCTCCGGCGGCGAACGCCTTTTCGCTGCCGGTGAGAACGATCGCGCCAATGGCCGGATCGGCTTCGAGGCCGTCGAGTGCGGCCGTCAGCTCGTCCATCAGCTGGTTGTTCAGCGCGTTATAGGCTTGCGGACGGTTCAGCTTGATCAAGCCGGTCTTGCCGTGAATTTCGACGATGATCGTCTCGTACGCCATGGTCTTTCCTTGCGGGAATCAGGGTGAACACTTAAGCCAGCATCGGAGATCTGCTCGCCCATAGTCGGGGTGGCTGTGGCGCGCCGTTCCGGCTGTCCCGGGTTGTGCCGCGCGTTGCCAAATTTATGAACGACGTTTATGATTCTGAATGTGCGGTCTGGCTTTGTCAATTGAGCCCATGCTCAGATTAACTAATGGAAAACACCGCGAGGAGGCAGTACATGACGACTCGTCACGAGGACGGACAGATTCGCGTTGAACAGCGCGGGAACCTGCTTTTGATAGGCATCGACCGGCCGGAAAAGCGCAACGGCTTTACTCCGAAGATGTTCAGGGAGCTGGCCATGGCTTACACGCAGCTCGAGAACAGCAGCGATCTGTTCTGCGGTCTGGTCTACGCCGAAGGCGATCACTTTACGGCGGGGCTCGACATGCCAAAGATCGCGCCGCTGCGCCGTGAGGGCAAACCCTTGCTTCCGGAGGGTGAGGTCGATCCGTTCAACTTGCGCGCGCCGCTGCGCACCAAGCCGGTCGTCATCGCTCTCAAAGGAATCTGCTTTACGGTTGCGGTCGAATTGATGCTCGCATCGGAAGTGGCGGTGGCAGCCGATAATTGCCGTTTCTCCCAACTTGAAGTGAAGCGGGGGATCATGGCAGGTTGTGGTGCGACGTTCCGCATGGTCCAGCGTGCTGGCTGGGGCAACGCGATGAAGGTGCTGCTCACCGGCGATGAATTCACCGCAGAGGAGGCGCGGCACATGAATTTCGTGCAGGACGTCGTGCCGGCCGGCCAGGAGTTCGACCGGGCGCTTGCTATCGCAGAGCGAATCGCGGCGCAGGCGCCGCTCGCCGTGCAGGCTACGATGCAGAACGCGCGCGTTTCACTGGGGCAAGGCTGGCAGGACGCCTACGCGACGATTCAGTCGACCCAGCAGTTTCTCTACAACACGGAAGACGCAAAGGAAGGCGTTCAGTCCTTCATCGAAAAACGCACGGCGAAGTTCGTCGGGCGCTGATGCACGGCTTGCTGCGCGGCCAGTATGAATTCAAGGGGACAGTTTGATATGACAAAAGGCGCGTTGGCGGGAGTTCGCGTACTTGACCTGAGCCGTATTCTCGCGGGGCCCTGGGGGGCGCAGATGCTGGCGGATCTCGGCGCGGAAGTCATCAAGGTCGAGCGTCCAGGCAAGGGGGACGATTCGCGGCAATTCGGCCCACCGTTCCTCATGGATCGGGACGGCAAGGTCACGCGCGAGTCGACGTTCTTTATCAGCGCGAACCGCGGCAAGAAGTCGATCACGTGCGATATTTCGACGCCCGACGGCCAGGCGCTGATCCGCTCGCTGGCCGTGCACTGCGACGTGTTGCTCGAGAACTATAAGGTTGGCGACCTCAAGCGTTATGGGCTCGACTACGAGAGCCTCAAGCTCGTCAATCCGCGCCTGATCTACTGCTCGATAACGGGGTTCGGACAAACGGGGCCGTACAGCCCGCGCCCAGGATACGACTCGATTTTCCAGGCGATGGGCGGCCTGATGAGCGTTACCGGAAATGGCGACGACGTGCCGGGCGGCGGCCCGATGAAAACCGGGCCCAGTCTCGCGGATATCCTTTGTGGTCAGTACGCGGCTTCCGCGATCATCGCGGCGCTCTACCATCGCGACGCGGCGCAAGGCGGTAGCGGGGAGGGGCAGTACATCGACCTGGCGTTGCTGGACGCGATGATAGCCGCAACATCGCACTACGCGAGCCAGTACCTCGTTTCGGGTCAGGTTCCGATCCGGCGCGGTACGGAGGGGAACGGTGGCATGCCGTCCCGCATGTTCCGCTGTGCCGATCGCGACATCATGATCGTTGCGGGCAACAACGAGCAATACGCGCGGATGTGTCATGTCCTCGGGCACCCCGAGCTCGCCGGCGACCCGCGATTTAGCGAGATTGCACTGCGAGTGAAGAATCGTCGCGCGCTTGGCGAAGTGTTCGAGCCGCTGATCTTCGAGTGGCAAAGCGATGAACTGCTGGCGGCATTCGACGCCGCTGGGGTGCCGGCTGGGCCGATCAACAATCTGGAGCAAGTGTTCGCCGATCCGCACGTGAAGGCGCGCGCCATGTGCGTCGAAGTCGCGCATCCGCTCACCGACGAGGCGGTCCGTATGGTCGCCAATCCGGTCAAGATGTCGGGCACGCCGATCGATTCGTACGGGGCACCGCCGATGCTCGGGCAGCATACGGACGCCGTGCTGCGTGATGTGCTCGGTATGTCGCAGCCGGATATCGATACCTTGCGCGAAAAGAAGGTTCTGTAGGGAAGGAAGCAGAATCCTGCGAAGCGCAGCCCTTCGGGGTGCGCTCTCTTATGGACTATCCATATCAATCAGGAATGCGAATGTTTATGTTGCTGTTAGTCATTCGGGAGATGGGGGAATCATGACGACAGAGAGAAGCAACAGCGGTATTGCAGGTATGAACGAGGAAGAAGTCGGGTATGTCGATGCGGGCAGGGGCGCTCCGAACAATTCACGTCAGCCTCAACGATCGGACGCTGTCCACCGCGGTGCACGGTCACCCCAGTGGGCATGGGCGGTCTGCCGCAGCGAGTTCGACTGGATGGACGTGCACTTGCCGTTCTTCACCTCGGAATGGTTTTAATTGCTTTCTTGACTAGCAGGATCAAGATCACGATCTCCACGATCTGCGTGAACCGCCAGGGCAACGCCGGACTCCGGTGCGTCGCGGTGTCGCGGCGCCTCTGCGGAAAATCCCAAACATAACGGCGCGAAAAAAACGCCTTGGCTCGGTGTCCCGCAGCCAAGGCCAAACTCCACACGCTCTCGCGAAGTGTGCCGGAGGAGAAATACCTGATCACTCTTCGATCTTCGTGGTACGCGCCCGGTGCGCATCGCACAGGGATCGAGGCTCCCGATAATGCAACCACTAGTCAAAATATTATCTTTGAGTGCTTCAGGAAAATGCAACTTCCCGTTTCATATATTGCACCATGTTCAAAAACACGCACTAAAGCATTGACTGTCCGCCGTCCACGCTGATAGTCTGCCCCGTTATGAAATTAGCGTCTTCACTACATAGAAATGCAACTGTTCGTCCAATATCGCGCTCGGGATCGCCAAAGCGGCCAAGTGCGATTTCAGAGAGATAGCGAGTGCGTTCCTGGGGATTGGCTTCGAGGTAGGCTTCAGCGGCTGGCGTGAGCGCTGCCGGGCAAATGACATTGACGGTAATGCCATAGGCGCCCCATTCGCGCGCGGCAACACGTGAAAGCCCACGAATGCCCTCTTTGGTTGCGGCGTAGGCGCCGAATCCCTTGAGACCTTCGATGCCCGTGCGCGAGCCGAAGTTGACGATGGCGCCGCGGCCCTGTGCCTTCATCTGCGGCAATACGGCCTGCATGAAATACAGAGTCCCGTACAGCCCCGACTCGAGCGTGTTACTCCAGTCATCGTCGGTAACGGACTCGAGCGGCACACCCGGGTTGCTGCTTTGTGCATTGTTGATAAGCGCGTCCAGGCGTCCGAATCGCTCGATGGCAAGATCGACCGTGCGCACGGCGTCGGCACGATTGCGCGTATCACCGGGCACGACGAGCACTTGCGAACCGAGGGCGCTCAATTCCTCGGCAGCCCGCTTGAGTTTGCTCTCCGTGCGGCCAGTCAGCACCAGACTCGCGCCCTCGGTGGCGAGCGCGCGGGCGATGCCGAGTCCAACGCCTTGCCCGCCTCCGGTCACGATGGCGACCTTTTCTGCCAGTTTTTTCGTGTACATGGGTGATCCAGAAGTGAAGTTTGATGCTGTTGTCCGACGCGAGCGTGCCACGTGGATGGTCTGGAAAGCGGTGCTCCGTCATTTCAATTTTATGAACGTCGTTCAACTATATCTCAACCGGGATGAGGGGGCGCCCTGGCGTATTCCCGAATTCAGGTGGCGCAAAAGTGTGCCAAATTGTGATCGTTGTAAAACTATGTGAATAGTTCCCGTATAATCGATACAGTCAATTCATGGGGAAAATCATGTTGAAAGAGACCTCAGCGCCGGCGGACCGGGATGTCAGCGGGCCGCGCTCGCTGACCCGACTCCTCGGAATTTTCGATGTGCTTGCGAAGTCTCCGGAAGGGATGTCGCTGGCAGAACTGAATGTCGCCCTGGAGTCGCCGAAGAGCAGCCTGCTCAATCTGCTGAGACCTCTGGTGGCGGAAGGGTTTTTGATGCACGACGCAGGCCGCTATCGCCTGGGGCCGTCGATCTTCCGGTTGTCCGCGGGCGTGATGGCTGCGTGGAATTTCTCGAAGATGTTGCGCCCGTTCCTGGTGGATCTCTCGAAGAGCACCAATGAAACCGTGTATATCGGCGTCCTCGACATCGAGCACAAAGAGATCACTTATGTCGACGTAATCGAGAGCGATCAATCCGTGCGCTATTCGATGCATATCGGTTTGCGTCGCCCGCTCTATTGCACGGCTGCAGGGCGCGTGCTGCTGGCTCATGCGCCGGACGCCTTCGTTACCGACTACATGAAGACGGTCAAGTTCGAGCGCCGCACGCCGCAAACGATCGCGACGAAGAAGGCCCTGCGCGACGAACTCGATCGCATCCTCGAAAGCGGCTTGTCGGTCAGCCGCGGCGAATTGCTGCCGGACTCTGCAGGCGTGTCGTCGCCGATCTTCGGGCCCAACGGTAACGTGATTGCGGCGATGGCGATCGGTGCGCCGCTCGAGCGGTTCGATCGCGAACGCCCGCAACTCGAGCAGAACATGATCAGGGTGGCCCAGCGCGCGTCTGCATTGGGTCAAACCGAAGAGGAGTGACTCGCCAGCCTGCCGCACATTGAAGCATGTGCTTCATTGTGCGGCAGGCATGGTTCAGTTGAAGAAGCGTCGGCGCCGCTACGCAAAACAGATCGGCCGCAACGACGATCAGTGGGTGCGACGCTTTGGCAGCATGGAAGCGATGAGCAGTCCGGCAATCGAACTGCAGGCGATATAGGCGAATACCGAAACATAGCCACTGTCGGCGGGAAACGACGCACCGTCATGTCCCGCCGCCGCGCCGCGTAGCAGCGCGAATACCGCCTGGGCGCCTATGGCGAAGAAACACGAGAAGAATACGTAGAGCATGCCCGTTGCCTCTCCTGTCTGATGCGCAGGCGTGGTTTCCACGATCTGGTTGTACAGCGCCGTGCTCGCGAAGGCGAGCCCGAACGAGCACAAGACTGCACCTGGAACGAAGAGCAGCAGGCTGCGATGAAGGACGATCAGCGAGGCCCAGGCAAGCGCCAGTATGGTCATGCCGATCAAGGCGGCGCGGCGAGCCTTGTAGCGGGTCGCAACGCGGCCGCTCCACGGGCTCGCGACCAGCGCGACGATGTTGATGCTGAACATCATCAATCCTGCCGCTGTTGCGCTCAGCCCGAATCCCGCATGCGTGCCGGCAGGCTGCTGGGCAAGCAGCGAGAAAACCTGTCCCAGTTGCATGGCGCCCGCCGCGAGGAATGCCATGCATGCATTCGCCAGAACGACTTCTCGCGTCTTCAGCAGGCGCACGTTGATGAGCGGATGATGCGCCTTGAGTTGATGGCGTCCCCAGAGTCCGAGCACCACCATCCCACCCACGATCAAGCCCCATAGTCGCGGATCGCCAGGACCCCACGAGCGGATCTGCTGCACCGCGAAGAGGATGGCGCAAAGTGCTGGAGCGAACGCAAGGCCTCGAACGTAGTCGATCCGTACGCCGGGATGCTGGGGCGACGGCGGCGTCCACGCGCGTACGGCAACGACTGCCACGACGCAAAGCGCGACTTTGAACCAGAAGCCGCCCTGCCACGAATAGTGATCGACGACGACACCCGCGCAAATGTAGATCAGCCCCGCCGATACCATGCCTGCCGCACTGATCAGGCCCACCGCGGCAGGCAGCCTGGCAGGTGGCAGGTTCTCGCGAACCAGGCCGATGGAGAGCGGCGTAATGCCTGCCGCGATCGATTGCATCGCGCACCCCGCGACGAGCATGCCGACATGTGTTGCACACGCGGCGACGACCGCGCCGGCGGCGGCGACCGACATCACCGCGAGCAGGATGCGACGGTAGCCCAGCAGGTCACCGAGTCGCCCGCTCACCGCAGCAAAGATGGCCGAGCCGAGCCAGTATGCGGTGACGGTCCAGCTCACGGAGTTCGAGGCAGGGAACGCTTTATAGAGCGTGACCAGCACCGTATAGATGACGGTGATACCAGACGACGCTGCCACAGCGGCCAGCAGGATAGCCATCGTGAATCCGCGCGGCGGCCCGGCTACGGGATGTGCTCGTTGCGCCTGCTGTGAGAGGACTTCAGCTTGCATAAACGTCTCCGGTCGCATGTATCATTTCGAGTATACTCATATACGAACGGTGTTCGCATTGGTGTTTTTCGGAAAATGCCATGCGAGCTTCACGAATGGCGAGGGCGCCGACCGATATCAAGTCGATATCGACGTTTCTGGGTTCGATATGAGAGTTTTTGGGCTGATGGCTTGAGCCGATACTTCTCTCAAGGGCGCACGTTCAGCAGCGCTCCCCCACAATCAGGAGAGAGTTCATGCAAGCGTATCAAGGGAAGATCTACGACGCCGACACGCACTTCTACGAAGTCGAGGACGCATTCAGCCGCCACTTGCCCGAGAAGTTCAAGAAGGACTGGTCGTTCACCAGCCGTGTCACGGCGGACGGCAATCGCTGCATGTATGTCGGCGACCGCAAGGTGGAAATCAGCGAGGGCTACACCTCGGCCGAGGGACACGTGCCGCCGCCGGGCAAGCTGCATGAATGGCTGCGCGCGATGAAGGACGGCAAGGACAACGTCGACATGCGTGTTCCCCCGACGCCGGACATGTTCAATCGCGACGCACGCCTGAAGAAGATGGATGAATTCGGTGTGGAAGCCTGCACGATGTACATCGGCGAAATGGTCGCGTGCATTTCCTACCTCAACGAACCCGCCGCGGCAAATGCGGTGTTGCATGCGTATAACCAGTGGATGCTCGACGACTGGGGCTTCAACTACAAGGACCGCATCTACTCGACGCCGGTCGTGACGCTCGACGATCTCGACGCAGCCGTCGCCGAGGCCAAATGGCTGGTTGCGAACGGCGTACGCGTGATCCTGATGCCGATGGGGCCGTTCAATGGCCGTGCACCTGCGGACCCGTACTTCGATCCGTTCTGGTCGATCCTCAACGAAGCGGGCGTACGTGTCACGTTCCACGTGTCCGAAGCGATCTACATGAAGGATCACATGGCGGTGTGGGGCGAGCCAGTGCAGCAGTCGCGTCAGCGTCAGACCGCATTTGTCTGGATGCATGGATACGGCGAGCGGCCGGTGATGGAGACGCTGTCGTCGTTTATCTTCTACAACTTCTTCGAGCGTTTCCCGCGGGTCAAGCTGTGTAGCGCGGAAAACGGTGCCGAATGGGTGCCTTCGCTGCTCGTCAAAATGGACAAGTGCCGGGGGATGGCGAAGAATGGCTATTGGCCGTGCGGTCAACTGAAGAAACGCCCGAGCCAGATCTTCAAGGAAAATGTCTTCGTGGTCGCGTATCCGGAGGACGACATCGGCCAGATCATCGCTCAAACGGGATCGTCGGATTTCCTGCTGATGGGCTCCGACTATCCGCACGCGGAAGGCGTGCCGGAACCGAAGGACTTCGCGTCGGAAGCGTGCAACGGGCTCACTGAAGAAGACACGCGCAAGATCATGTATGACAACGGCCGCAGGTTCATTCCGCTGCATGTTTAATCGAAGTCGTGCTGGACGCTGGGTGCGGCCCGAACCGCACCCGGCATTCGCGCGCAGGCGCGAGCTGTAGCATGCGGCAACGGCGGCAGGCGGTCCTGCCGTCCCGCGCTGTCTCTTCTTTGTGAACAGGTTAGCCATGAATATTTCGGACTATAAGGCGTTATTGCTCGAACGCGACGGCGGCGTCCTGACCGTCACGCTCAACCGTCCCGAAGCGCTGAACGCGTTTGACGAGCAGATGGACATCGAGATGTCGCGGCTCTTTCTCGATGTCGCGGAGGACGACGAGACCCGCGTCGTCGTGTTGACGGGGGCCGGGCGCGCATTCAGCGCGGGCGGTGACATCGAGCACATGCAGCAGGTCATCGACAACCCGGCGTTGTTTCTCGAAGGCATGCAGCGCGCAAAGAAAATCGTCTTCTCGATGCTCGATTGTCCGAAGCCGGTCATCGCGAAGATCAATGGTCACGCAATTGGTCTGGGCGCGACGATCGCGTTGTTCTCGGATCTGAGCTACGCGGCCAATCACGCGAAGATCGGGGACCCGCACGTGAAAGTCGGTTTTGTGGCGGGCGATGGCGGCGCGGTGATCTGGCCGCAGCTCGTGGGCTACGCGAAGGCCAAGGAATACCTCTTGACGGGTGACCTCCTCAGCGCGGAAGAGGCGGCGCGCCTGGGGCTCATCAATCACGCCGTGCCGGCCGACGAACTCGATGCCGTTGTCGATGCCATGGCGAAACGGCTGGCGAACGGAGCAGCGCGTGCGATTCAATGGACCAAGGCTTCGATCAATATCGGACTCAAGCAGCTTGCGCATTCGATTCTCGATGCGTCGATTGCGTACGAGGCGCTGTCGAATTTGACGGAAGACCATCAGGAAGCGGTCAACGCGTTTCGCGAGAAACGTGAGCCGGTATTCAAGGGACGTTGATTTTTTCGCGTCGGGCGCTGGACGAATGGCAGCGCCGGGCGCGGCGAGGGAGTGATCGGACATGGAACGGGTAGTCGTGGTAACCGGTGGCTTCGGCACGTTGGGAAGCGCAGTGGGCCGTGTATTTGCCGACAATGGCTGGAAGGTCGCGCTGATCGACAAGGCGCCTGCACCGGAGGGGGGGAGCGCGGAGCAACTGCACGCGGCCTGGTGGCGAGGCGGCGTCGAACTGACTGATCTGGATGCGGCGCGCCTGGCGTTTTCGGCGGCTGTCGAGCAGCTTGGCAAGCTCGATGCGGTCGTCAATGTAGCGGGGGGATTTCGCTGGGAAACGCTGGCAGACGGCAGCCTCGATACGTGGGATCTGATGTATCAGATGAACGTGCGCACGGCGGCGACTGCATCGAAAGCGGCACTCGACCATTTTGCTGGCGGCACGCTGGGCGGTCGCATCGTCAACATCGGCGCCGGCGCTGCACTCAAGGCAGGTATGGGGATGGGGGCGTACACGGCGTCGAAATCGGGGGTGATGCGTTTGACAGAAGCGCTAGCCGAAGAGCTCAAGGGACGTTCAATTACCGTGAACGCGATCCTGCCGGGCATTATCGACACGCCGCAAAACCGCAACGACATGCCCGACGCGGACTTTTCGCGTTGGGTACGGCCAGAGGAAATCGCCAACGTGATTCTCTTTCTCGCTTCCGACGCTGCGTCGGGGGTAACCGGTGCATTGATTCCGGTTACCGGGCGCGCATGACGATTCGCCGACCGGAAGCACCAGTTGACGCCTGATGCAAGGGCGTCAACTGCAAAAATGCACATCAGGTGAGGCGTGCGAGCGAATCGTTGCTGAACCCGAGAAACGGCTCGCCAATGCGAGCACGCCGAGCCCAGTTCGGATCGTGCAGAAGGGAGCGTCCTACGCCAACAAGGTCGAACTCGTTGCGTGAGAAGCGATCCAGCAGCGGTGCAAGGTCGGGCTGCGCCGATGTCTCGGCTCCGGCCATCGAATCGTAGTAACCCTTATTAATGCCGATTCCGCCCATCGCCATGGAAAGCTGGCCGGTCACTTTCTTTGCCCAGCCTGCGAGATTCATCTCCGAGCCTGGGAATTCCGCGCGATTGAAATAACGAGTGCTCGCCTCGAAGATGTCGACGCCGGCGTCCGCGAGCGGCGCGAGGATCAGTTCGAGTTCGTGCGGATCGTTGGCGAGGCGCGCGCGGAAATCCTGCTGTTTCCACTGTGAAAAGCGGAACGTAATCGGCATCGTATCGCCGATCGCTTCGCGTATTGCGCGCACGACTTCGGCGCCAAAGCGGCTGCGCGCCGCGAGATCCTTACCCCATTCGTCCGTGCGTTGATTGGTCTCGGCCCAAAGGAACGCGTCGATCAGATAGCCGTGGCCTCCGTGGATGGCGATGCCGTCGAATCCGGCGGCCTTCGCAAAAGAGGCGCTTCGACCGTAGGCGGCGATGACGTCCGCGATCTCGGTGTCGGTCATTGGCCGGGTTTGTGGCAGGACACGCTCCATGTAGCCCGCGTTGAGCGAGGTCGTGCGTCCAGCCGGCCCCCACAGTCCCGATGGGCGCAGTGGCGAGGCGGCGGGGAAGGGCCCCGTATTCGCTTCTTTCATCGGCCCCATATGCCACAGCTGCGGAAAGATGATGCCGCCGCTTGCATGAACTTCGCCCGTCACTCGCCGCCACGCGGCAACTGATTCTTCTCCGGCGAGTACGGGGATCGAATTCTCGCCGAGTCCGGCTTCGCCGAGCGCGGCCGGATGATCGACACCGACGCCTTCCGTGATGATCAGGCCGGTCTCGCCCTGCGCGCGCCGCTTGTAGTAGGCGGCGACGTCACTGCCCGGTAGTCCGTTGGGCGAAAAACCGCGAGTCATGGGTGACATGACGATACGGTTGGCAAGCGTGACGCCTCGAACAACGAGTGGCGTAAAGAGCGATCCGGTATCCATGTTCATTCATATAGTTGACTTGTGTGCGAATAATGATACGCTATGTCTTGCCGATGAAAAAGCAAATATTGGCGCCGGTCACCTGCGGCGTTGAAGAGGAGGATGGCATTGGAGCAAGCACAAGAACTGGCGGTACACGCGCTTGAAGGGGGCGGGGAAAAGACCATTCCGGAGGGCTTTGCATTGATGCCGGAGTTTGGCCCCTTCCATCAGATGTTCGGTCCTACGTACTTTCGCAAGAGCGAGCGCGGACACGTCGTCGGCATGTACGTGCGCGAAGCGCATCGGAATCTCGGCCAGATGATGCACGGGGGCGCCGTTTGCATGCTGGCGGATACGGCCATTACTTGGGCAAGCAAGTATTCGCGTCAACCGGCCGTCAGGGTGTTGACGACGGGCTTGACGGTCAATTTCATGGGCAACGCGGAACCGGGCGACTGGGTTGAAGCCCATGTCGACGTTCTGCGTTCTGGAAAACGGGTGATTTTCTCGGACTGCCGGATCTGGGCGAATGCGAAGTGCATAGCCCAGGCATCCGGGCAGTTTCAGGTGATGGGGGAAGTTGGCAGCTAGTACGCCGGCGAGGCGCGCGGGCGCGGCAAACGTTACGGCGCTGATCTGGCTCGAGCCTTGTCCAGCGTCGCCCGATACTTCCATGCGGTCAGCAGAATCCGATGAATCCGCTCGGCCCTGCGCTTGCGTTCTGCACGCGTGGTCTGGATCGCGAGGTGCACTTCGGGGGCGCCAGTGACCAGCGTGAGGAGATCGCGAGCCGCGTTCGCCGGATCGTCGATGTCGATCGTGCCATTCGCCGCTGCGGCTTCCAGAACGCCTGTGAGCGGTTCCAGCATCGTCACCACGAACTGCAGAAACTGCCTCGCAACGTCCGGAAAACGTATCGCCTCGCCAATGACCATGCGTGAAGTGTGCATGCTGTCCGGTATTGCCATGTGTTCGACGAGCGCATCGATAAGGGATGCCAGGTTGGTCGAAAAATCGCGGCCGGGCTCCAGGTGCTGAGTGATCTTGCCGCGCAGGTCGGCCATCCCGCGCCAGACGATGGAGCGAAAAAGCTCTTCCTTCGTGCCGAACTGGCGGTAAACGGTTGTTTTGCTGACACCGGCGAGGGATGCGATTTCCTCGACCCTGGCGGCGCCGAAGCCTTCCCTCATGAAGACCGATTTGGCGGCGTCGAGCAGCCGCTCGCGCAACTGGAGCGCATCGTCG
>Ga0207816_1000217_pt1 | contig 13953 bp, 9 predicted proteins | sample LuqExpMetageno10_FD_187768 | JGI IMG/M metagenome (GOLD analysis project Ga0207816, IMG submission 187768) | Tropical forest soil microbial communities from Luquillo Experimental Forest, Puerto Rico - Sample 10 (SPAdes) | ecosystem: Environmental > Terrestrial > Soil > Tropical forest ... | reverse complement strand
CCTCCAGGTGGACGGCGATTACGTCGAGTCGTGGCAGCCGCAGCCGATGAGCGCAAAGGCGCTCGAGCGCTCGCGCGAGATCTCGCACAAGGTGACCGAGGCGCTGGGCGGGCGCGGCCTGTTCGGCGTGGAACTGTTCGTGCGCGGCGACGAGGTGTGGTTCTCGGAAGTGAGCCCGCGTCCGCACGACACGGGGCTCGTCACGCTCGCCTCGCAGCGCTTCTCCGAGTTCGAGCTGCATGCGCGCGCGATCCTCGGCCTGCCCGTCGATACGACGGCGCGCGGTCCGGGCGCCTCGGCCGTGATCTATGGCGGCATGGACGCGCGCGGCATCGCGTTCGAAGGGGTGGCAGAGGCGCTGGCCGTGCCGGGCGCGGACCTGCGTCTCTTCGGCAAGCCCGAGAGCTTCGTGAAGCGCCGCATGGGCGTGGCGCTCGCCACGGGCGCCGATACCGACGAAGCCCGCTCGCGCGCCCGCGCGGCGGCTGCGGCGGTGCGTCCCGTGCTCCCGGTCGCGGGCGACGCAGCGAAGTAAGTCTCGCGTCCCGCGCGCAGCGCTGGCCGTGCACAAGGCGGCCAGCGTGCGTCCCGGGTTATCGTGTGGGCCAACACTTTGCGCGCGGCAGGCGGTGTGCGGCACCGGGGCCGCCGGGGCCGCGGGGGCAATGGCTCCACACGGAGAACGTCATGATCGAAGGTCGAAGCGGCGCCGCCGGGTTCTTTTCTACAGGTGCAATCCGCGCGATCCAGTCGGGCCGCGCGCTCGCGCTCGCGCTCGCGCTGGCGTGCGGGTGCGCCGCCGCGCTGGCCATGAACGCGGCCCACGCGGCCAGCGCCACGCCGCTGGAAGTACGCGACATTCAGGTGCAGGCGCGCCACACGTTCAGCTACACCTGCGCGAACGGCAAGACCTTCAAGGTCACCTATCTCAATGCGGCCAACGGCCAGAGCTTCGCGCTCGTGCCCGTGAGCGGCCGCAAGCTGCTCTTCGTCGGCGTGATCGCCGCCTCCGGCGTGAGGTACGTCGCCGAGCGCTACGCCTGGTGGACCAAGGGCCACGGCGCGGATCTCTACGACGTCACGTCCGGCGCGAGTCCGAAGCCGGTACTCTCGGGCTGCGCGACGATCATGCGCTAACGCCGAACGCACGCTTCACGACACATTCCGCCTTGCCGGAGTAACCTGTCGGCCTGCATGAAGGGTAAAGGCCGGCTGCCGCCCGCGCCGCCGGCCACGCTCCTGCCAGCGAGGTGGTCGATGAAAGCATCGGATCTTTTCGTGAAGGCGCTCGAAGCCGAAGGCGTCGATTATGTGTTCGGTATTCCCGGGGAAGAAAACCTCGATCTGCTCGAATCGCTGCGGCGCTCGAAGATTCGTCTGATCGTCACGCGTCACGAACAGGCCGCGGGCTTCATGGCCGCCACCTACGGGCGGCTCACCGGCCGCACCGGCGTGTGTCTGTCCACGCTCGGGCCCGGCGCCACCAACTTCGTCACCGCCGCCGCTTACGCGCAGCTGGGCGGCATGCCCATGCTGATGGTGACGGGGCAGAAGCCCATCAAGTCGAGCAAGCAGGGCCACTTCCAGATCGTCGACGTGGTGCGCATGATGGAGCCGCTCACCAAGTACGCGCGCCAGATCGTCTCCATCGGCAATATTCCGGCGCTCGTGCGCGAGGCGTTTCGCCAGGCCGAGCAGGAGCGGCCCGGCGCCGTGCATCTGGAGCTGCCCGAAGACGTCGCCGACGAGGAAGGCGACGGCAAGCCGATTCCCAAGAGCTACAGCCGCCGGCCGGTCGCGGAGGAGAAGGCTGTCGCGCACGCGGTCGCGGCCATCTGCTCGGCGCGCCATCCGCTCCTCATGATCGGCGCGGGCGGCAACCGCAAGACCACGCGCAACGTGCTGCGCGAATTCGTCGACGAAACCGGCATCCCGTTCTTCACCACGCAGATGGGCAAGGGCGTGATCGACGAATCGCATCCGCTCTGGCTCGGCAACGCCACGCTTTCGGACGGCGACTTCGTGCACCGCGCGATCGAGCACGCCGACTGCATCATCAACGTCGGCCACGACGTGATCGAGAAGCCGCCATTCTTCATGCGCAGCGCCGAGGAGAAAACCGTCATTCATGTGAACTTTCTCGGCGCGGAAGTCGACCCCGTGTATTTCCCGCAGATCGAAGTGGTGGGCGACATCGCCAACGCCGTGTGGCAACTGAAGGAGCGCCTCAAGCCGCGCGAGCACGCGTGGGACTTCGCCCGCTTCGAGGAAATCAAGCGCCATTTCGAAGCGCATCTCGCCAAGGGTCAGCACGACGCGCGTTTTCCGATGTATCCGGTGCGGCTCGTGCACGACGTGTACGCCGCGATGCCCGAGGACGGCATCCTGTGTCTCGACAACGGCATGTACAAGATCTGGTTCGCGCGCTACTACCGCGCGCGCGAGCCCAATTCGATCCTGCTCGACAACGCGCTCGCCTCGATGGGCGCGGGCCTGCCCTCGGCCATCGCCACGAAGATCGTGCACCCGCAACGCAAGGTCGTCGCCGTGTGCGGCGACGGCGGCTTCATGATGAATTCGCAGGAGCTGGAGACGGCGGTGCGCCTGAAGCTCGATCTCGTCGTGCTGCTGCTGCGCGACGACGCGTTCGGGATGATTCGCTGGAAGCAGGAAAACATGAATTTTCCCGACTACGGCATGACGCTGCAGAACCCCGATTTCGTCGACTATGCGCGGAGCTACGGTGCGCATGGCCACCGTGTGGGCGCGGCGGACGAACTCAAGCCGCTCGTCGAGCAGTGCCTCGCGCAGCCCGGCGTGCACGTGATCGACGTGCCCATCGACTATGCGGACAACGAGCGCGTGCTCAACCGCGAGATCAAGCGCCTGAGCGCGCAGCTATGAGGCAGCACTTCCGGAGAATCCGCCATGCTCAAACCGACCTATCCGTACTACCTGGCCAATGAGGCGGTCGCCGCCAACACCGATCTCGAGGTCACCGACAAGTACAGCGGCGAAGTCGCCACGCGTGTCGCGCTCGCCGACGCGAAGGCCATCGACAAAGCCATCGCGGCCGCCGAAGCCGCCATGCCCGCCATGCGCGCGTTCCCGCCGTTCAAGCGCCAGGCGGTGATCGACCACTGCGTGGCGCGCTTTCGCGAGCGCTTCGACGAACTGGCGATGGCGCTGTGCATCGAGGCGGGCAAGCCGATCAACGATTCGCGCGGCGAGGCCACGCGCCTCATCGACACGTTCCGCGTGGCCGCCGAGGAAAGCGTGCGCATCGATGGCGACATCGTGAATCTCGAAATCTCGGCGCGCGCGAAGGGCTATCACGGCTACGTGAAGCGCGTGCCGATCGGGCCATGCTCGTTCATCTCGCCGTTCAACTTCCCGCTCAACCTGGCCGCGCACAAGGTCGCGCCCGCGCTCGCGGCGGGCGTGCCGTTCGTGCTCAAGCCCGCGAGCCGGACGCCGGTGGGCGCGCTCATCATCGGCGAGATACTCGCGGAGACCGATCTGCCGAAAGGCGCGTTTTCGATCCTGCCCGCGCATCGCGACGGCGCCGATCTCTTCACCACCGACGAGCGCTTCAAGCTGCTCTCGTTCACGGGCTCGCCCGCGGTGGGCTGGGATCTCAAGAAGAAGGCCGGCAAGAAGAAAGTGGTGCTCGAGCTGGGCGGCAACGCGGCGGCCGTGGTCGATGGCGACCAGGGCGGCAAGCTCGATTACGTGGTCGACCGGCTCGCGTTCGGCGCGTATTACCAGTCGGGGCAGAGCTGCATCGGCGTGCAGCGCATCCTCGTCCACGCGTCGATTTACGACGCGCTGCGCGAGAAGCTCATCGCCAAGGTCAAGACGCTCAAGATGGGCGACCCGAAAGACGAGACCACCTTCGTCGGGCCGATGATCTCCGAATCGGAGTCGAAGCGCCTCGCGGGCTGGATGGAGAGCGCGGTGCTCGCGGGCGCGAAGATCGTCGCGGGCGGCAAGGTGGACGGCGCGATGTTCGAGGCCACGCTGCTCGAAAACGTGGGCCGCGACACCGATCTTTACCGCAAGGAGGCGTTCGGGCCGGTCGCGATACTCGAGCGCTTCGACGACTTCGGCAAGGCGCTGGATATCGTCAACGACAGCGATTTCGGGCTGCAGGCGGGCGTGTTCACCGATTCGCTCGCCAACGCGCACCGCGCCTGGGACGGGCTCGACGTGGGCGGCGTGGTGATCAACGATATTCCGTCATTTCGCGTCGATAACATGCCGTACGGCGGTGTGAAGGACTCCGGGCTCGGGCGCGAGGGCGTGCGCTACGCGATCGAGGACATGACCGAGCTGCGGCTGATGGTGATGCGCGAGACGTGGTGAGCGGGGTCGCCTGAAAAAGGGGCGCGATGTTTCGCCGCATGGCGCACGGGGCGTTCTCGTGCGCCGCATTTGCAGAATGCATGTCCCGCTGCCATAGGGATTTATGCCAAGGTGCTACAATACCGGCCTTTCGGCCCTTTGTGCCTGCCGCAACTGGCGGGCAGAACGCCGGCAGCAGCCAACGTGAGGCCTGCCGGGGCGGCTCGAAAACCGGCCTGAAAGCAGCCTGAAAAGCGCCGACCTGGCGAGCCGGCGTGATCCGCCGCCGGCAAGCCGGTCGAGCGGTTTTGGCAAAGCCGGCGAAGTGGGCGCTGGCGCCGACGGAAACGCCGGAACCAATCGGAATTGAGCGAGTCTGGCCGGGTTGGACCCGAGCGAGCGCGGCAACGGAGCCGGCGCCCCGTCCCCGGCGGACCTTCTCGACGTTCACGGACCATCCGTTTGGCGGGCGGTCCGAGCGAGCGTTCCGCCCGTCGCCGCAGGGCGCGCCCTCTTTGTGGCGCGGGCCTGCATCGACCTGCTGCATTGACCTGCAATATCCAGCAGTGACCTTTTGGGGCGCTCCCGCGCCTCGCGCGCGAAGCGCCTTTATAGCGAAGCCACCATGTCCGACACAGCCGTCAAGCCCAGCACTGAGACCTTCGACCAGTTTGGCCTTGCACCCGAAATCCTCCGGGCCATCCAGGAGCAGGGCTACACGACGCCCACGCCGATCCAGGCGCAGGCGATTCCCGTGGTGCTCACCGGCCGCGACGTGATGGGCGCCGCGCAAACCGGCACCGGGAAGACGGCGAGCTTCTCGCTGCCGATCCTGCAACGCCTGCTGCCGGGCGCGAACACGAGCGCCTCGCCCGCGCGCCACCCGGTGCGCGCGCTGATCCTCACGCCCACGCGCGAGCTGGCCGACCAGGTCGCCAACAATGTGCGCACGTACGCGATGCACACGCCGCTGCGCAGCGCGGTGGTGTTCGGCGGCGTCGACATGAATCCGCAGTCCGACGAGCTGCGCCGCGGCGTGGAAATCCTGATCGCGACGCCGGGCCGTCTGCTCGACCACGTGCAGCAGAAGAACGCGAACCTCGGCCAGGTGCAGATGCTCGTGCTCGACGAAGCCGACCGCATGCTCGACATGGGCTTCCTGCCCGACCTGCAGCGCATCCTGAACCTGCTGCCGAAGGAGCGTCAGACGCTCCTGTTCTCGGCCACGTTCTCGGCCGAGATCAAGAAGCTCGCCGCGACCTACCTGCGTACGCCGCAGACCATCGAAGTCGCGCGCAGCAATTCCACCGCGACCAACGTCACCCAGGTCGTCTACGAAGTCGCCGAGGGCGACAAGACCGGTGCGGTCGTGCAGCTGATCCGCGACCGGGGCCTGAAGCAGGTGATCGTGTTCTGCAACAGCAAGATCGGCGCGAGCCGCCTTGCGCGCCTGATCGAGAAGCAGGGCATCGTCGCGGCGGCGATTCACGGCGACCGCTCGCAGAGCGAGCGCATGCAGGCGCTCGACGCCTTCAAGCGCGGCGAGATCGAAGCGCTGGTGGCAACCGACGTGGCCGCGCGCGGTCTCGACATTGCCGAGCTGCCGGCCGTCATCAACTTCGACTTGCCGTTCAACGCCGAAGACTACGTGCACCGCATCGGCCGCACGGGCCGCGCGGGCGCGTCGGGCGACGCGCTGTCGCTGTGCAGCCCGAACGAGAAGAAGCAGCTCGCCGATATCGAGAAGCTCATCAAGCGGCCGCTCACGGTCGAGCGCCTCGTGGTCGACGTGCCGGTCGCGCATCACGAGGGCGGCAGCCGCCGCCGCGAGCGTGATGGCTACGAGAGCCGCGAGGGCCGTGGAGAGCGCGGCGCCCACCGGCGCGTGGCGTCGCACGAGCGCACGCATCATCACCGCGCACAGCCCATCGACGACTTCTTCCTGAAGCCCTACGAGCCCTCGCCGGGCGCACGCAGCAAGGCTGAGGACAAGCCCGCGAGCGCCGCGCCGCAAAAGCCGCAGTCGAAGCAGCCGCTCGCCGCGCTGCTGGGCGGTCTCGGGTCGTCGTGGCGCAACAAGCCGACGTCGTCTTCGTCGAGCTGAGTCCGGGCGCGCGCGACATCCGCGCGACGCAGTGGAAAGCGGCATGTCGCCTTGAACGACATGCCGTTTTTGTTTATGCAGCCGGTAATTGCGCGAGCCGCCGCTTCCAGGCGTCGATCGCTTCGGCCTGGAACGCTTCGAGCGTCGCTGGCGCGGGGTCGTGAAACGCGAGGCCCAGATGCCGCGCGGCGTCCATCAGCGCATCGAGAGGCCGTGAGGCATCGAGCGCTTGCGCGCCGGTCTGCTTCGAGAGCTTTTCACCTTCCTCGTTTGTGACGACAGGCACGTGCAGATACGCGGGCGTCGTCTCGCCGAGGCACTGCTGAAGCCAGATCTGCCGTGCGGTCGAGTCGAGCAGATCCGCGCCGCGCACCACGTGCGTGATGTGCTGTTCGGCATCGTCCACGACCACGGCGAGCTGGTATGCCCACTGGCCGTCCGCGCGCAGCAGCACGAAATCGCCGACCTCGGTCGCGAGGTCCTGTTGCTGGGGACCTTGCCAGCGGTCGTCGAAACGGATCAGCGCGGGATTGCCGTGCGCGCCCGCGGGATCGTCGTCCGGCACGCGCAGCCGCCACGCGCGCGCGCGCTTGCCGCGCAGACCGTCGCGGCAGGTGCCCGGATAGATCAGCGTGGTGTTGCGCTGGTGCGCGCGCAGCTGCGAATCGGCGATTTCCTTGCGCGTGCAGCCGCACGGGTAGACGTGACCGGAGGCGATCAGGCGGTCGAGCGCCGCGCGATACAGATCGGTGCGGCGGCTTTGCCACTGGGGCGGCTCGTCCGCGTGAAAGCCGAAGGCCTCCAGCGTCGCGAGGATGTCCTCGGCCGCGCCGGGCACGGTGCGCGGGCCGTCGATGTCCTCCACGCGCACGAGCCACGCGCCGCCATGCGCACGCGCGTCGAGCCAGCTCGCGAGGGCCGAGACGAGCGAGCCGAAATGCAGCGGGCCGGTGGGCGAAGGCGCGAAGCGCCCGCGATACCTTTGTGACGACACGCTCACGCGCGTCTTACGCAGCCTGCGCCGGGACAGCCGCAGCCGCGCCTGCGCGCTCCGGATGGCACGCCGGGCAGCTCTTGCCCGCCACATAGAGCGGCGAAGCCTGCTCGGCGGGCGTGACGACGGCGCGGCATGCGAAGCACTGCACGGTGTCGGTCGGATCGAGCTGCGGATTGAGCGCGGTGCGCTGGTCGAACACGAAGCAGTCGCCGTTGTAGTGCGCGCCGCCAACTTCCTCGAAGTACTTGAGAATGCCGCCTTCGAGCTGGTAGACGCTTTCGATGCCCACTTCCTTCATGTGGATCGCCGCCTTCTCGCAGCGGATGCCGCCCGTGCAGAACGACACGACCGTCTTGCCTTCGAGATCGGCGCGGTTCGCCTCGATCACGCCGGGGAATTCGCTGAACTTGCTGATGCGATAGTCGAGCGCCTGATCGAACGTGCCGACATCCACTTCGAACGCGTTGCGCGTGTCGAGCATGACGACGGGGCGGCCCGCGTCGTCGAAACCGCGGTCGAGCCATTCCTTGAGCACGACGGGCGCCACCGACGGCGCGCGGCCTTCTTCAGGGCGGATCGCGGGCTTCTTCATCGTGATGATCTCGCGCTTCAGGCGCACGAGCATGCGGTTGAAGGGCCGCGTTTCGGAGAAGCTTTCCTTGAACCGCAGCGTCGCGAACTTGCCCTCGAAGAGCGGATCGTGATTGATGTAGTCCATGAAGGCGCGCACGTTCGGCTCGTCGCCGGCGACGAACAGGTTGATGCCTTCCGGTGCGAGCAGGATCGTGCCCCGCAAATCGAGCGACTTGCAGCGTTCGAGCACGAGCGGACGCCACTCGGCGGTTTTCTCGAGCGTGGCGAACTGGTAAGCGGATAGATTGAGGATACGCATGGTGCAACTGAAAAGGTGCGCGATGTAAAGACGATGCGCGCATGAAAACCGGAGCCGGACGTGCGGACTGCGGGTTCCTCGAAACGGGAATTGGGGCAGGGCGCGCGGCGGGCGCAATCCGCTATTATCCCTCAATCGCGCCCCGCGCCGTCTGCGGCGTAGTCGACGCGCCGTGCGGCGGAAGTGCGCTCGCCCAAGGCCTTGTCCACATGGCCAACGTCACAAGCGCATGCGAGCGGGCGCCGAAAACGCGTGACCCTGAAGGTACAATGACGGCCATGTCAGATCCCCGCTTCGTCCATCTCCGCGTCCACTCCGAATTCTCGATTGCCGACGGCATCGTGCGTCTCGACGACCTCGTCAAGGCGGCGGCGAGAGACGGCCAGGGCGCGCTCGCGCTCACCGACCTCGGCAACGCATTCGGCCTCGTCCGTTTCTACACGGAAGCCCGTGGCAAAGGGGTCAAACCCATCGCCGGCTGCGACGTCTGGATCACGAATCCCGACGACCGCGACAAACCGTCGCGGCTGTTGCTGCTGGTGAAGGACAAGCGCGGCTACCTGAATCTATGCGAGCTGCTTTCGAAGGCGTGGCTCACGAACCAGTATCGCGGCCGCGCCGAAGTCGACGTGGCGTGGCTCGAAGCGGGGCTGGCCGAAGGACTGCTCGCCATCTCGGGCGCACAGCAGGGCGACGTGGGCCTCGCGCTCGCGGCGGGCAACGTCGAAAGCGCAAAGCGTCATGCGCAGCGCTGGGCGAAGCTGTTCCAGAACGGCTACTACATCGAACTGCAGCGCTGCGGCCAGCCCGGCGGCGAGCAATACGTCGAGCAGGCGGTGGCGCTAGCGGCGGCGCTCAAGCTGCCGGTGGTCGCCACGCATCCCATGCAGTTCATGACCGACGAGGAATACACCGCGCACGAAGCGCGCGTGTGTATCTCGGAAGGCGACATCCTCGCAAATCCGCGCCGCCAGAAGCGCTTCACGACCGATCAGCGTTTTCGCACGCAGCAGGAAATGGCCGCGCTCTTCGCGGACATTCCCTCGGCGATCGCGAACACCATCGAAATCGCCAGGCGCTGCAATCTCACGCTCGAACTCGGCAAGCCGAAACTGCCGCTCTTTCCGACGCCCGATGGCATGTCGCTCGACGACTACCTCGTGCAGCTCTCGAAGGAAGGCCTCGAAAAGCGCCTCGTGCAGCTCTACCCGAACGAGGCTGAGCGCGAGAGCGAACGCGCGCGCTACAACGAGCGTCTCGATTTCGAGTGCGGGACCATCATCAAGATGGGCTTCCCGGGCTACTTCCTGATCGTTGCGGACTTCATCAACTGGGCCAAGAACAATGGCGTGCCGGTCGGGCCGGGCCGGGGCTCGGGTGCGGGCTCGCTCGTTGCGTACGCGCTCGGCATTACCGATCTGGATCCGCTGCGCTACAACCTGCTGTTCGAGCGCTTCCTGAATCCGGAACGCGTCTCGATGCCTGACTTCGACATCGACTTCTGCCAGCACGGGCGCGACCGCGTCATTCAGTACGTGAAGGAAAAGTACGGCGCCGATGCGGTCTCGCAGATCGCCACGTTCGGCACGATGGCGGCGAAAGCGGCCGTGCGCGACATCGGCCGCGTGCTCGACCTCGGCTATAACTTCACGGACGGCGTAGCGAAGCTCATTCCGTTCAAGCCGGGCAAGCACGTCACCATCGCCGACGCGATGAAGGAAGAGCCGCTGCTGCAGGAGCGCTACGACAACGAAGACGAAGTGCACCAGCTGCTCGATCTCGCGCAGCTGGTGGAAGGTCTCACGCGTAACGTGGGCATGCACGCGGGCGGCGTGCTGATCGCGCCCGGCAAGCTCACCGACTTCTGCCCGCTCTACACGCAGGGCGACGAAAGCGGCGTCGTGAGCCAGTACGACAAGGACGACGTGGAAGCCGTCGGCCTCGTGAAGTTCGACTTTCTGGGCCTCACCACGCTCACGATCCTCGACTGGGCCGAGCGCTATATCCGCATGCTCGATCCGTCGAAGCAAGACTGGTCGCTCGCCCAGGTGCCGCTCGACGACGCGCCGTCGTTCCAGATCCTCAAGAAGGCCAATACGGTCGCCGTGTTCCAGCTGGAAAGCCGCGGCATGCAGGGCATGTTGAAGGACGCGCAGCCCGACCGCTTCGAGGACATCATCGCGCTCGTGGCGTTGTACCGTCCGGGCCCGATGGACCTGATCCCGAGCTTCTGTGCGCGTAAGCACGGCCGCGAAGTGGTGGAGTATCCCGATCCTCGCGTCGAACCTGTTCTGAAAGAGACCTACGGCATCATGGTCTACCAGGAACAGGTGATGCAAATGGCGCAGATCATCGGCGGCTACTCGCTCGGCGGCGCCGACTTGCTGCGTCGCGCGATGGGCAAGAAGAAGCCCGAGGAGATGGCCAAGCACCGCGAGATCTTCGCGGAAGGCGCGGCGAAGAACGGCCTCACGCGCGAGAAGGCGGACGAAACCTTCGACTTGATGGAGAAGTTCGCGGGCTACGGCTTCAACAAGTCGCACGCGGCCGCCTACGCGCTCCTCGCCTATCACACGGCGTGGCTGAAGGCGCACCATCCGGCCGAATTCATGGCGGCGAACATGTCGCTCGCCATGGACGACACCGACAAGGTGAAGATCCTCTTCGAGGACTGTCTCGCGAACAAGATGACGGTGCTGCCGCCGGACGTCAACGCGTCGGCGTATCGCTTCGAGCCGGTGGCCGATGCCAACGTCGCCGAGGGCAAGCGCTCGCGCACGATCCGTTACGGTCTGGGCGCGATCAAGGGGAGTGGCCAGAACGCCATCGAAGAAATCCTGCGCGCGCGCGAAGAGGGAGGTCTGTTCAAGGACCTGTTCGACTTCTGCGAGCGCATCGACCGGCGCCTGGTCAACCGCCGCACGATCGAAGCGATGATCCGCGCGGGCGCGTTCGACACGATCCACGCGAACCGCGCGCAGTTGCTCGCCTCCGTGCCGATGGCGATGGAAGCCGCCGACCAGGCGAGCGCCAACGCCATGCAGGCCGGTCTGTTCGACATGGGCGACGCGCCGCTCGCTGCGCACGAACTGGTCGACGAACCCGCGTGGGGCGAGAAGCGCAAGCTCCAGGAAGAGAAGGGCGCACTCGGCTTTTATCTCTCGGGCCACCTCTTCGACGCCTACAAGGACGAAGTGCGCCGCTTCGTGCGCCAGAAGATCGGCGAATTGAAAGAGGGGCGCGACAAGCTGATCGCGGGCGTGATCGCTTCGTTGCGCACGCAAATGACCCAGCGCGGCAAGATGCTGATCGCGCTGCTCGACGACGGCACCGGCCAGTGCGAAGTGACGGTGTTCAACGAGCAGTTCGAGGCGCACAAGGCGCTCTTCAAGGAAGACGAGTTGCTCGTCGTGCAGGGCGGGGCGCGCAATGACGCGTTCACGGGCGGCATTCGCTTCACCGTCGATACCGTGATGGATCTGGAGCGCGCGCGCAGCCGCTACGCGCAAGCCGTGAAGCTGCAGATGAACGGCGATGCCAATGCAGGCGCGTTGCGCACCGTGCTCGAAGCGTATCGCGCCAGGCCGGACGACTCGTTGCCCGCGCCGGCCGCGGAAACGCGCGGCCGCGGCGGCTTCGGGCGCGATCGCGGCGAGCGCTCGCAAGCGGTGATACCCAACGGTCTCGCGGTGCAGATCGCCTACCGCAACGAACGGGCGGAAGGCGAGGTGCGTCTGGGCGACGCCTGGCGGGTCAAACCCACGGACGACCTGCTCGCGGCGCTGCGCGGCGAGTTCGCCGGCAGTTCGATCGAGATCGTCTACTAAGCAAGGGGAGAGGGCGGCAAGTGGCGGTGCTATGCGCTTGCCGACTTGCCGTTCGTTCGGCGCAATGCGCTCAACTGGCGAGTTCGGCCAGACCGCGCTCGGCACGCACGGTGCCATCCGCGATGCGTGCCTTGGCACGTTCGTAGTTCGGGCTTGCGTGCGTGCGCGGTTGCTCGCGGTGCCACAGATGGAAGATCTCGGTGGCGTAGGCGCCGAGCTTGCGGTACACACCGTAATTGGCGAGCCGGATCACGAGATCGGCATCCTCGTGCCCCCAGCCGACGAAGCTGGCATCGAAACCGTTCACGCCTTCGAGATCGCTGCGCCATGCGCTCATGTTGCAGCTCTTGATGCCGCGCCATTTGAACTGCTCGATGTTGCGCCAGCGGAGGTCCGGAAGTTTGATGAAGAGCGGCGCGATCTTGTTGACGTGGCTGCCCATGCGCTGCTGTGCCCAGAAGCTGATGCCTTCGTCTGGCAGCGAGAGCTTCTGGCCGATGACCTGTTGCGTCAGCGTTTCGTCGAGCAGAATCCGGCTGCCGGTGACGACGGCGCGCTCGCTGGCGAGTTGCCTGTGTCGCTGCACGAAATCGTGCTGCGGAACGCAGTCGCCATCCAGAAAGATCAGGTAGTCGCCACGGGCTCTCACGATCCCCTTGTTGCGAATCTCGGCGGCCCGGAACCCGTCGTCCTCGTGCCATACGTGTTCGATGGGCACCGGGCTCCTGTGTGCGCAGTGCGCGACGAGCTGGCGCGTCGAGTCGGTCGAGCCGTCGTCGGCGACGATGATTTCGTAGTTCGTGTCGGTTTGCGCACAGCAACCGGCGAGCACGCGTTCGAGTGCATCGGGCCGGTTATAGGTGCTGACGATCACCGATATCAGCATGTCACGCTGTCCGTTCATTCGCCGCTGGTCCCTTCATGAGAACGCTTTGCCGTGGTCGGCTGCTGCCCCTCGAGCAGCATCAGCTTCAGGTAACGGTAGTAGGTGCCTTCGGCGTTGGAGATCGCGAGCACGAGGCCCATCTTGCCGTCAAGGAAGCCGCGCTGGATGATCCAGGTGCGCACGAAGGTCCAGAATCCGTGCAGCAGTGCTTTACCGAGACCGCCGCGCTTGCCGCGCGCCGCGCGTTGCGTTGCGCCGTAGCTCGAATAGCCGTCAATCTTGCCAAGCACTTCGGAGAAGTCGCGGAAGCTGTAGTGAATCAACGGTTCGCAGAGCGTGGCGATACGTGCAGCAGGCGCGTAGATCACGCGTTCGTGAACGAGATCGTTCGAGAAGCGGGCGGCGTCGCGACGAAAGAGCCGCGTCACATAATCGGGCGACCAGCCAGAGTGGCGTATCCACTGGCCGCAGAAGTTGGAGCGGCGGGGCAGCCGGAACAGGTCGGCGGCGTTTGCCTTTACGCTCGCCAGAATTTCATCGCGCAGCGCCGCAGGAATGCGTTCGTCGGCGTCGAGCGAGAGAATCCACGGGGCGCGAGCCATGTCGAGCGCGCGCTGCTTCTGCGGCCCGAAACCGGGCCAGTCGGTTTCGACGACCCTGGCGCCGAACTCGCGGCAAATGGCCTGGGTGCCGTCCGTGCTGCCCGAGTCGAGCACGACGATTTCGTCGACCCAGCCGTGCACGGAAGCAAGGCAGTCGCGAATATCGTGTGCTTCGTTTTTGACGATGACGATGACACTGATCGCATCGGGTTTGGCGCTGTCGTTCATCGGCGCTGGCTCGCGATGGCCCGAAGAAAGTGAAGAAAGTGGCAAGGCCGGATATGGCTGGCTCGGCATCGGA
>Ga0207816_1000215_pt1 | contig 13996 bp, 10 predicted proteins | sample LuqExpMetageno10_FD_187768 | JGI IMG/M metagenome (GOLD analysis project Ga0207816, IMG submission 187768) | Tropical forest soil microbial communities from Luquillo Experimental Forest, Puerto Rico - Sample 10 (SPAdes) | ecosystem: Environmental > Terrestrial > Soil > Tropical forest ... | reverse complement strand
CGCCGGCGACCAACCAGCGCGATGCGCGCGCCCTGGGCGGCGAAGCGCCGCGCACACGCTTCGCCGATGCCGGTGCCGGCGCCCGTGATGACGACGTGGCCCGGGCTGGCGGTGGAGGGCTGGTTCATGGGGATGGCTCCTGGGGTGTCGATGAAAATGGGAGCATAGGCATGGCGCGCGCGGCGGCCTATCGAACAAAAGGATGACAAGGCGCGCCCCCTCACTCGCGCGGCGTTTGCCGATTAGCGCTCACGGCGTGCGAACGCTCTGCGTAGCATCGAACGTCTGTCGCTCAGGAACAGGAGGACCGATCATGCAGAGGGATACGCAAGGCAATGCAGCGCTCCAGACGGCGGTCGCCACGATCGAGGGACTCGTGCGCCCCGGCGCAACGGTTTTCTATCGTATCGGCGCTGATCATGCACCGTCCGGGTTCGAGCTGTTCGGGCTTGCGGAGGCGATGCATCGAACCTGGCTGCAACGGTATTGCGTGCTCGATCCCATGCATCCGTCACGCTGCGTGCAGCAGCGCGGCAACGTGCTCACGCTCGATGGCGAACTGCCCGAAGCACTGCGCGATGCGTCGGTGTACTGGCTTCGCTTTCTGAGGCCTTACAGGGTGGTCGACGTCATGGAAGTGCTGCTGCGTGAACAGGGTCGCCTGGCCGCGGCATTCTCGCTGCTGCGCTTCGCACCCGACCCGCCCTTCAGCGCCTGCGATATCGAGCGCGCGAACGTGCTCCAGCCGCTGCTCGAAGTCGCGTTGGCAGCCACATGGGGCAGCGAGCCCGCCATGCACGCGCCGCAGCACGGGACGAACGTCGCGTCGCGCCTCACGCATCGCGAGGAACAGATTGCCCGGCTGGTGCGCAACGGTCTTTCCAACAAGGCGATCGCGCGCGACCTCGACCTGTCGCAGCCCACCGTCAAGACCCACCTGTTGCGGATGTTTCGCAAACTAGGGGTCTCGAGCCGCACCGAACTGGTCGGTGCGTTGTTCCTGTAAAGCCTTACTTCCGCTTCGCGCATCGGCGTGGCGTCTCCGCACAAACCCTGGCTTTTCCCTTTTGCCTGCGCGGGTTGCCAATTTGTGCTGCCGGACTTCCTTTTTGACCTCCTACATTGCGTCTCAGCGGCGTGTTGTCGCACACGCCTTCGGCGTATGGCAGCAGCCTGAACGGACACGAGAACGGCCAAATGGAGAGAGATCGAATGAATGTCATAGCGGAGCCTTCAACCTCGACCGAGTTGCGCAAAGGCGCACTCGGGTTGGGTTTTATCGTCTTTTTCGTGATTTCCGCAGCCGGTCCGCTGGTGGCGATCGCGGGCGGCTTTCCGATCGGCATCATGCTGGGCAATGGCGCCGGCACGCCCGCGCTCCTGATCGCGACGGTAGCGATCCTGCTGATGTTCGCGGCTGGCTACACGGCAATGTCCCGTCACATCACCAATGCAGGCGGCTTTTACGCGTTCACGGCGCGAGGTCTCGGCGGCACGGCGGGCGGCGCCGCGGCATTGCTGGCGCTGCTCGGCTACAACACGATGCAGATCGGTCTGTATGGCATGTTCGGCGCGGTTTCCGCGGGCTTTCTCAGCATGCATCTGGGCCTCGACGTGCCGTGGTGGGCGTGTTCGCTCGTCGCGATGGCGAGCATCGCCGTGCTGGGCTATCGTCAGATCGATCTCTCCGCGAAGGTGCTCTCGTTGCTGGTCCTGGGCGAATACGTGGTCGTGTTGATTCTCGATGTCGCCATTCTGAAAGCGGGCGGCGCGCACGGTATCGACACGGTGTCCTTCAAGCCGCATGTGTTCCTTGCCGGGTCGCCCGCGATCGGTTTTCTCTTCTGCTTTGCGAGCTTCATTGGTTTCGAGGCCACGACGATCTATAGCGAAGAGGCGAAAGACCCGAAGCGCACCGTGCCGCTGGCGACGTATATTTCTGTACTCCTGATCGGTGCCTTCTATGCATTTTCGGTCTGGTGCATGATCATTGGCGCAGGCAGCGCCGACGTGGTGAAGACGCTTACGGCACTCTCCGACCCCACGACCTTCCTCTATTCGCTGTCGAGCCGCTACGCCAACGCAACGCTCACCGACGCGATGAGTGTGCTCTTCATCACGAGTGTGTACGCCGGGTTGCTGGCCTTCCATAACTCCGCGTCGCGCTACTTCTACGCAACGGGCCGCGAAGGCCTGTTGCCGGCCCGGCTCGGCCGCACGCATCCGGTGCATAGCAGCCCGCACGCCGGATCGGTGGTGCAGACTGTGCTGGCCGCCGTTGTCGTCCTGGTCTTTATCGTCGCCAAGGCCGATCCCGTGCTGACGCTCTTTTCCTGGCTCACGAACGTCGCGACGTTGTGCATCATCGCATTGATGGCGTTGTCCTCGGCGGCGGTCATGGCGTTCTTCAGCCGGCAGCCATCGAGGGAGGAGAGCGCCATGCGCGTGTGGTTCCTGCCGCTTGTCTCCGGTGTTGCGCTGGGCGCGGTACTGGTTCTGGCCATCGTCAATTTCCCGATGCTGACGGGTGCGGGCCCGCTGCTTTCCTACTCCCTCACGGCGCTGCTGCCCATATTTGCCGTGCTTGGCGTGGTTGCAGCCTCCCGCCTGAAACGACGCGACCCGCGCGCGTTCGCGCAACTCGGCAGTTCGAAGCTCTGATTCACGCACTCGCCTGGGCGCGCGACCGTGCGCACCCAGGCGACGCCAACTAACTACAAAATGACCATGAAACGCAAAATCTCCGTAAATGCATTAGCAATCCTTACCGTTGGAGCATGCGGCAGTGCCTATGCGCAAAGCAGCGTAACGCTCTATGGAACCGTCGACGCCGGTGTGATCTATTCGACCAACCAGCAGGTGACCCATACGGACGGCTCGGTGAGCGGCGGTCATGCAGTTCAGATGAGCGGAGGCAATCTCGTGCCGTCGCGGTGGGGGCTGATGGGTTCCGAAGATCTGGGCGGCGGTGTCAAGGCGACGTTCGACCTCGAAAACCAGTTCCTGACCGGGACGGGCGCCATGCTGCAAAGCGGTTCGCTATTCAACCGGCAAGCATGGGTCGGTTTGGGCGATGACCGCTTCGGCACCCTCACAGCGGGTCGCCAATACGATTCGTATTCGGATTTCCTCGGCGTCTACGCGTCGAGTAATAGCTGGGCAACGCTGTACGGCGCCCACTTCGGCGATGTCGACAACCTCAACGAGGCTTTCAACTTCAACAACGCGCTGAAATTCACGAGCGCGAACTTTGGCGGATTCACGTTTGGCGGCACGTTCAGCTTCGGCGGACAGGCCGGGGATTTCTCGGCGAAGCGCGGCTACGCGCTTGCCGCCGCCTACAATCACGGCCCGTTTTCGCTCAGTGCCGGATATCTGTCGTTGAACCAGCCTCTCGATGCAGCGCTTGGCGGACAAGCCGGCTACATCGGCGACTTCGCCTGCACCAACGCCGCCGCCCGTTATTGCCAGTTGCAGAATGCCGAATCGCTGAAGGCATGGGGCGTGGGCGGGTCGGTGGCGATTGACAAGCTCACGCTTGCGCTCGTGTATACGCATACACGCCTTGAAGACAGCCAGTATTTCGCCAGCGCGACGAATCCGGTTGGCTCCAATGTTTCCTTCGATATTGCCGAACTGAACGCCGTCTATAACCTGAGTCCCGAATGGACGTTAGGCGCGGCATACATTTTCAACAATGCGAAAGTGAGCGGCGGGGGATCGACACACTTCCACCAGATCAATCTTGGCGCGAACTACGCACTGTCGAAAAGGACGGCGCTGTACATGGTGGCCATTGCCCAGAAGTCGTCGGGCGAGGGCCTTGGTGTCGACCCAGCTACCGGCGCCAATACCAATTACGCCCAGATCCCCAATCTCGTGAACAGCAATTCCGACCGGCAGCTGGCCGTGATGGCCGGCGTCCGCGTGAACTTCTAACCGGACCGGTCTATCCACGCGACGCCCGCGCGAGCGGGCTGTCGCTGCGTGAAGCCACGTCAGGTCACGCGGTGCCACGCGCTGCTGCGGTCGCAGGCGCGATAACGGAAGGAAAACCATGCAGGGATCAACTGCCAACGAACGGGCTGAACGGGCCGAACGGGCCGACCGCGCGCCGCGCGACGAACTCGGCATCATGCACAGCATCACTGGCCGAATGCGAGGGTTTCTCTACCGGCAGCTCAATGATGCGACCTACACCGTGGTGTACGCGACGCCGTCGATTGCATCGCTGACGGGTTATCCGGCATCAGATTTCGTCAACAATTCCGTGAGGACATTGCCGTCGCTGACCGAAAGGGAAGACGAGGCTTATGTGGTCGACATCGTTCGCAAGGCGCTGGCAAACCGGGAACCCTGGACGATCGACTATCGGATCAAGCCTGCCAGTGGCGGTCCGGTGTGGGTGCGGGAAGTCGGGGGCGGGGTGTTTGCGGAGACGGGCGAACTGCGGTACCTGGAGGGGCTCGTCATGGAGGTGCAGGGGGAACGCGCCGCCCGGTTGGCTTCGGAGAGCCGCCTCGCGTCGATGACTGCGGCCACCAATCCGATTCTCGCCGACGTCGACGAAATCCTGAAGACGATCCGGACACTCTCGATCCTGTCGTTCAACGCAAGAGTCGAGGCCGCGCGCGCTGGCGACGCCGGACGTGGATTTACGGTCGTGGCATCGGAGATGAAAAGGCTCGCAGACGATACGGACAAACTCGCCAAGCGGATCTCCGAACGCGTGAAGGTGGCGCGCCAGGTGCTTGCCACCCCGGATTCAAACGGCGCTTCGACATAAAGGGCCTACGCCAGCGTTGGGGCTGGCAATTGCCGACTTGTGCTAACGCCAGTTGTTCAAGCGGCGCGATGATGACAGGCGACGCGCTTGAAGTCAGGCGATGGCGCGATGTTCCAGCATCGAGGCGGCAGAATGAACAAGGCTTATGGTGGCGGGCAAACTGATGAATCGTCGGCGGGGGCCGGAATCGGCGATGACGAACTGCTGCTGCACGCGGTTGCGCTCGTGCCTGCAGATCAAACGGAAACCCCAGGCTGGTTCGCCCGGCAGTGGTGCGCCACGCCCGTCATCATCTCCTGGGAAGAAGACGTGCCGGACATCCTGCTCAGGCTGCCGACGAGCTGGAATCTGGTGGAGCCGGCATTCTTCAGGGGATTGCATGACGACGAAGACATCGTCTCAGTCGATCCCCGTTTCTGCAATGGCGTCGACCGGTGCTCCTACGCGGTCGTCGCGCACGACGACGGCGAGCGCTTCGCGCTGCTGATGCTCGTGAACGCCGCCGAGGCTGCGCTGATGGCGCATCGGCTCTTCCGCGGGGAGCAGCACTTCGATGCGTGCTTTGGCTACATCAGGTGATTTTCCCCTTCCCCGCGGCGCTGGAGTCAGTTCCGCCGGACCGCAGGGGTATCCGCACTATCCCTAAGACCGCGATTGCTTGCCGATCTGTGCTGACGGTCGCCATTTCTGGACGCTTAAAGTACCTCGAACGTTCGCGATAAAGACGGCGAGCACTGAAGGAGAAACAGGATGTACGGCATCAAACGCGGCGAAAGCATCCCGGAACTGGAAGCACTGGGCACGGTCGCCGACCTCGGCGCGACGGTCGTGGAAGGCGAAGTCAAGGTGTTCGGACTGCTCACGCACGGCTCGCACGACTCGGCGTTGAGCGCCGGCTGGTTCGGCTGCACCAAAGGGCGGTTCGACATGGTGTACCCCTTCACCGAGCAGGCAATCGTGGCGGAAGGCGAAGTGACGCTGCGCAACGAACTCACGGGCGAATCCCTGCGCTACGGTCCCGGCGACAGCTGGTTCGTTCAGAAAGGCACGCCGGTCTCATGGGAAGTTCACAGCGAGCGCTTCGTCAAGCATTACTTCGCTGCGGCCTGAACCGGTTCTGTCGTAGGACGGGAGCAGAGGACGGGCTGCTCTGGTTGATCAATGAAATGCGTTTTGACGCTGCAACGCGAGAGCGGGAACTACGATGCACAATGACGAAACTGCTACGTACTACACGGCCACGAAGAAATACGATCTGAGCTTTCCTTCGCTGGAAAACGATATCGAAGCCGACGTTGTCATCATTGGGGGCGGCTTTTCGGGCATCCACACTGCGCTCGAACTGGCCGAGAACGGCGTGACGAACACCGTGGTGCTCGAGGCGCGGTATCTCGGCTTCGGCGGAACCGGCCGCAATGGCGGCCAGGTGATGGCGGGCATCGGTCACGATCTCGACGCCATCAGGAAGGACGTGGGCGAAGACGGTCTGCGCACCATTTTCGAACTCAGCGATCTCGGCCCGCAGATCATGCGCGAACGCATCAAGCGCTACAAAATCGACGCCGATTTTTGCAGCGGTTACGGCTATCTTGCCTACAACGCGCGTCAAGCGAAAACGCTGCGCAGCTGGGAAAAAGATTTCAAGTCGCTCGGCAGTCCGCATGAAATTCGCTATGTCGAGGGCGCGGACGTCAGGCAGATCATTGGCTCGGACGTCTATCACGCAGGCCTCCTCCATATGGGCGGCGGTCACGTCCATTCGTTGAACCTGCTGCTCGGCGAAGCCAGGGCCGTGTCGGAAATCTACGGCGTGCGCATATTCGAATACAGTCCCGCGCTGCAGATCACCTATGGCAGCACGGTCCATGTGCGCACCGCGAAGGGCAGCGTCAAGGCGAAGAAGATCGTCTGGGCCTGCGACGGCTTCAACAACAACATCGAACCGGAACTGCACAAAAGCACGATCAACGTCTATGCATTCAACTCGATGACCGAGCCCCTGAGCGACGAGCTGATCGAGCGCATCAGCCCGATTCGCGGTGCTTATAGCGACATCCGTCCGGTCATCAACTATTACCGCGTGACGAACGAGAACCGGCTGCTGTTTGGCTCGTCCACGTCGCTCGTCGAGCACATTCCTGCCGACCTGAAAGCGTGGAACCGGAAACTGATGCTCGAAGTGTTCCCCTATCTGCAGGACGTCAAGATCGATCTGGCGTGGGGCGGGCCGATGGCTGCGACGCTCAATCTGTTCCCGCAGATCGGCACGCTGCCCGACCGGCCCAATGCGTTCTTCGTGCAGGGCTATTCGGGATTCGGCGTTACGCCGAGCCAGATCATTTGCAAGATCCTCGCGGAGGGCATTCTCGGCGGGTCGGACCGTTATCGCCTCGTGAGTTCGATTCCGCGCGCCACGATACGCGGCAAGGATCAATACCGCGCGCTGCTGGTCACGCTGGGCAAGGTGATGCACCAGAGTTCGGGCTACTGGCACGGCCGGCGTTGAAAGCAGCTGCAAACACATTCACTGAAAAGGAGTCGTCGACCATGAGTCTTGGCGCAATCCAGCAAGGCATCAAAATTTCTGAACTTGACGCGTGGGGCAAGCTGAGCGACCTCGGCGCGCAAATCCTGGAAGGCGGCGATATCGCCGCGTTTGGCAAGATGACGCACGGCGCGCCGACCGATCCCGTTTCGGCGGCTTATTTCGGCACGACGAAGGGCAAGTTCCGGCTCGTCTACCCGTTCTCGGAACAGGCGACCGTAGTCGACGGCCGCGTTCGCATCACCGACGAATCCACGGGCGAAGCGCGCACGTTCGGCGCTGGCGATTCGTGGTTCGTCACCAAGGGAACGTCGACCGTCTGGGAAGTGCTCTCGGAAGGCTTCGTGAAGCACTACCTCGCGTTCGCGTGATGCCCGTCAGGCTGCGTTCAATCTGATACCTGGTGCAAGCAAACAATGACGAATCACGCCACGGAAGCGGCACGAGCCGCCATCAAGCAGTTTCTCGACCGTGACCTCGGTCTCTTCGTCAATGGCGGTTTCGAGCGAGCGCACTCGGAGCGCTGGCTCGACGTTTTCAATCCCGCTACGGGCGAGCGCATCGCGCGCGTGCCCGACGCGGATAGCGTTGACGTGGACGGTGCCGTTGCGAGCGCGCGCGAAGCATTCGAGCAGCGCCGCTGGAGCGGCATGCGTCCCGCCGACCGCGAGCGCGTCCTGCTGAAGCTGGCCGACGTGCTCGAGCAGCATGGCGAAGAACTCGCACAGCTCGAAACGTTGAATCAAGGCAAATCGATCAACGTTGCGCGCGCAATCGAAGTGGGGGCGACCGTAGAGTACGTGCGGTACATGGCCGGGTGGGCGACGAAGATACACGGCGAAACGCTGGACGTGTCGATTCCGTTTCCGCCGGGCGCGAAATATACGGCGTTCACGCGCAAGGAGCCGGTTGGCGTGGTGGCCGGGATCGTGCCGTGGAATTTCCCGCTGATGATCGCGGTGTGGAAGCTGATCCCGGCGCTCGCCGCGGGCTGCACGGTGGTCATCAAGCCGTCGCCGGAAACGCCGCTCACTGCGCTGCGCCTTGCCGAGCTGGCCATCGAGGCGGGCATTCCGCCTGGCGTATTCAACGTGGTGACGGGTGGGCGCGAATGCGGCGCCGCGCTTGCAGCGCATCCCGGCATCGCCAAGATTTCCTTTACGGGCTCGACGCCCACAGGGAAGCTGGTCGGCGCGGCGGCGCTGCAGAACCTCACCCGCTTCTCGCTCGAGCTGGGCGGAAAAAATCCGGCGGTGATGCTGGCCGACGTGGACGTCGACCAGGCCGTTCAGGGCGTGCTGGCTGGCGGCTTTCTCAATCAAGGCCAGGTTTGCGCGGCGGTGTCGCGCGTTTACGTGCATCGCAGCAAATATCGCGCGATTGCCGATGGCCTCGCCGACATCGCCCGGCAAATGAAAATCGGGCCCGGCTGCGATCCGGACGCGCAGATCAATCCGCTCGTGTCGGCGGCGCATCGCGACCGGGTGGAACGCCACATTGCAGTTGCGAAGGAAGCGGGGCTTCGTTTCCTTGCAGGCGGCGCGACCGTAGAGGGTCCAGGCTACTACGTGCGCCCGACCGTGATCGCCGACGTGCCGCCGGATGCTGCGATCATTCGCGACGAGGTTTTTGGTCCGGTGGTCGCACTCGTGCCGTTCGACGATCCGCAGGATGCGCTGCGGCTCGCCAACGCGTCGCCGTACGGCCTCGCGGCAAGCTTGTGGACCAACGATCTGCGTGCCGCCATGAACATGGTGCGGGAGATCGATGCGGGCACCGTATGGGTGAACGCTCACGTCCCGCTCGACCCGAGCATGCCGTTCGGCGGCATGAAGCAGTCGGGCATGGGCCGGGAATTCGGCAAGGGCGCTGTTGAGAGCTTTACGGAGACGAAATCCATCTGTATCGCGCACTAATTATTTCGTACCCGCTCTCCCTGGTTTTTTGGCATTACAATTTTTAACTGGCGCTGCTGTTTCGGTGCGCTCAGCGTTGATGGGCGCGGAGTGAGCTTGTGGGAGAGTGGGGATGGAATTCAGGGTTCGGGCAACGTCCGATGTGCATGATCATTCGTTCGCGGTGAATGGCTGGGAGCAGGTGTACAACCAGCTCACGCCGGGGCGTTTCGAGAGTGTCGTCATGCAGGTGCAGGCGCCCGATTTCCTGTTTTTTCGCGAGTCGACCAACCGCCGGGTCGCGCAAGCGGGCGTCGCGCCGCGTGGGCTCTCGTCGCTGGCGCTGCCGCTCCAAAGCCCTGTTTCCGGGACTTTCCAGGGGTGCCGGCTCGATGGCTACGCCCTCTGGTTGCTCGAATCTGGCGAGGAATTTCGCTTCTATACGCCGGAGACGATGCATTATCTCGGCGTCAGCATTCCGACCAGCGACCTGCATGCCCTCGCGGCAGCGGTGCTGGGCGAGAGAGCGGTGACGCTGCTCGAGCGCAACGTGGTGCCAGTGCCGACCGATGAGGGCGAACGGGTTGGCGCCGAACTTTCCCGTTTCCTCGACGCATTCCAGCGCCAGCCCGCTGCTTTCGGGAATCCCGCAGCGGGCAAGCGGTTTCGCGACGAAATCCTGAGCATGCTGCTGGAACTGTTCAATCCCCATGACGCCGACAAGCGCGACGTAACGCACGCGACCTACGCGGAAATCGTTCAGCGCAGCGAGCGCATCCTTCAGGAGCGCGTGGAGGAACCGCAGACGGTCCTCGACCTGTGTGTGGCGCTGCGCTGCAGCCGCCGTACGTTACAGACGAGTTTTCAGCGCGTTGCCAACGTGACTCCCATTGAATATTTACGCTCGGTGCGTTTGAACGGCGTGCGCCGCCTGTTGCGCTCGACCAGCCAGGACGAGCTCATGGTGGGGGATGCTGCTGCGCAGTGGGGTTTTACGCATCCCAGTTACTTCGCGCGCGAGTACCGTGATCTGTTCGGCGAATTGCCGTCCCAGACGCCTCGCAAGGGCTGATTGCCCCACGGACGTTGGCCTGACAAGGCGCGACGAGCTGCCTGGCATAACTGATTAATCGGTATAAGCACGAATTGGCAATCGGGTGCATTCATTGACTTACGCGTCTGGCGTCGGCCCTGTACGTGTTCGTGCAGTCTGTTCATCCGGAAGGGTGACCTTGATCGCAGTGCCCCTTCCCGGCGAACTGATGATTTCGATATGACCGCCCAGCATCTGAACGCGCTCCTCCATTCCAGCCAGCCCGAACGACCTTCTTCTGGTGGTTAGCGGATCGAATCCCAGGCCGTTGTCGCGCACTTCGAGCACACAGGCACCGTCCATCTGCTCCAGCATGATGACTACCTCGCTGGCCTGAGCATGACGGGCGACATTGGTGAGTGCCTCCTGGGCAACGCGAAAGAGCACGATCGCGCGCTGCTCGCTCACAGCGATATTCTCGTCGTGCACGCGCAACCGGCACACCGTTCGGTTGCTTCGATTGAAGCCGGCAACGAGCCATTCGAGGGCTGCCACGATGCCCGTGTCCAGCGCTGCGGGGCGCAGTGACGCGATCACGCCCCGGACGACCAGCATGATTTCGTCCACGAGCGTAATCAGCGCATCGGACTGTTCGACCAGCTCCGGGTTATCCTTGCCATGTCGCATGCGCAATACCGATGTCCTCAGGCGAAGCGCGGTAAGGTGTTGTCCGAGTTCGTCATGCATTTCCCGGGCGATGTGTTTGCGCTCTTCTTCGCGGGCCGTCTCGCGACGCGAAGTCAGTTCCCTGAGCAATTCGTAAGACTCGCGCAGGCGTTGCTCGGCATGCTTGCGCTCGCTTAGATCGATCACGAAAGCGACGCCTTCCTCACAACTGGTGTCGAACGCCGCCCGACCGACCAAAACGGGCACACGGGTGCCGTCCTTCCGGATGTATTCCTTTTCGGCGGGCGGCGCGATTCCAGTCTGCGCCATCTGTGCCAGCGCCCGTTCGGCGTTTTCGCGCCATTCCGGCGGTGTCAGATCCCGCCAGCGTACGCGACCCGAGACAAGGTCATCGCGCTCGTAGCCCACCATACGCAGGAATGCGTCGTTGGCCTCGAGAATGTCGCCTTCGGCATTCCACACGATGATGCCTATGATGTTTGCGTCGACGAGTCGCCGGATCCTCGCTTCGCGTTTGGCGAGGTCGCGGTAGAGGCGGGTATTCTCGAGTGAAGTCGCGGCCTGTGAAGCGAGCAGCCGCAGTACCGCGATCCGGGCTGGCGCGAATGCGTGGGTAGTCAGATTGTTTTCGAGGTAGAGTGCGCCAATGAGCTTGGCCTGGTTCATCAATGGCAGGCACAGAATCGAGCGCGTCCGGTGCTGACGGATATAAGGGTCCATGGCAAATGCGGGTACGCCCACAGCATCGTCGAGGATGACGCTCTCCCCCGTGCGCAGCACATGGTAGAGCACCGACTCGGGTAGCAAAGCCTCACTCACGGGTTCGTCGCCCAACTGCACATGCGGCCTGTCACCGCTCGTCGAGGCTTCTGCTGCTATCCGTTGTTCGCCGCCGTCAGGCAGAATCAGCAAGCCTCGCTCGGCTCCCGCCTGCTCGATCGCCGTGCGCATGACAATATCGATCAGCCTGTCCAGTACGATCTCACCCGAGATCGCCTGCGACACCTTGATCACGGTAGCCAGGTCAAGGTGTTCGACCGGCGCCCCGATCGTACCCGTCGGCCCGGGCGCGCTCTGGTCTTCCCTGAGATAGGGATATTTCTCCTCGAGTTGCCGTACCTTGCCGTCGGCGCCCCAGCGCCGATAGCCTTGTCGTGCGTCGTGCAGATACACGCGTGCAATCTTCCCGAAACCGCGCGCCGTGTAGAAACGGCACGCCAGTTCGTTGGCAAGCGCCTCGTTATGCACGAACCCGTTCTTGCGCGCTGAATGGATAGCCTCGTCATAGAGGCGCATCGCGTCGATGTCGCGGCCCTCGAGGCGCGCTATCTCGGCGGCGACCAGTGCGGCGCGGTTCTCGAAGTTCTCGTGGCAGGTCTGGGCTCGCAATTGCAGATACCTGTGGTGTGCGCCGACGGCTTCGACGGCGCTCCGCCGTTCGGAGATGGAAACCGGGCCGTCGCAGGCGGCCAATGACAAGGCACTATAGAAGTGATATTCCGTTTCCTCGAGATAGGATGCCGATGTCCACAGCAAGCTCTGTGCTTTCGACGCGGCGTCCACAGCCCCAGCGTAATCGCCGCAAAAGAAGCGCGCCTGCAATTTGCGGGTCCAGTACCAGCAATGTGCAATGACCAGGTCGGGATTTTCGAGGAAGTGTTGCTCGATCTGCATCTCGTTGAACTGGCCATCGTCAAATGAGCCGAACCCGGGCGTCAGACCGCGCAGCGTTCGTACCAGTGCAAGCTGGGAGGCGCTGACGTCGATGGAGAATCCGAAACGGGTCTTTTGCGCGAACATGAGGCTGGCCTCGGCTTCGCGTTGCACATCGGCAAGCAGATCTCCGCCGAAGAGCAGATTGGTCGTCATGTGCGTATAGCAGTAGGCTTCGCAGACAAGGTCGCCCGTATCGGTTGCTGCCGCGCGCGCGCGGCGCATCAGTTCCCGGCCTTCCCGCAGATGTCTGGCCATGGGCAGAATGACATTGCCGAAATGCATATAGGCTCTGGCCCGGAACCGCATCAACCCGCGACGTTCGACAAGGTCGTAACCAAGTTGCCCGAATTGAAATGCGACCTCGTAGTGGCCGAAACGTGCGCCGGCCATCATGCCGAGCCGGATATAGGCGGACGCAGAACCATCGCAATTGCCGCGCTCGAGGCTGAGATTGACAGCCCTCGAGACGACCAGAGGCCACAGATTGCCGTCGGTAAACAACGTCGCGGGCATGACCTTGGTCAGGACGTCCATTGTCGCCCGCGATTCCGGATCGGTCATCAGCGGGAGGTCGATGAGCGTGTCGATGGTGCGGCTCCCAAGCTGGGACCAGATTCGCTCGTATTCCTCCCGCGCCTTGTCTTCTGCTGGATGCGGCGACCAGTCGACGTCCAGATGGCGGAGATAGTCGAGTGCAACTGCAACTGCGCGGCTCGCCTGGTCGAGCGTCATGTACAGGTCGACGCGCAGACAGGTCACATTCGCGCGCTCAGGCATGTTCGCAGCGTGACGCGAAAGCACGTTCAACCGCTCTTCTGCCGCGGATAACCTGCACGTCAGGAATTCGCACTCGGCCCGGTTCAACTCCAGCGCGAAGAACAACTCATGCCTGTAGTCCCAGCCTTCGTGTGCCATGAGTTCCGCACCGATGGCCAGGTAGGTGAGCGCCGACTCATAAGCGGTCGCCGCTTTCGCACGCCGGCCCGCGATGAGATTGAAACCGGCTAGTTGCTCCCGTTCCTCCCGTGAGGTCACCAATGCCGCGCCGCGGTTGAGTTGATTGACGATCTCGAAGATCGCCTCGTCCCGCTGGCCTGGCGGCGTCTGCGCTGCAAGCGTCCGACCGATACGCAGATGAGCCTTGACACGGGAGGTTTCCGGAATCAGCGAATACGCAGCTTCCTGTACCCGGTCATGCGCGAATCTGTACGCGCCCCCCGTCTCCTGGACCAGCTCCAGACGGGTTGCCGGCCGCATCATTGCGCGGACCTGCTGCTTCGTGTGCCCCAACACCTTCGACAGCATCCCGATTCCGGCTGTGTTGCCAAGGCAGG
>Ga0207816_1000214_pt1 | contig 14003 bp, 11 predicted proteins | sample LuqExpMetageno10_FD_187768 | JGI IMG/M metagenome (GOLD analysis project Ga0207816, IMG submission 187768) | Tropical forest soil microbial communities from Luquillo Experimental Forest, Puerto Rico - Sample 10 (SPAdes) | ecosystem: Environmental > Terrestrial > Soil > Tropical forest ... | reverse complement strand
GTATTCGTCACGCGCGCATGAGTTTGCAGCACCTCGAGAATGCGCCAGTCGAGGCGATCCAGATCCACCTGCTTAGGTTTCATTCGTCTATACCCTTCAATTCCGTGTATTCGAAGGCCGTTGGTAACGATTTCAATGGTCCAGCTATTCTGACAGAGACCATCGGCTTTTACACTGGATACTCTTTCAGGGAGGCTAAACATGAGTCGACAAGTTCTGACCGTGCCCGGTCACGGCAATTCGGGAGCAACACACTGGCAAAGTGTCTGGGAGGTTGCAAAGCCGGGACACTGGTGTCGCATGAAGATCGAAGACTGGGATCACGCCATCTGCGACGAATGGGTAGCGGCAATCGATCGCGAAGTGGCTGCCATCGGTCCCAATACGATCATCGTCGCTCATAGTCTCGGGTGCCTCGCGGTTGCGCATTGGGCCGCGCGTCACGCGGTCACCATTCGAGGGGCACTGCTCGTAGCTGTTCCAGACCCATCGGCACCGGCCTTTCCCAGCGCCTCTAGCGTCGGGTTCTCACCCGTACCGTCGGCGAGACTGCCATTTCGCAGTATCGTGGTTGCAAGCAACGACGATCCCTATGCGGCAATCAGTTATGCACAGTCCTGTGCCAGTACATGGGGTAGCGAATTTCTCGACGTCGGAGCACGCGGACATTTGAATGCCGCCAGCCAACTGGATGATTGGGCTGAGGGATACCAGCTCCTGCAGCATTTTGATGCGAGCACACCTGGCTGACAGGCCATCTCGCGGGCGAATAGATGCCCGGCACCCCTGTCTCCGAATAGCTATTGTCTCGCTTCCGTAGCGCTATAGTTACTGATGCGACCTTGCGCACGCAAACCTCGCCGACGCCCTTCGCCCTCCCGACCGAATAACGGTGCCGAAGGGAACCCGGCTCGGCCTTCCCGTTGCGTTGCGGCCGTGGTTTTCCGGACCAGGAGCATCGTATGAAGCCAACACGCAACCCCAACTCGGTCCCAGGCGAGTGGTTCATAGATACAGCGTGCATCAACTGCGGTGCATCGCGCCACGTCGCCCCTGGACTGATTGTCGAACGAAACGGCAAGAGTGTCTTCGTGCGGCAGCCGGTAACGCCGGAAGAGCAAGTCGCTGCCTGGCGTGCGCGGCTCGTGTGTCCTACGGCGTCGGTACGCAGCGAAACGAAACAGCCTCGTCCGGGCGACGCGATCTTTCCGCAGCCGATCACATCGGGTGTGTGGCGCTGCGGATTCAACGCACGGTCGTCGTTTGGCGCGCACTCTTACTTTGCGGGGCGTCCGGACGGCAATCTGCTGTTCGACTCACCGCGCTATGCGGCGGAACTCGTGAAATGGTTTGATGACAACGGTGGTATTGCGCACATCCTTCTGTCGCATCGTGACGACGTCGCGGACGCAGATAAATATGCCCGTCAATTCGGCGCGCGCGTCTGGATTCACCGGGAAGACTTGTCGGCTGCGCCCTATGCGACGGATGTGCTCGACGATGGACCGGAGACGCACGTTGCGGCCGGCGTGCGCGCGATCCCTATGCCCGGGCACACGCGGGGTAGCGTCGTGTACCTGCTCGATGATTGCGTGTTGTTCTCGGGTGATTCGCTTGCCTGGAGCCCGCGTGCGCGGGACCTCATCGCGTTCAGGGATGCGTGCTGGTATTCGTGGGCTGAGCTCACCGAGTCGCTTGGCAGGCTGTCCGCGTATCGCTTCGACTGGTTGCTTCCTGGTCACGGCTGGCCCGCGCATTTGCCGGCCGAGGAAATGCGTGCTCGCTTGCTCGCGTTAGTTGATCGCATGCGAGAGGATTAGAGTCGCTGGAATGGACATTCAAGCGTCTTGTGGGCGCGCGACAGTGAACAGTCCGCCAACGATCCAATCCTATGGAATGCAAGGAAGATTCATCTACTGGCCGAAGCGCTTCCGCGAACGCTAGAACGTATAAGTGATGTCGAGATGCGTAACGAGCGGATTCACCCTGATGCGCATCTTCGTCACGATATCGACACCGGTTGCGGTCGTGGCATTCGTCGTCAACGTGGTCGACAATGGGATATAGGACAGGGACGCGTTGATCGACCAATGCTTGCTGAGCGCATAGTTCGCACCGAGCTCGAACGTCGGGTTCCACGAAGAACTCAACGACGCGCGCGTCGAGCAGCCGGGCCCGCACGTGGCGTCGAGGAACGACTTGTTGACGATGCGTGTGTCCGAGTACCACGTGTAGTTGACGCCCAATCCGACGAATGGCCTGAACCTGGCGTTGGCTGCAAGGAAGTGATATCTAACTTCGAGGACGGGCGCCAGCGGTTTCGTTTCGCCGATCACCCCGAACGAGGCCAACGAGCTGTTACCAATCAGGTCGGTCGTAAACGGCGTGCCAGCCAGGAACGCGATGCCGACACTGTCGGTAACGAAGTACTCCGCCATCAAGCTTGCGGCGTCCGATGCCCCGGCGTGCGCGCCCGTCCCGGCCAGCTGCTGATTCACCGGCGCACCGGCGACACTTTCGACGACAATGGGATCTGCGTTCCCCTGCGGCATGACATGCAGCCAGCCGATTCCCAGCTGCATACTGCCGCTCGACTGCGCGTTCGCGTGACCGGCAAACGACGCGGCGCACACAAGCGCCGCCGTGCCAACCGTTCCGAATGTTTTCCTGAATCCCATCTTGTCTCCTTCCGTTGGTGAATCGACCTGCCTGGCGGAATGTCCTTATCGGATCTCCGCTGTCGGCGGTCTTTGGTTTTGTTGCGAATTCAAGCGTTTCAGACGATACGTTTCCGCCTTGCGTATTCAATTCGAACTACTAAATTAATGATCGAGAGGCCAAGGCAATCGCACCTATGATTAGCCGGCCTTGGCCCTCAAAGGCGACACCGTCGACATCCGGGACGCGGCAGTGTCGCCGTTCAATCAGCGGTTGCGAGCACGCGCGATGTCGGCTTTATCCGTTCCGCGGACGTTCGGCCTGTCCGTCATCCGCTTGTGCATCTACGGGAGATTGCATTGCCGTATTGATCGTGAATGCAAACGGGAAGCGTCCCATCACCGCACGTGCCTGCGCCTCTAGCGCAGGATCGGCAAGTGCGACATGCGCTGATACACCACGCGATGCATCGCTTTCGACCGTGACACGGGCGTTGGTCATGCCGGCTTCGTAGAGTGCGGAGCGAAGCGCGTCGTCCGTTTCACGTCGCTTCAACTCCGGCTTGAAGATCTTCCCGACGGCTGTCAATGGCATCGCGTCCACGATCCGGATCTGCCTCGGTAGCGCGGCGCGCTCGCCGATTTCTCCGCGCATGAATTCTGCGAGTTCATCCTCAGTGGCATGCGCGCCCGCCTTGAGCTGCACGTATGCCACCGGCAACTCTCCGGCATGCGCATCCGGTCGCCCGATGGCAGCCGCGATCTGAACCGCCGGATGACGATGTAGCGGCTCCTCGATCGTTGCCGGATCGATATTGTGGCCGCCTCGGATAATCAGATCCTTTTGGCGGCCAGTGAGCCAGAAATAGCCATCGTTGTCGTAACAACCGAGATCGCCCGTGTTGAGCCAGCGCAGACCGTCGCCCAACTGCAGCCAGAGTTCCCTGTTCTGTTCCGGCTGTACATAGCCGGCGAAGACGTTCGGGCCCGCAATCACGAGCAGGCCGACTTCGTTCGCAACGCAGTCGCGCACATATCGGCCGTCGCCGTCGACGACGATCGCCTTCATCGCCTGCCCCGGGATGCGCAATCCGATCGATCCGAGGCGACGCTCGCCAAGCGGCGGGTTGATGCTGCTGACGCACGCGCCCTCGGTCAGTCCATAACCTTCCAGAATCCGGATCCCGGTGCGTTCCTGGAACGTCCGGAACACCTCGATCGGCATCGGAGCTGCACCGCACAAGCCATATTCAAGCGAATCGATGTTCCTGCCGCCGATCGGGACGTCGAGCAGCGACGCATAGAGCGTCGGCACGCCGCTGAAGAAGTTGATGCGATGGTGTTCTACCAATTCCCAGAAGCGCTTGACGACGCCTTCGCCCCGGTAGCCCTGCGGCGTGCCCAGCACGACATGGGCGCCGCGCGAGAACGGCACGAGCCCGGTCGCCAGGACGGCATTGACGTGAAACAACGGCAGTCCGCAGAAGACTGTCTTGCCTGGCCCGATGCCGGCACCGAAGAACTGGCCGACGCTCCAGGCGTTGGCGACTTCGTTGCCATGGCGGCGCATCGCGATCTTCGGCAAGCCGGTCGTACCGCCGGTGCAGAAATACGACGAATGGTCCTCGGGATGGAAGCGACGACGGCTATCGAGCGCTGCCCCCGACTCCCGCGCGACGGATCGGCCGAAATCGTGGATCTGGATTCGCCCGGGCACCACGCTGCGCGCACCGCCTGGGCCGTGCAGCCTCGCGCATTCCCGACGCTGTAGCAGGCGTGCCACGAACCGCTTCGGTGCCCGCACGCGATCGGCCAGATTGACGAGCACCAGATGCCGGAGCGTTTCGATCCGATCGAGCACCGGCTGCACTTTCGACCACAGATCGGTGCCAGGAAACGGCGCCAGCGTCACCAGCACTTCCACCTTCGCCGCGTTCAGCAATTCCGCGATTGCGGCCGACTCGAGAAGCGGATTGATCGCGCAGACCACTCCCGCCGCCTCGCCGCCCCAGATCACGAAATGCGTTTCCGGCAAGTTCGGCAGGATATAGGCGATCACCGTGTCCCGGCGCACGCCTAGGCGCGTGAAGAGATTCGCAGTGCGCGTAATGTCGCGGACCAGTTCGCGATAGGTCCAGCGCGCCACGTTGCGATGATCGTCGGTGCGCAGGAAAAACGACAGCGCAGGCGCGGACGGATCGAGTGCCGCGCCGCGGCAGATCATCTCGTATGTGCTGGCCGGCAAATCCGCCGGCGGACCGCTCGCCTCGATTGCGATGACGTCCGTCTGATTGGCGATCCCGTTCATGCGATTTCATCCACGACGCAATTGCGTTGTACGCCGAGATCAATCAGTCCGTCCGCGCTGGCGATGCGCGCTTCGACGATGTCACCGGTCTGCAGATACTGGCTCCTGCCCGCCTGAATTTTCATGAACATGCGCCATTTGGCGGCCTCGGGCAGCAGCCCGGCGATTCGCTGCTTCGCCGGCGACGGAACGCTCAACGCGCAGCCGGATGGCGTGCCGGTTGCAATCAGGTCGCCGACATGCAAGTCATGCAAGCCCGACAGTTCGGTCAGCGTCTCGGCGGGTCCGTAGACGAGGTTGGCCGTCGAATCCGTCTGCCGGACCTGTCCATTGACCGTCAGCGTCAGGTCCAGACTGCGCAGCTTCGCGATGTCGCGTGCATCCAGCATGCACAAGTAAGGGCCGACCGGCCCGAACGTCCGGTAGCTCTTGCCTTTGTAAAACTGCATCTGCGGGATCTGCACGTCCCGTGCCGAGTAATCATTCACGATGACGACGCCGGCGAGGTACTCATGCAGATTGGCGTCGGTGATCTGTTGGCGGGCAGTGATGTCGCGCTTCATCACCAGTCCCAATTCGATTTCGTAATCGAGAAAGCGCACCTGTCGCGGCCGCACGATGTGTGAATCGGCGGGCACGATGCAACCCGTCGCCTTCGTGAAGATCATGTTGAACGTCTTCGCATCCGGGTTCATTCCGGATTCGATCATGTGTTGCCGGTAGTTCGCGCCCTGACACACGAATTGCTGATTGCGCGTGACAGGCGAGAGCCACTCCACCTCCGACTCCGGAATCGTCGGCCCGGATAGAGCGGACAAATTCTCGATCTGATTCGAACGAACGAAGGCGGCTGTCGTCTCAAATTCGCCCGGAATCGGCGAGATCGCACCTTGCCGGATGACGCCCCATTGGGCGTGGCCTTGATGTTTGTAATGCAGGACATGCAATGACATGAGTGTGCCTCGAATGACTGGACGGATTGGCGCCGCGTCACGCGAACAGCCTGGCGAGCGTTTTCAGCTTGCCTACCGTCACGTCGGGACTGCGCCAGAGACTGCGGATGAGCGCGGCCACACTGGCCGGCGTGAATTTAGGTTTGGTAAAACTGCGCGGCATCGTCGGCCCCCACTGGGACATCGCTTCGCGGCTGACTCCGTGCACCCCCAAGGGCACCTCGGATGTGAACAGATCGCCGTCGCAGTAATGCTCGTGCTTGTCGCCCCATGGGTCTTGCCAATAGTCGAAGATCTGACTGCCGAGGATGTGCCGTCCAATACCCCATGCATGCGTCCAGCCCCGGTCACGCAATACGCGCTGGCCCATGCCGACTGCATCGGCGTCCACGACTTCGTAAGCGCTATGACTGTAGAGCGGCGCGAAACCCTGAGCCAGCGCGAGCGTGTGATGATCCGCCGGCGTCGCGCCGAGATCGAGCCGCATGAACGTCACCGCGGGTGAGCCGTCGGGCAGTAGCTGTACGTCGCTTGGGATGAACCCGAAATGCTGCGTGTACCACGCGCAGGTTTTCTGGAAATCTGCCAGCTCCAGCACCACATGCCCGAGCTTGATCACCTCGGGCGGTCCAGACGGCGGGCGCTGCGTATCGTTGATGCGGGCGGCGACTTCTGCCGTGTTGAACGCCAGAGGCGCCCGATGCGGCAACGTGCCGGCCGGCGCTTGCCCGAACACGGCATCGACGCGGAAACCGGACGGATCGACGAGGCGCACGCGGTGGCCGCCACCCGGGCAGTCCGATGCCTCGACGTCCGACGCACCGGGCACGCGCGCCAGCGCATGTAGATCTTCGATGCGATTCACGCGTAAGCCGAAGCCGACGAAGCGGGCTTTGGGCGCCTGCCGGACGACATAACAGAATGGCGTCGGCCCCGTGCCGCGCAGAAACATCTGCTCGCTGTCACGCGAAACGGTACGCAGCCCGAAGTCGTTCAGGAATCGCTCGGCTTTGACGAGATCCGGGCGATCAATGATCAGATACGCCAGCGCGGACGCTTTTGTCGTGGGGTGCGGATGGCGAGCCGGTTGCGGTGTGGTCAGTTGCATGACGAGGGCCTCAGACGAAAGATTGCGCAGGTTCGGTGATGGGTGGCATTGCGCCGATCGGCGTTCCAAGCAAAGCCATGCTCTCGGCGATCAGACGATTCGCTTCGCCCGCCGGCCCGTCGTGAATGACCACTCGGTCGGGTCGTACAACGGCGGCCCAGCCGAACGGTGCGGCGCGCGGCAGAAATGCGCCCTCGAGATCTTCCCAACCGCCGTTCGCCGCAAGATGCAGCCGCTGCCCACGATGCGCGATCTGGATAACCGTTCCGCCCGCGGCGGCAAATGCTGCGGCCGTCCCGACATCGAGCGCCGCGCCTGCGTCGCGACCGAATCCGATCAAGGTGAGGCCCGGGCCGAGCACGTCGTCGCTCAGGCAGATCCGGTCGTCGGTGCCCCGAACCCAGCCCTGCGGCACGAGCGCGCCACGCACCAATCCGGATTGCGTGCTGCCCGCGACGAAAAGCCCACGCCGGCAGACATTCCTGGGCTTGATCTCCAGTTCTTCGAAATAGGCGCGCCACTTCGGCACGAGCCGCATTGCACGCATCAGACCGTGGGTGAAAAGCGCGACTGCGGCGTTGCGCGGCATCACTAGCCTCCCCATGAGCTGTGCGAAGCGAATCATTGCCCTCGCATGCGGCCGACGTTCCTGATCGTAAGTGGCGAGAATCCGCGGCGCTGCGTGCCCATGAATGACGGACGCGAGCTTCCACGTCAAATTGGCGGCGTCGCGCAGCCCTGCGACGAGCCCCTGCCCAACAAAGGGCGGCGTGATATGCGCTGCATCGCCTGCGAGGAACACGCGTCCCTGGCTGAACGCTTTGACCGTCCTCGCGTGAAAGCGATAGACCGCCTTGCGCTCGATGACCATCTTGTCGACATTGCCCCACGGCGCGAGCAGCTCGCGGATGCGCGCCTCGGACTCCATCTCCTCACGCGCCTCGCCGGGCCGCAGCATGAATTCCCAGCGCTCGCGCGCCCCGGGTGCCGTCATGTGCGGCGTTGGCCGCCGGTGATCGCAAATGAATTCAATGTGGTCGATCGGGTGCGGCACGTTACGGGCGTCTACGATGAGCCAGTCCTCGACGAAGGTCTTGCCCTTGAATTCCTGCCCGATCAATTGACGGACGAGCGAGCTCGCGCCGTCGGCGCCGATCAGGTAACGGGCCCGGACGCCATGGGTACGCCCCAGCCCGAGATCCAGCGTGGCCGCAATCGACTCCGGTCCCGATTCAATGCCCCGCAACGAGACGCCGAGCGCAACTCGCGCGCAGTCGTAGTGCCGCAGGCGGCGGCGCAGACACCGCTCGAGGTCCGGTTGATAAAACGTCACGAGCTTCGGATGCCCATCGATGCTGCCCAGCGTGTTGGCCTTGCCGAACTCCCCCAGCAGCGGCGAACGCATCCTCACGCAGGGGATCGCCACGGTTTCCAGTTCTTGCTCCGTCACGCCCACGAGCTGAAGAATGCGCAGCGCTTCGTTGTCAAGCGCAATGGCCCGGGGCGCCATGTAAATGTCGGGCGCCTTGTCAACGACGAGCACGTTCACGCCGTAGCGCGCGAGCAGGTTGGCTGCCGCGGCGCCGACCGGACCGAAGCCGACAATCAGCACGTCGACGCTCGAAGGCAGCTCTTCGGCAACCTTCCGACCGGGACGGTGCTGACCGTCGGGCTGGCCGCCCATCTGCGCATTTGTCTCCACAAGCACTCCATTGATCGATTCATCCGGCTCGGTTCGGCCGATATGTGACATTCAACTCATAACTGATAATTTTGTCAATGATGATGTTCGAGTCTATACTCGAGGTTCGCTGCACGACCGAGATGCCATGCCGAATTCGCCGAAGTCCCGCGTGGACAAGCGCCCTCCAGAGGGCACCCCTGACACCGTTGCTCCAGAGCGCGAGCCGCGCGGTGCCCGCCGCAAGCGCGAAACACGTGCACGGCTGCTCGAGGCCGCACTCAGGCTGATGGCCGAAAAAGGGGCGGAAGGTGTGGCGATCAACGAGATCACCGAGGCTGCGGACGTCGGCTTCGGCTCGTTCTACAACCACTTCGAATCGAAGGAAGCGATTTACGAGGCGCTCGTGGATTGGGTGTTCGAGGATTTCGCCGATACGCTCGACCGCTGCGCAGCAGACTTGTCGGATCCGGCCGAAGTCATTTCGGTGTCGGTTCGGCACACGTTGCTGCGTGCGCAACGCGAACCTGTATGGGCACAATTCCTGATCCGGGAAGGCCTGTCCGCGCGTGCGCTGAGCCACGGGCTCGGCCAGCGGCTCCTGCGGGATGTGCAGAAAGGTGCCGCGGCCGGACGGTTCGGCGTCGCGGATCCGCTAATGTCTGTCCTTTCAGTAGGCGGCACGGTCCTCGCAGCGATTGCCGCGGACTTGCAGTTCGCCACACCGGCCAGCCCTATGGCGTATGGATTCGCGGCACTCGGGTTCGGTAATGAAGACTTCCCGGAGCGCGCCGCTACCGTGCTGCTCCAGGCGCTCGGACTCTCACGCGCTGAGGCTGAAGAAATCGCTCACCGGTCGTTGCCGGATGTCTCGATACCAGCGAATGCCTCGTAAAACGAAACACGATCAACCGGACTACGTAACGGCGAAGGGTGAGTGCCCGCCAACCTTCCTGCAACAGCCACTCCTTTGTGGCTTTGCGACCGGCTGGATTGGGTCGTCAAGCGTCTTTGGCTTCAACTGTCATTAGTCATCTGCCGGCGCCCGTCTCCGTGGACGGCGGCAAAGAGCGCAGCCCTGTCGATAAGGCCATCTTGCCTTGGGGGCAACACAGGTAGAAGTCTGAAAAATGCGGCCGATCCCACGTCCCGATTACTCTGGACTACGATCTATATCTTCATACGGCTTGCGACGTTCAGTAACCACCGCCTGATGAATTTCCTGAACTACTCGACGCGCTATCGGCGCCCCGATTCATATCGCTGCCTGCGACCGCAGATCCTGAGACCGCGGCCATGCCGAGGCAGCACAGCCAGGCAAGAACAATCCAGATCCGCTTCATGGTGATCTCCCAGTTGGGGAAGCTCACAGGATGTCCCTTGGCGAGATATCCAGTGAGGCATTCAGTTCAGAATTCCCGATGCCGACTTCCAGTGTATTGCGGATGCCCCGCACGGCTTTCGCGAACGCAGGCGTCGACATAGGCATAAACGCGTCGCGTCGCCGGTGTATTCCTGTCGCGCCGAAGGCAACAGAGGCTATTACAGCTTCGATCACAACGGCGTGGACTATATCTGGCTCGTTCCGGAGCGTCTCAAGGGCGGGCATCAGGTGCAATACCACCCAGGTGCCCGTTTTATTCCCGCTCGGCAATCACGGAGCGGGCACTTCATGGAGCACGTGACTTCGCAGTCCAGCTTGCACCGCGCACGGGCGCGCGGGCCCGGCGCATCTGCCAGCCTTCACGGGTATTTCGTCGATTCGCGAAATAAACAGCGCTTGTTCGCGGTATTGCAGGTGTGGAACACGAAATGGGGCAAACGAAATGGACATCATCGACATGGCCAGCGCGTCGGGCCGGCTACGCCGGCGCATCAACAGACTTGCGGGAATAGCGGGTGCCATGGCGTTGCCTGCTCGACGCATGTCGCGCGTTACCCATTGGAGGCCGAAGTGAGAGGCTTCCGGGGAGACACTCGCCCAACCAGCGAAGTGAGATTCAGGGGGCAATCCATTCTGCGCCGGTTACAACTCGGGTCCGGCCTGGTGATGCTGACCTATCTGTTTCTGCATCTGGTCAATCACGCGCTCGGGATCTGGTCACTCGACCTCGCCGGCCGTGGACTCGTACTCGCGCTGCGGCTGTGGCGCAGCATGCCTGGAACGATCGCGCTGTATGGCGCTGCATCCCTGCATTTTGCGTTGGCGTTGCACACGATATACGGGCGGCGCCACTGGGCGTTGCCGCCCGCAGAATGGATCCGCCTATGGGCAGGGCTCAGCCTGCCACTCCTGCTCATCCGCCATGCAGTGACGACCCGGCTGGCGTCGTCGCTCTACGGCTTCGAGCCTGACTATGAGCGCGTCATTGTCGTGCTGCTCACGAGCGGTACCCAGGGTCTGCAACTTGCGCTGCTCGCACCCGGCTGGATACACGGGTGCCTCGGACTGTGGTTCCGGTTGCGCCACCATGCGTGGGCCCATCGCCTGAAGCCCGCGCTGCTGGCGCTCGTTGTCCTGTTGCCGTTGCTGTCCGCTGCGGGCTTTATCCGGATGATGCGAGCCGTCGAGGGGATGAGCCGCGTACTCCCGCCCGTCGATGCGACGCTCGCGGTCCATCAATCCGCCCTCAACGCGTCGCGTCACGATCTGATCATGCTGTATTTGACCCTGATCGTCAGTGCGGTGATCCTGGGCCGCATGCGCAATGCCTTTGAACGCCGCTCTTGGCGCTCATAGCTTCTGCTAGCCATGACCACGGATGCTGGGAGCGGGCGAAAAGCGGGGGAGTGTCGTTTCAGCGTCGAATGGCCTCAGGTGACCTGAAATGCGGAAAGCGCTTCCGGAAACAGCTCTCCAAAACGGCGCGCCAGCTCACCGCGGCGAGACGACAATCGCGACCCGGCGGTTTTGCGCCCGGCCGGCTTCCGTGCGGTTGTCGCCCACCGGGTCGCGCTTGCCTTTCCCGATGATCTCGACGTGCCCGGCAGCAAGGCCGGCGTCGACGAGTTCGAGCGCCACGACCTCGGCACGGCGTCTGGACAACTCGAGGTCATAGGCGTTTGAGCCCTCCCCGTCGCTGTAGCCATAGACGCGCACGCTGTTAAGGCCCGCCGACGTAAGCGTGTGGCCGATGCGCTCGACAATCCGGCGGGCGTCGGGCTTGAGGTTGTAGCGGTCGAAGTCGAACAGAATGGGGCCGGTCGAGCCGAACTCGAAACCCTGCTCGGTCTCCTCGAATCCCGCCGACGTGAGTGCGTGGATCTGCGTCTGCGTCAAGCCGCGGTAAAGCGGCGGCGTCTTGCAGCCGCCAAGCAGCATAGGCAGGAGCAGTGCGCTCCCGATGCACATCAGCCAGACTCTTGCAGGAGACGAGTGTTCGTTCATCGCTTTCCCCTCGAACGCGCCGGGGTTGCGCGCGCTATTTCGAATGCTTTGCGACGGCCCCGGCTGCTGGGCCATGCCATCAGGTCAAACCGGTCCGGCGACACCTTCGGCAAACTGCCACGAGCCCGGCCGCGCGCGCTTGGCCCGGTACATCGCTGCATCTGCAGCGCGCAGCAAGCCGCTCGCATCGCACGCGTGATCGGGATACAGTGCAACCCCGATGCTCATCATAGTGGCCACCGCGCGGCCATCGGACAAGGTGATCGACGGCGTCATGATGGACAGTATCTCCTCGGCGATTTGGGTGGCGCTGGCCGGTTCGCGCATCGGCGCCAGCATGACGGCGAATTCGTCGCCGCCAAGGCGTGCAACCAGATCGACCTCGCGCAACTGCGTGCGCAGCCGCGCCGCGATGCCGATCAGCACCGCGTCGCCGGCTTCATGGCCCAGGCAGTCGTTGATCTCCTTGAAACGGTCACAGTCGAGATAGAGGACGGCGACCCGCTGCTTCATCACTTCGGCCTCGCTGAGGGCGCTCGTGAGGCGGGCCTCGAACTGCCAACGGTTGGGCAGCCCAGTGAGCGCGTCGTGGGTTGCCTTGTGTTCGAGCGACGCGTTCTCGTGGCGTAGGGTGTTTTGCCAGTCTTCGAATTCGTCGAGCAGGGCGTTGAAGTCGTCTCCGAGCTGGTTCAGTTCGGCGATCGCCGCGGGCTCGACCCGCCGTCCGAACGCGCGCTCGCGCCGCACTGCGTGGGCGACGCCGGCCAGCGCGCGCAGCGGAGCGACGATGTTGCGCAGCACGCGCTTCGAGCTGACATAAGCGCCAAGCACGCTAACTGCGAGGCAGGCCAGGACGCCGCCGACGCCGCCGAGCAGGAAGCCGAAGAACTGGTGCCCCTGGCCACGCACTTTGACATAACCGACGACGATGCCGTCGTGCATGACCCGCACGGTCACGGGTCCAGGCAGCGCAATGTCGGCGACTGCCCGCTCGAGCCTGGCGATCGTACTGCTGGCTGGCGACTGCCATGCCGCGAATGGCCGGCCCCTGCTATCCGTGACGACAATTTCAGCCACGTCTTCATCTTTGGCGATCAGCACGATCGCCTGGGTCGCCGCGATGCGGTCGCCGAACACCAGCGCCGCCTCGACCGTATAGCCGAGTGAGCGGGCCAGCAGGTTCAGGTTGTTGCCGGCATAGGCACGCAATGCGATCACGGCGACCATGATCAATGACACCGCGGCCATTGTCACGGCGACGAACACCAGACGCAGGTGCGCGCGGCGCAATACGCTCTGCAGCGTCGGGCGCTGCGTGCGCGGAGCGGAAACCGGGGGCGCGGGCCGTGTCATGGCGTCACCGGCCGCCGCGCGAGATTGAGTACATTTGGATGGACTCGTACGCCGCTGCGCGCCACGGCATCGAGGTTGATGTCGAACGTGACGCGTTCACCATCGACATTGAGGCAGAACATGCTGCCCGCGGTGCAGGATGGATCGTGTTCCGCAATAGTCAGGACCGGACGGCCAGTCACGGCGGCGCTGACCCGCTGTCTCTCAGCGTCGCTCAGGTCGCCGAGATAGACAACTTCACAAGCTGCGCCGAGGGTGGAATCGTCAAAGTGGACACGCTGAACCTCGAGCGGCGTCGAGCCGGCCTGCTGCGTGTCGACCAGGCCCTGCGCGTAGTCGGGGCGGCCCGTCATGCACAGGTGCAGGCGGCTGGGCGGCGTCGGCCAGCGCGTGAAGCTGATGATGCCCAGCACGACCTGGCGCACAGCGGCGTCGCGTGGCGAAACAGCGGGGTTGGTGCGACTCGCGTTGGTGACGGCGCGCGCCGTGCTGGCTGGATCGACCGTATTGGCCGGGGTGTCGGCCAGCGCGGCGGGTGCTGCGCCCAGCCAGCAC
>Ga0207816_1000213_pt1 | contig 14004 bp, 11 predicted proteins | sample LuqExpMetageno10_FD_187768 | JGI IMG/M metagenome (GOLD analysis project Ga0207816, IMG submission 187768) | Tropical forest soil microbial communities from Luquillo Experimental Forest, Puerto Rico - Sample 10 (SPAdes) | ecosystem: Environmental > Terrestrial > Soil > Tropical forest ... | reverse complement strand
ACCGCGTCGTCAAGATCGGCAAGCGCGGGTCCGACGCGACGCAGAAGCCGCTCACCCGCCTCCGTCAAGGCCACCGAACGCGTGGTGCGGTTAAAGAGCCGCAGATTCAGCCGGGCCTCCATGTTACGCATGGCGTGACTCAGGGCTGAGGGCGACAGACCGAGCACGCGAGCGGCGGCACTGAAGCTGCGCTGCTCGGCAATGGTGACGAAAGCGGTGAGTTCCGAAAGTCCGGCACGTGCCATTTATGAATTCCGCTCAAAAGCCCATGCAATTATAGGCCCATTGTTGAGAGAGCGAAGGGAACCTAAACTGCCTTTGGTTTGGACAAAGCCTGTCTGACGGCAGGCGAAGGCAACAGCGATGACCAGAGTGCTCATTCTCGGCGCAAACGGGCAACTTGCCCGTAATACGACACCATTCATGCTGGCCGTAAGCGAGGCCTGAACACGTCAAAGGAGAATTGCATGAAAACGCGTCAACTTGGCAACAGCGGCCTCGAAGTCTCGGCCATCGGCCTCGGCTGCATGGGCCTCAGCTATGGTTACGGACCCGCAACGGAAAAGTCGGCGGGCATTGAGCTCATCCGCTCAGCCTTCGAAAAAGGGGTGACGTTCTTCGACACGGCCGAGGCCTACGGGCCTTTCGTCAATGAGGAACTCGTTGGCGAAGCAGTCGCACCGTTTCGCGATCAGGTCGTGATTGCGACCAAGTTCGGCTTCAGGGATGGCGATGTCACGAAGGGGCTGGACAGCAGCCCGGCGCGCATCCGCGCCGTCGCCGACGCCGCGCTCAAGCGTCTGAAGACCGACCGCATTGACCTGTTTTATCAGCATCGCGTGGATCCGGCCGTGCCGATCGAAGATGTGGCAGGCACCGTGAAAGACCTGATCGCGCAAGGCAAGGTCAAGCACTTCGGCATGTCCGAAGCGGGCGTGCAGTCGATCCGTCGTGCACACGCCGTGCAGCCCGTCGCTGCGCTGCAAAGCGAATATTCGCTATGGTGGCGCGAGCCTGAGCAAAAGGTCTTTCCCACACTCGAAGAACTCGGCATCGGCTTCGTGCCCTTCAGTCCGCTCGGCAAAGGCTTCCTCACGGGCGCAATCGACGAGCACACCACCTTCGACAAGACGGATTTCCGCAACATCGTCCCGCGCTTCTCGGAAGAGAACCGCAAAGCGAACGCTGCGCTCGTCGAGCTGCTCGGCACCATTGCGAGCAGCAAAGGGGCAACGCGCGCCCAGATCGCCCTCGCGTGGCTGCTCGCGCAAAAACCGTGGATCGCGCCCATCCCTGGGACCACGAAACTCGCGCGGCTCGAGGAAAACGTCGAGGCTGACGCAATCTCGCTGACCGCGGACGAACTCGCCGCCATCGAAGCGGCACTCGCCGCAATCAAGGTGGTGGGCGACCGCTACCCTGCCCATCTCCAGCGACGCGTCGACGAGTAAGTCTGTCGCGCATAGTCGTCCCCGCGGGCATCGGTTTTTCCGGTCCCGCGGGCATCCCTGCTACTGCATCATTCATGTCTGGCGCAGTCGCCACGGAGCTACCCGTCAGCATCACCGAACCGGACATCGCTGCCACCGTCAAGGACTTCTACGAGGACTACGCGATTCCCGCCGACTCCTTCGCGCGCGCCGTCGCGTTCGCCATGTCACAACCGCCCGAAGTCGACGCACACGAAATCCTCTTTCGGCCGACACGGCAGGAACTCTGAGAAATCTCTTTTCAGGGCATCTCGTGTCTGCAAGCGACGCATCAAACAACCGCTCCACGCCTCCATCGAATCTCAACCCAATCTCAACGAAGGCTTGAGACATTCGCTGCACCATCCCCGAAGTGGATCGCGGTGCGACCACCAGCGCGACGAATCCCCTCCCAGCGCTTGCAAACCTGCTCATCGCAACCCGGCTGCGCCACGTCGCTCCGCTGGTCCGCTACACGGACTTTCTCCCTATGCGGGTGCGGGCACGCGTACCGTGCTCACCAAAGAGCCATCGTTGCGCAATCACGTGTGACGACGCAATGAGCGAGACGCGCGGCGCGGGTACATGGAAGACCGACCTTGCCCTCATTCGCACCCAGCAGCACCGTAACATTCATGCAGGCACTGATGCGTGATGCCATACCGGGCTCCAGCGTCGACGTGCACTTCCGGCGTGCCCGAATCTGGCTTTACGCCGTCGCTCATCCTCGCGCAGCGCGCCGCTGGTTCGCTGCGCTCGCGGGCAATCCGTTGCTCGCCGACCTGGTTCGCCGGGACCGTCGGGTCGCCGAGTGGCCTTTTCACAGCTTCGGCGACATTCGCGCGTCTGCAACCGTGCGCGCTGCGGCGCTTCGAGACCACTTCGCGCTCGCGTCCCGTTTGCTGGACACGCAGTTTCTACGTCGTCTATATGTCGAAGACGAATCCTACGTGCTTGCACGACATGACACCTTCTCCGTCGAGCTGCGCAAGGTGACGCGCTGTCGACGCGAAGGCCTGCTGACCGTCGCTTTCCGCGACGCCGCCGACGGCATCGATCTCGCGTGGGCAACAGTGACGCTTCTCGAGCGGGCAAACGCACACGTTGAACTGTTTATCGGAGGGCTACAAGGGCCCTCAGGTACCCAGCGCGCACGCGTGCGCGCTGCAACCCGCGCTGGCAATGGTTTGCGTCCCAAGGCAGCTGTGATCGAAGCGGTCTGCGCGCTAACTCGCAGTCTGGGCATCGCACGGCTGACAGCAATCTCCCGCCACGCACACATCTCCAGTGCCGAGGCCGATGTATTCGTGGCAGATTACGATGCGTTCTGGCGAGAGCTCGGCGGGGTGGAAATCGACGGGCTATTCGAGTTGCCACGCGTGCCAAGACATCGCGAAATCACGGAAGTCCCATCGAACAAACGCTCGGCCTTTCGTCGTCGCCAAGCCTTGATCGCAGAGTTGAATCTGCAGATCGAGCGCAACATCGCACTGATCCTGTCCAGCGAATCCGGGAGCGCATAGTCCCGGAGTACAGGACCATAGAGCCCGGGGCGGCAGACCTGCCGCCACAAATCATCTGCCCTTGCTGAGCGATTCCCGCGCGGCGCCCGCATATGCTTGCACCGGCGCGAGGAATTCCTTGACATGGCCTGCAACGTGCTCGCGCTCGTTGTCGATGCAGATCATGTGATAGCTGTCCGTGAGGATGCGGAGCTGCGCCCGTGGCGTGTTGCGTCCGCTATTGATGCGGTCGCGCAGATATTGCGCCGACCGCACGCTCGTCAGTTCATCGTCGATCGAATGGACGATCAACGTCGGGCACGCGACACGTTCGGCATCGACGAGCGCTCGCGCGCGCAGCCGATCGAGTTCGCGGATCGAGCGCAAGGGCACCCACGAATAGTGGAAGCTCTCGTCGCACTGCAGCTTGCGTTCCACCAATCCGCGCACGCGCCGGTTCTTGACGCCGAACGGAAAGGACTCGCGAATCCGGATCGCCTGTGCAAGCAGCGGGATGCGATAGACGACATGCCGGATCGCCCGATACCAGGGCAGTGACCAGCCGTCGAGAAAGACCGGCGGCGCGAGCAGCACGAGCCGGTCCTGCCCGTTGGCGCCAATCAGGCCGCGCTTCGCCGTTTCGAGTGCGAGCAGCGCGCCCATGCAGAGGCCGAGAACGTGCACGGTCGCGTAGTCGCGCCGGAGCTCCGACACCTTGCGCTGCACGGCGTCGATCCAGACTTCGCAGTCGATGCCTCGCAGATCGTCAGGCCTCCCGCCGTGCCCCGGAAGGAGCAAATCGTAAATCTGCCTGCCTTCAGTCGCGAGCTTCCTTCTGAGGCTCCCAAGATCGTTGCGCGTTCCACCTAGTCCGTGAACCAATAGCACGGCCTCGTCGCCCGTAAAGTCTCGCATCGCTTCCCTGTTCGTATTCAATATCATGCTCAGTGTCATGATCAATGCGCGTCGGCGTCGGCCGCGCCGTCCCACCCGCCGCCCAGTGCCTTGTTCAGCGAGACGTAGTTGGTCGTGACAAGCACCTCGCTCTGGATCAGCGAGTCCTGTGCCGAATACAGCGAACGCTCCGCGATCAGCACGTCGAGGAAGCCGGTCGATCCCGCGCCGTACAGCGCGTGCGCGAGCGTCGATGCCTCGCGATACGAAGCCGCGGAAGCGCGCAGCGCCTCGACGCGCGCACTCTCGCGCGACAGCGCGACGCTCGCGTTCTCGACGTCCTTGAGCGCATTGAGCACCGCGAGCCGGTAGGCGACGAAATACTGGTCGCGCTGGGCCTCTGCGACTTCCACCGCCGCCTCGAGCTTGCCCGCGTTGAAGAGCGGCAGGCTAAGCGTTGGCCCGATCGACCAGCCGATCGTCGAACGCCGCCCGAGATCGCCGAACTGCGTGCCCGAGGTCGCCACGCTGCCGGTCAGGCTCACACTCGGATAGCGTGCCGCCTCGGCCTGCCCGACCTTCGCGGTGTACTGCGCGTACTGGCGCTCGGCGAGCCGGACGTCGGGACGCGCAAGCAGCACATCCGCAGGTACGCCGGCTGGAATCGGCAGGCGCGGCACGGGAATCGGTGTGGCCCGCGCCATGCGTGAGTCCAACGCCTCTGGCGGCTGCCCCGTCAGCACGGAGAGGCTGTGCACCGCCTGCGCGTACGCGCTTTCGAGCGCCGGGATGGTAGCGAGCGTCGTCTGTGCGAGTCCCTGCGCATTCGCCGCGTCGAGCGCCGACGCAGCGCCCGCCTCGAAGCGCGCGCGCGTGAGCCGGGCCGTCTCCTGCTGCGAGGCGGCCGTGTCGCGCGCCAGCGCAAGCCGCGCCTGATAGCCGCGTGCCGTCACATAGTAGGTCGCGACATCGCCGATCAACGTGAGCTGCGTCGAGCGCAAACTCCAGCCCGCCGCGTCGAGCCCGTACTTCGCGGCCTCGGTGGCGCGCCGGTTCGCGCCGAACAGGTCGAGCTCCCAGCTCGCGTCGAAGCCCGCCTGGAAGGTCGAGTACGGGCTGCCCGCGCTCGTCAGCGTCGAATTCGACGTCGTCCCGCTCGACGACGTACTGGAACTGGCCGTCTGCGCGCCGCTGCCCGCGCGTTTCGCGGATCCGGAGCCAGTCAGCGTCGGCCAAAGCGCCGCGCCGGCCTGACGGTAGCTCGCGCGCGCCTCGCGCAGCTTCGCGCGCGCGCTCGCGACATCGAGATTGCCCGCCACCGCTTCCTCGATCAGCCGGTCGAGCTGCGGGTCGCCGAGCCGCCACCACCATTGGGCGAGCTGCGCGGGCGCTTCGACGACCGCGTTGTTCGCATCCGCCAAGGGCGCCGCCGACCATCGCGCCGGCACCGCGAGCGCGGGCGCGTGATAGTCCGGGCCGACCACGCAGCCGGCGAGCAACGCGCTCGCGACGAAGGTCCCGAGCGCCGCTTGGACCGCTCGCACCGCTTGCGCCCGGACACGCGGCGCGGCGCCGCGAGCGTGCGCCTCATCCCTATGATTGTTCATTGCCTGCTTCTTCATGATTGCCCCGCGTATGTGTGCTCGCACGCTCACTGGCCGCCCTCGTCGCCGTCGCGCCCGGCGGCGCGCCGCCGCGCCTTGACCGCCGCTCGCACGCTCACGAACAGCAGCGGCACGAAGAACACGCCGAGCACCGTCGAGGCGATCATCCCGCCCATCACGCCGATGCCGATCGCGTTCTGCGCGCCGGAGCCCGCACCGGTCGCCACCGCGAGCGGAGCGACGCCGAGGATGAACGCGAACGAGGTCATCAGGATTGGCCGCAGACGCTGCTTCGCGGCGTCGAGCGTCGCCTCCAGCAGGCTCGCGCCGCCCGCCTCGCGCTCCAGCGCGAACTCGACGATGAGGATGGCGTTCTTGGCCGCGAGACCGATGGTCGTCAGCAGGCCGACCTTGAAGTAGACGTCGTTGGCTTGCCCCGCGAGCAGCGCCGCCAACAACGCCCCGACAATGCCGATCGGCACCGCGAGCATCACCGCGAACGGGATCGACCAGCTTTCATAGAGTGCAGCGAGGGAAAGGAAGACCACCAGCACCGAGACCGCGTACAGCGCCGCGGCCTGATCGCCCGAGAGCCGTTCCTGGTACGAGAGTCCGGTCCATTCATGGTGATAGCCGTGCGGCAGTCCCGCCACGAGACGGTCGATCTCGCTCATCGCCGCGCCGGAGCTCACACCGGGCGCGGCCTCGCCCTGGATCTCGACGGCCGCCATGCCGTTGTAGCGCTCGAGCCGCGCGGGCCCATAGGTCCAGTGGCCGCTCGCGAACGACGAGAACGGCACCATCGTGCTGCTCGCGTTGCGCACCTGCCAACGCTCGAGATCGCGCGGCTGCATGCGGAAATCCGCATCCGATTGCAGATAGACCTTTTTGACGCGGCCGCGATCGATGTAGTCGTTGACATAGTCGCTGGCCCACGCGACCGACAGCGTCGTGTTGATGTCCGAGAGCGTGATGCCGAGTGCGCTGGCCCTGGCCTGATCGATATCGACTGCATACTGCGGCGTGTCGTCCTGACCGTTCGGGCGCGTGTTGGCGAGCTTCGGGCTCTTCGCGGCGGCGGCCAGCAGACGGTCGCGCGTGGCCAGCAGGCTCGCGTGCCCCGCGCCGTTCGTGTCCTCCAGGAAGAAGTCGAAGCCCGTGGACGTGCCCATGCCCTCGATCGCAGGCGGCTGCAGCGCATAGACCTGCGCGTCGCGAATCGTCGCGAACGCGGCATTGGCGCGAGCGGCCACCTGCGCGGAACTCAGGCGCTCGCCACGCCGCCGCTCGAAGTCCTCGAGGCGGACGAAGGCAATGCCCACGTTCTGCCCCGAGCCGCCGAAGCCGAACCCGGTCACCGTCATCACGCCTTCCACCGCATCGCCTTCCTGCTTCAGGTAGTACTCCTTAACCTGTGCGAGAACGCGTTCGGTGCGGTCCTGCATCGCACCGGCCGGCAACTGCACGGTCGTGATCAGAATGCCCTGATCCTCTTCCGGCAGGAACGCACTGGGCAGCCGGCCGAACATCCAGAACATGGCGAGCGTGAGCACGCCGAACAGCACGAGAAAGCGCCTGCCGCGCGTGAGCACGTGCCCGACCGTGCCGCGATACGCCTGAGCGCCTCGCTCGAAATTGCGATTGAACCAGCCGAAGAAACCGCGCGTCGCGGCGTGGCCCGCAGACGGCTTGAGCAGCGTCGCACACAGCGCGGGCGTGAGCACGAGCGCGACCAGCACCGACAGCAGCATGGCCGTCACGATGGTCACCGAGAACTGCCGGTAGATCACGCCGGTCGAGCCCGAGAAGAAGGCCATCGGCACGAACACGGCCGAAAGCACGGTCGCGATGCCGATCAGCGCGCCGGTGATCTCCTTCATCGAGCGCAGGGTCGCCTCGCGCGCGGAGACGCCTTCTTCGCGCATGACGCGTTCGACGTTCTCCACGACGACGATGGCGTCGTCGACGAGCAGGCCGATCGCGAGCACCATCGCAAACATCGTCAGCGTGTTGATCGAGTAGCCGAACGCCGCGAGCACGCCGAGCGTGCCGAGCAACACGACCGGAATCGCGAGCGCGGGAATCAGCGTCGCACGCAGGTTCTGCAGGAACACCAGCATTACGACGAAGACGAGCACGATCGCCTCGACGAGCGTCTTGAGCACCTCGTGGATCGACAGTTGCACGAACGGCGTCGTGTCGTACGGATAGACGACCTTCACGCCCGCCGGCAGCGTGCTGGCGAGCTGGTCGATTGCCGCCCTCACCGCCTTTGCGGTGGCGATCGCGTTCGCACCCGTCGCGAGATTCAGGCCGAGGCCCGAAGCGGGCATGCCGTTGTACGCCGAGGTGTCGGTATAGCTTTGCGCGCCCGTTTCGATGCGTGCGACGTCGCGCAGGCGCACGACCGCGCCATCGGTCGCGCTCTTGACGATGATCGCGCCGAACTGCTCCGGCGTGCGCAGGCGGCTCTGCGCCGTGACCGTCGCGTTGAACTGCTGGCCCAGGCGCGCGGGCTGTGCGCCGAGCTGGCCCGCCGACACCTGGGTGTTCTGCGCCTTGATCGCCGTTTCGATATCGCCCGGCATCAGCGCGTGCTGCGCGAGGCGGTCCGGATCGAGCCAGATGCGCATTGCGTAGCCGGAGCCGAAGAGCTGTGTGTTGCCCACGCCGGGCACCCGCTTGATCACGTCGTTGAGCGTGCTGTCGACGTAGTCGTCGAGATCGGTCGCGGAAAGGCGCCCGTCCGTCGAGACGAAGCCGATCACCATCAGAAAGCTCGCCGAGGACTTCGTGACCGTGAGGCCCGTGCTCTGCACGATCGACGGCAGTTGCGACGTGACGAGCTGCAGCTTGTTCTGCACCTGCATCTGCGCGACGTCCGCGTTCGCGGCGTTCGTGAAGGTCAGGCGGATCTCGACCTGCCCTGTCGAATCGGACGAGGCGTTCATGTACTGGAGATGGTCGAGCCCGGTCATGCCCTGCTCGATCACCCGCGTGACGGAATTTTCGACGGTGGCGGCGTCCGCGCCCGGGTAGGTCGCGGCGATCGAGATGGTGGGCGGCGCAATCTCGGGATACTGCGCGACGGGCAGCGTGCGAAGCGCGAGCAGCCCGCCCAGCATCACGACGATGGCGATCACCCACGCGAACACCGGGCGTCTGATGAAAAATGCGGACATGCCTCAGCCTCCGCGCTGCGCGTCGGCGCTGGCGTCGGTAGCGGCGGCGGCATCCGCCTGCGGCGCGACTTCGCCCGTGGCCGGATTCAGCGCGACCTGCTCGGCGCTTACGGCATCGCCCGCGCGCACCTGCTGGCTGCCCTCGACGATCAGCAGATCGCCGTCCTGCACGCCGCCTTGCACGCCGCCTTGCACGAGCAAATCGTTGCCGAACTCGCGTGTGCCCGCAAACGTGCGCTCGACCACTCGCTTGCCGACCACGAAGAGCGCGGTTGGCTCGCCGTGCGCGTTGCGGCTCACGGCGCGCTGAGGGATCAGGAAGCCGTGCGGCACGGTGCCTTCCTCGACGACTGCGCGCACGTACATGCCGGGCAGCAACAGCCGCGACGGATTGCGCAGCATCGCGCGCATCGTGTAGGTGCCGGTGGTCGTACTGACGCTCGACTCGGCGAAGGCCAGTTGGCCGGCGAGCGGATACAGCGCACCGTTCTCGAGCCGCACGCGCACCGCGATGTGGTCGCCGGCCGCATGAATGCGCCCGGACGCGATCGCGGCACGCAGCGCGAGCAGGCTCGCGCTCGACTGCGTGACGTCGATGTTGACGGGATCGATCTGATGGATCGTGGTCAGCGCGGTGCTCTGGCCGGCCGTCACGAGCGCGCCAGGCGTGAGCGCGGACTTGTCGATACGCCCCGAAATCGGCGCGCGTATCGTCGTGTAGTCGAGGTTGATGCGCGCGGTCTCCAGTGCGGCCTGCGCGGCGGCCACGCTCGCTTGCGCCTGCGCGAGCGTGTCGACTGCCGACTCGTAATCCTGCTTGCTGACCGCGTTGAGTTTGACCAGTTCGCGGTCGCGATCGGCCGTCGCGCGGGCGCCGGGCACTGCCGCCTGTGCCTTTTGCAGCGCCGCGCGCGCGCTGTCGAACGCGGCACGGTACGGCGCGGGGTCGAGTTGATAGAGCGGCTGGCCGGCCTTGACCTCGCCGCCCTCGACGAACAGCCTGCGCTGGATGATGCCGCCCACCTGCGGACGCACTTCCGCTTCCTCGAACGCTACGACCCGGCCGGGCAGCTCGGTCGTGACGGGAACCGCCTGGGCCCGCAGCGCAATCACGCTGACAGGCACGCCTGCAGCGGCCTCGCTTCGCGGCGTCTCCGTTCTCGCGCCGCAGGCGCTCAAGATCATCGCGGTCACGACCGCGAGACCGATGCTCGTATGCTTCATCGTGAATTCACACCTGAAATTGCGCGAACCGCCGCACGGGCGGACTCGCTGTTGCGTTCCCATGCCTGGGGGACGTGCGCAGCGCTCAGGCCGGCGCGTAGAGGGAGCGGAACTGCGTGTCGCTCATCGGCCACACGGTGCCAGCCTCGTCGGTGAGGATCCAGTCGCCGGGCCGGACCTCGCGCCAGCCCTCGGGCGTGGCGATCGCCGAGCCGCCCGCGTGCGGCTCGACGCGCGGATGGTCGCCGGGCACGAACCAGCGCGACGCCCATACGACGGAGCCTCTTTTCAGAAAACGCATGCCAGATATCCTTCACGTAACGTCGATACCGCGAAATCGTGCGCTTTCGCCTTCCACGCCAGATGGAGAATTTGTGGAGATGTCGTGGAGACAGTCGGACCGCCCGCGCGGATGTGAGAACATGACTGGCTCGTATGTGTTTGCCCAAGACCCACGCCATGACGAACGCGCTGATCCTGATCGTCGAAGACGAACCCGAGATCGCCGAGATCCTCGACGCCTACCTCGTGCGCGAAGGATTCCGCACCTACCGGGCCGCCGATGGCCAGGTCGCCATCGACGTTCAACCGTCGATCAAGCCCGATCTCGTTCTGCTCGACGTGAAAATGCCGCGCCGCGACGGCTGGGCGGTGCTCGCCGAGCTGAGCCGCCGCGGCGGCACGCCGGTCATCATGCTGACGGCGCTCGACGAGGACATCGACCGCCTGCAGGGCCTTCGCCTCGGCGCAGACGACTACATCGTCAAGCCCTTCAATCCCGTCGAGGTCGTGGCGCGCGTGCACGCCGTACTGCGCCGCACGAGCGGCCTGCGTGCGCAACGTGTGCTGCGTGCGGGCGCGCTCGAGATCGACACGGAAAGCTACCAGGCGAGTGTCCACACGAGCGGCGGCAGCACGCCGCTTGCGCTCACGCTCACCGAATTCCGCATCCTCGCCCACATGATGAAATCGCCCAACCGGGTGTTCAGCCGCAGCGAACTCGTGGACGCCTGCCTGCCCGGCAGCGACGCGCTCGAGCGCACGGTCGACAGCCACATGAGCAACCTGCGCAAGAAGCTCGAACAGGCCGGCAAGAGCGGCGCGATCACCGTGGTGCGCGGCGTCGGCTACCGGTTCGGGAACGCGTGATGAGCCGGCGCAGCAAGCTCGGCAAGCAGATCGTGCTCACGACGGGCCTCGTGTCGGTGATCACGACGCTGATCGTGTTCGTCGGGTCATTCATCTTCTACGACCTGATGTTCGCGCTCGAGCCGCCGCCACCCGGACCGCCCGACTCGCTGTTGCCGCAGGCGCCCGACTATTTGATCTTCGCCGTGGTGGCGCTGTGCGGGCTCATCGTAGCGGTGCTGATCGCACTTCGGCTCGCGCGCCGCCTTCTCGCGCCGCTCAATTCGCTCGCCGAGGGCGCGCGCCGCATCGCCACGGGCGACCTCACGGCACGCGCGATTCCGGGCGATCGCTCGCTCGGCGAAACGGCGCGCATGGTCGACGACTTCAATTCGATGGCCATGAAGCTGGAAGACATGGTGGGCAACATGGCCACCTGGAACGCGGCGATCGCGCACGAACTCCGGACCCCGCTCACGATCCTGCAAGGCCGGCTGCAAGGCATGATCGATGGCGTGTTCCCCGCCGACGACGCGCAGCTGCGCAACCTGCTGCTGCACGTCGAGGGTCTGAGCCGCCTCGTCGACGATCTGCGCGTGGTCACGCTGCAGGACAGCGGCCGGCTCAACATGCTGCTCGCGCCGACCGACGTGAGCATGGAAGTCCGGCGCGCAGTCGAATCGATGCGCAACGTGCTGGAGAGCGCGGGGTTGGCGGTGGAGTTGACTCTCGCGCCGGTGGTCCTGCACTGCGACGCGGCGCGCATTCGCCAGGCCGTGCTCGCGCTGCTCGACAACGCGCGCCGCTACGCAGGGCCAGGCTATTTGCGGATTGCCTTGCATAGCGTCGATGAGCGCGTCCTGATCCGCATTGAGGACGCAGGCCCGGGACTGAGCGCGGACTTCGCGCCGCATGCGTTCGATCCGTTCACGCGTGCGGAAGCCTCCCGCTCGCGCGTGTCGGGCGGGACCGGCCTGGGCCTCTCGGTCGTGCGGGCAATTGCGATGGCGCATCAGGGCGACGTCAGGTATGAGAGGTCGCCTGAAGGCGGGGCGATTTTTGAAATCGAACTGCCGAGGGAGATGTAGGGTGATCCACGACAGCGCCCCCGGAAGTTACATCGTGATTGGGTGAGCGCGCCAGTACTTGCTTTGCGGCGATCCCGATGCGCGCGATGCGCAGCTCTTCGTTCGGCATCGGCCTTCTGCCGGGTTATGCGCAGGTCGGCTTGTGGGCGCCTGCTGCGCTCGTCGTTCTGCGCATCTTCCACGCTGCCCGAAGATTACCCGGTCGATTACACATTAAGAAATCGCAATCATTCGGAAATTCGCGTAACCAGCATCGCGTGCTACGCTGGTCTTCACCTGACGTGCCGGGGAAAGTGTCAATCCCGGACGAAGGTTGCTTGACCTCCAACCCTTGTCACACCCGGCGACTCGCCGGGTTTTTTTTGCTCCCCCTACGATCGGCCCTGCTTTCGCGCCATGTCGCGGGCGTCAATGGCTCGCCAATGCCGGCAGTTCGCAATCCTCTTCTCGACCCCTGGTTCTCCTGACAGCTTCCCTATCCAGGTCCGAAAGGGCGTCGTCGGGGTAAAAGACATAACCATCCCTGTAACGGGTTTGAATATATTGGCGTCCGCAAGGCGACAGGCCAAGCAGCTTGCGCAAACGAAAAACGACAACGTCGACGCTGCGTGCATGGAGGTTCGAATTGCGATCGATCATGCTCACGATGCGCTCGCGTGACAGCGGCCGCAGACGGTTTGCAGCGAACACGGCAAGCACGGCCAGGGCGAGTGGAGGCGCGGGAATCTTCACGCCGTCCTTGAACAGTTGATTATCGATTGCGTCGAGTTCGAATCCGTCGAAGACATACCTCGCCTCCTTGCGCGGCGACGCCGGAAAATCGATCTTGCATCGTAGCGCGTGATGCAGGCGCGCGAGCAGTTCGCGAGGATCGAACGGATCGACCATATAGTCGTTGGCGCCGAGTTCGAAGGCGAGCACCTTGTCGGCCACGTCGGCGGATTGGCTCACGATGATCGTAGGCATGAGCCATCCTCGTTCGCGCAGGGCGCGTAGCGTGGCCAGGCCGTCGATCTTGAGCGCTTCGTGCCGCAGGATGATGAGCGACGGCGTTTCTTGCGCGAGGCGCCTTTCCAGCCGTTCGACGCCATGCAACACCGACACCGCGATCTGCTGACGCTGCAGATAAGTACGCAGGTCGTCCCGATACGTCTGATCGGGTTCGACAAGAAGCACTTGAATGTTCATCGATCTGTCCCTTGCTCTGCCATGCACGTCATCGCATCGGGTTCCCGCGCGTGGACGGCCCGGATGCGACTCGATCTGCAGCGCATCATACGGAACAACGGTGCAGGAAAAGGACGGGAAATCTGGAGAAAATGTGAATTCGAACGGGGCACGCGCACCTTACGGTACGCTTCGGGTGAAAATAGTGCCGAATACTGGCGCCATTCCTTCTATTTTCCTGCTGAACCCGTCATGAAAGTCAGCGTCACCTCCAAGCTCTTCCTCGCGATTCTTTCGGCGTGTGTACTCGCCGCTGTGGCCATGGGCGTCGCGATCCGGACGAGTTTCGAATTCGGCTTCGTGGATTTTCTGCAGGAGCAAGGCACGAGCGAACTGGCCACGCTCCAGCAGGAGCTGGAAGCCTCGTATGCCCAGCATGGCAATTGGGATTTCGCTCGCGAGCGCACGCAAGACCGGCCGCCGTTCGATAACGGGCCGCCTCCTGGCGAACCGCCGGGCAACGCCCCTCCGCCCGATGCGCCAGGCGGCTTCCACGAAGATGGCGGCAAGGGCGCGCCGTTCGCCCCCGGCACGGCTAACCGCCCCCGGCCGTTTCACCCGCCTTACACGCTTTACGATGCGAACATGAAGCTCGTGACAAGCGCGGGGCCGCCCACGCCGCCCGAAGCCGTACGCCATCCGCTGCGGGTCAACGGTCAAACGGTCGGCTGGCTCGTGCTGGCGGG
>Ga0207816_1000212_pt1 | contig 14124 bp, 11 predicted proteins | sample LuqExpMetageno10_FD_187768 | JGI IMG/M metagenome (GOLD analysis project Ga0207816, IMG submission 187768) | Tropical forest soil microbial communities from Luquillo Experimental Forest, Puerto Rico - Sample 10 (SPAdes) | ecosystem: Environmental > Terrestrial > Soil > Tropical forest ... | reverse complement strand
AGGAGCAGGCGAGCCGCAGCCGTAGCCAACCGGCGATCGGCATTCTGTCGCAGAGCGGCGCCATGATGGCGGTACTCAATACGACACTGGCAAGCCGTGGGCTGCCTTTGTCGTACGCGGTATCGACCGGCAACGAGGCGGCGAGCCACCTCGAAGACTATCTGCAGTTCCTGCTGGACGATCCCGGCACGCGTGTCATCGCGATGATCGCCGAACAGTTCCGGCAGCCGGGCCGTCTGCTCGAGATCGCGCGCAACGCTCGCCGGGCGGGCAAGCTGCTGGTGCTGCTGCATCCGGGCAGGAGCGCGGCGGCGCGCGCATCGGCAGCGACGCATACGGGCGCGATGGCGGGCGACCATGCGCTGATGCTAGCCAAGGTCGAGCGCGCGGGTATCGTGGTCGCGCAGACGCTGGAGGAACTGGGCGACATTGCGGAAATCGGCCTGCGCTGCGCGCGCCTGCCGGCAAGCGGAACCGCGATCGTCGGCGAATCGGGCGCGTTCAAGGCGCTGTGCCTCGACATCTGCGAATCGCTCGACCTCGAACTGCCGCCGGTGAGCGACGACGATGCGCCCGCGTTGCGCGCCGCGATGCCCGCGTTCGTTGCGGTCAGCAATCCGCTCGATCTGACCGCGCAGGGCCTCGTGGACCCCGAACTCTATTACCGCACGCTGTCGGCGCTGTTCGACGATGCGAGGTTCTCGGCCATCGTCGTAGGGCTGATCCAGACCGATCCGGTCACCTGCTCGATCAAGATGCCGCCTGTGTTGCGCGCGGTGCGTGAACTGCGTCCCACCAAACCCGTGATTTGCGCCGGGCTGGATGAAGGCGCAGCCGTGCCTCCCGAGTACATTGCTCAAATGCGCGAGCTGGGGATCCCGTACTTCCCGAGCACGGAACGCGCGTTGCGGGCGGTCGCGCGCCTCGTTGCACTCGCCAGCCGGGACTTCGCCGAGGCCGATCTCGAACCGGTGGATGTGCGCCTGCCGCAGCAGGCCGGCGTCGTGCCGGAATATCGCGCGAAGCAGGTGCTTGCGCCGCTCGGCGTTCCGTTCTCGCGTGGGGAACTCGCGACCGACGTCGATGCCGCGCTGACGATTGCGGAGCGCATCGGCTATCCCGTCGCGCTCAAGGTTCAGGCTGCCGAATTGAGCCACAAGAGCGACGTCGGCGGCGTGATTCTCGGCGTGAGCGGGGGCGACGCGTTGAGAGCCGCCTGGGCGCAGCTCGGCGACAACGTGAAGCGTCATGCGCCGACTGTTGTACCCGATGGCGTGCTGATCGAGCGGATGGGCCAGCGCGGCCTCGAGATGATCGTCGGCGCGCGCAACGATCCGCAGTGGGGACCGGTGATCCTGGTCGGGTTCGGTGGGGTCGCAGCCGAGGTGATGCGCGACGTCCGGCTGCTGCCGCACGATCTGACGAGGGAAGCGGTGGTGCGCGAGATCGGGCTGCTGAAAGGCGCTCCGCTATTGCAAGGCTACCGCGGTGAGCCGGCGCTGGATGTCGAAGCGCTCGCAGATGTCGTCGTGCGTCTTGGCGCGTTGCTTCAGTCCCGGCCGGGCATCCGCGAGATCGACCTGAACCCGGTCGTGGTCTATCCGGAGGGCAATGGCGTGCTGGCGCTCGACGCATTGATGCTGGTCGAACCGCGTTGAACGTCCTGATCCAGCCGGGGCGCGATGGCAGCCCCGGCTGGGCGCCCGGCACCTAGCCGGCGAAGATTTTCGACAGGAGCGATTTCAGCTGTTGCCGCTCGGCGGCGGAAAGCTTGTGGACAGCCACTTCATCGGCTTTCTGGGCGGCCTTCAGTGCCTGGGTATGCAGGCGGGCGCCTTGAGGGGTCAGCGAGACGTGCTGGATGCGTTTGTCGTCGGTACTGCGTTGCCGCGTCAGCAAGCCACCCGATTCGAGCCGGTCCAGCAATGTGGCCAGGTTCGGTGGCGCAATAGCCAGCGCATCCGCAAGGGACTTCTGGTTGATACCCGGGTTATGGCGCAACGTCGACAGCACTGCGAAGTCGGCCTGTCGCAACTCGAGCTTTTCCATCTGCGCGTCGAAAGTCGACTGGACGACGAGATAAGTGCGGCGGATGTTGTATCCGAGAAGGTCGAGCAATTCCGACTGATCAACCTGATCCGGAAAATCGCTGGCAAAGTTGTTCCGAACGGGCTTGGTCGGCATGGCAAAGGGCCAATTCTGTGAGGAATTCTGTGAAGCGGACGTGCGAAATTATATCACGTCAACATACCTACCCAGGCCCCTGGTGACACGGTCAGCGCATCGTGGATATGCCAGGAATCCGTCGACGTGTGGCGTGATCTTGCATGGCCGCTGTCCCACGCGCGTAGCCGCCATTTCAGTGTTATCCCTTAAATCGTGATTGTTGCGTTTTTCGGTAAACAATTTATCATCTATAACAAATATAACGAATAATTAAAGTCAGACAAACTCGACAGGAGACACCCAGTGAGTTCTACGTTGCCAAATGATCCGGTGAATCGCAAGAAGCATGATTCGGCCTACGAAATAAAAACGCTGGTCCTGCTTGGGCTCGGTTTCGGGCTGGTCGGGCTGGACCGCTGGATGGTCGCGCCGCTGTTCCCGCACATGATGCGCGACCTCCATCTGAATTTTCAGCAACTGGGTAGCCTGATTGGCATCCTGAGCGTTGCCTGGGGCGTATGGGCGATTGCGATGGGACCCGTGTCCGACCGGATAGGGCGCAAGAAGATTCTGGTCGTCTCGATGGTCGCGTTTTCGCTGTTGTCGAGCCTGTCGGGCCTGGCTTCCGGCTTTGCGGGCCTGATGCTGATCCGTGCCGTGATGGGCGTGGCCGAGGGGGCGTTCACACCGGCGAGCGTCGCGGCCACCGGCGAGGCGTCGTTGCCGTCGAGGCGCGGTTTCAACCAGGGGTTGCAGTTGAGCATGTTCTCGCTGCTTGGCCTTGGGTTCGCGCCGATCCTCGTCACGCAGCTGCTGCGCATCGTGCCGTCGTGGCACTGGGTGTTCATGATCTCCGCGGTGCCGGGCCTGATCGTCGCGTTTCTGATTTCGCGCACGCTGCGGGACAGGCCAAAGAGCGAGTTGCGCAGCGTGGCGTCGGCGCAGAGCCAGCCGCGCTGGACCGCGCTCTTCGGCAGCCGGAATGTGTGGCTGGCGACGCTGGCGATCCTGTGTGCGATGACCGGTATTTTCGTGGTCAGCGCGATGGTGCCGACCTATCTCGTCGAGGTGCTGCGTCTCGATACGCAGCAGATGGGATTCGTCGTCTCGGCAATCGGCTTTGGCGGCTTCATCGGCTCGTTCGGCGTGGCCGGCATATCGGATTTCATCGGTCGTCGCAACGCTGCACTTTTCGCATTTGTCGGTGCGGCGGTCTTTCTGTATCTGTTCGCACGAACTGGCGCCAATCCGCTTGCGCTGTTCGGGCTGCTGTTCGGTGTTTCGGTTTTCGCGCTGGGGCTGCTCGGGCTGCTCAGTGGTCCGATCGCAACCGAGGCTGCGCCGGCTGGTCTTATCGCTTCGTCCATTGGCTTCGTCTCGGGCGCCGGTGAGATTTTCGGCGGTGGTCTCGCGCCCGTGATCGCGGGTTTCGTCGCGCAGCATTTCGGCTTGCCGTCCACGCTGACTTTCGCGTTCGGCGGGCTCGTTGCGGGCGCGGTGGTCTCGTTGTTCCTCGCCGAGACTTCGCCGCGCCGGCGCGGTACTGCAACAGCAGTAGCCGCGACCGGTGTGCCGGAGGACGCCGTATAAGGCGCGCGCGTATTCGTATTCATTTCAGTTCCAACACACAGGTGGCGTCGATGTGACGCGAAACCTGGATCAGGGCAAGTAAGAAAAGGAGATCGTCGATGAAATTGAAAACCGTCTGTTTTGCCGCGAGCCTGCTGTTCGCGTGCCATGCCAACGCTCAAGGCAGCGTCACGCTAGCCGGCATGCTGGATGCCGGCGTGTCCTACGTCAGCAATGAAGGCGGCAGCCACGTCGTCAAGTTCGACGACGGTATTGCCGTGCCGAACCTGCTGAGATTCCTCGGCAAGGAGGACCTCGGAGGCGGCACGCGCGCGGTCTTCGATCTCACGACCCAGTTCCAACTGGGCTCGGGCACCTTCATGCCCGGCGGCAGCCTGTTCACCCGCAACGCGTTCGTCGGACTGGACGACGATCACTTCGGCCGGCTGACTTTGGGCAACCAGTACGATTTCATGATCGATTCGCTTTTCTTCGGTCTGAACGATGGCGCGATCTATGCGCAGGGTGTCTACGATTTCCGTAATGGACCGTTTGCCAAACTCGCGTTGCCGAACAATCCGACGGGCGCGTTCGACTGGGATGGCATGGCGGGATCCAGACCCATCCATAACTCGGTCAAGTATGCGAGCCCGAGCTTCGGCGGCTTCTCCGCCGGCGCGATGTACGGCTTCGGCGGCGTGGCGGGATCATTCGGCTCGAACAGCGGGGTGAGCGTGGGCCTGAACTACGTCCACGGGGCATTCGGGGCGAACGCGGCCTATACGCAGGTGAAGTCTGATGTCTCAGGTGCGCAGGTCAGCGTGCGGAACTGGGGTGCAGGTGCGCACTATACCTTCGGCCCGGTGACGGCGAACGCGCTCTACACGGCGGTGCGTAACGAAATGAACGGCGCGTCGGTCTGGCAGGCGGAGCTGGGTGGCATGTGGTTGATGGCGCCGGAGTGGGTGTTGAGCGGCGCGTATATGTACATGAAGGGCAATCAGGTCGTCGACAACAACCACGCGCATCAGGTCACCGGCATGCTGACGTACTTCCTGTCGAAGCGAACCAGCGTGTACGTGGCTGGCGTCTACCAGCGCACGAATCAGGGGGCGAACGCACAGATCAACGACGTGATGGTCGCGTCGAGCGGCCCGTCGCAGTTCATCGGTCGCGTTGGCTTGCAGACGCGCTTCTAAACGACTTCCGGACGACCGATATGCAGATTGCGCCATTCGATCCCCTTCGCCTCGCGCCCGATGTGCGCGAACTGCTGGCTGCGATGGCCGCGAGCGGCGCGCCGCCACTGGAGTCGCTGCCCCTCGCGCAAAGGCGCGAGGCATACCGCCAGATCGGCGCAAGCCTGGGCGGAGAACCGGTGCCGGTGCGGGAAGTCCGCGCGTTACTGGCGGACGGTCCAGCCGGCAAGATTCCGCTCCGCCTGTATCTGCCCGACCGGGCGGATGGTGTGCCGTATGGGGTGACCGTCTATCTTCATGGCGGGGGCTGGACGCTCGGTGACCTCGACAGTCACGACAGGATTTGCCGGCGGTTGGTGCACGCATCCGGCTGTGGTGTGGTGAGCGTCGACTATCGGCTTGCGCCGGAACATCCTGCCCCCGCCGGACCGGAAGACGTACTGGCCGCGATTCGCTGGCTGGCGTCCCATGCCATGTCGCTCGGGCTCGATCCCGAGCGGATTGCCGTGGCGGGGGACAGCGCGGGCGGGAGCCTTGCGGCTGTCGCGTGTCAGCGTCTGCGTGGCGAGGTCCCGCTGCGCGCACAGGTGTTGTTCTATCCGTCGACCGATCTGTCGCCCGCCGGGGAGCATTTTCCGTCGCGCTACGAGAACGGTGCGGTGCCGCCGTTGACGCTGGAATTGATGCATGCGCTATCCAGCCCGTTCACGGAGGGTTTCGACACTGCCGACACCCGGTTATCGCCGCTGCGGGAGGCGGATTTGCGCAATCTGCCGCCGGCGCTGATCGTCACGGCGGAATGCGACGTGCTGCGAGATGACGGCCGGTACTATCGCGATGCGCTGCGCGCGGCCGGGGTGCCGGTGGAGTTCGTCGAGGTGCCGGGCATGGTTCACGGCTTCGTCGAAATGGCGGGGGTGCTGCGGGCTGCGATCGAGGTGCTCGAGCACGCCGGCGCATACCTCGGCAAGATGCTTGCCTAGTACGGGTTCGCGGCACTCATGCGGGCTTTTTGACCTCGGTATCGTGAAGCGTTAGCTCGCGACCGTCACGCGTTTGCGGAAACATGGAAAGCAACGGCTTGCCCGTTGCCTTGTCGATGAGCCATGAGTGCCGCTCGCCACGCCCGAACAGATGGCGCTCGCCCCATTGCTGGAGGGCGACCATGATCGGGAAGAGGCTTTCGCCTTTGGTAGTTAGTACGTACTCCTGATAGGTGGTGCCGTCCGACGCCGGACGTGTTTCGAGGATGCCTTCCTCGACGAGACGGCTCAAGCGGCCGGACAGGATGTTTCGCGCCACCCCCAGATTGCGCTGGATGTCACCGAAGCGGTAGATGCCGTCGAAGACATCGCGCAGGATCAGCAGCGACCACCGGTCCCCGATCACGTCTACCGAGCGTGCGACGGGGCAGGTCTCCTTGTTCATGGATTTGCTTGCCATGGCGATTCCCTTGTGACGAGCGTCCGCATGCGAGCGGCTGCGCCTCGAGTAGTTGCATTTTAAAACCAGTCGACCTACTATTCAATCGGTTTTAATTTGAAACTGGATTGGATGGCATGGACCCGGATCCCATTGCGCTCGTGTCGCCGCGCTCCGTCGTGACAGCCGTGCCACGAGCTGCGTTGCCGCGCGGCCTCGTGCTGCTGTTCGCTGCCGCGAGCGGCCTGAGCGTCGCCAATGTCTACTACGCGCAGCCGTTGCTGGACGCGTTGGCGCGGGATTTCGCCATCGGCAGTGCAGCCGTTGGCGGCGTGGTCACGGCTACGCAGGCCGGTTGCGCGTTGGCGCTACTGCTGCTCGTGCCGCTGGGCGACAGGCTGGAGCGTCGCCGCCTGATGATCGCGCAATTGCTGGCGCTGGCGTGCGCACTCGCTGTCGTGAGCCTCGCGCGGTCCGTGCCGGTGCTGTTGATTGGGATGCTGGGCACTGGCTTGCTCGGCACGGCGATGACACAAGGCCTGATCGCCTATGCGGCGGCTGCGTCCGCGCCTCACGAGCGTGGCCGCGTGGTGGGCGCGGCAGGAAGCGGTGTTTTCATCGGCCTGCTGCTGGCGCGCGTGTTCGCGGGCTGCGTGAGCGACATGGCCGGCTGGCGCGCCGTATACGGCTGTTCCGCTGCGATCATGCTGGCGCTCGCAGTGCCATTGTGGCGGCGGCTACCGACTCTCCGTGCAGCGCCTCGCGCGATGAGTTATCCGCAGCTGATCGTTTCGATGCTGACGCTGTTGCGCTCGGATCGCGTGCTGCAGATCCGCGGTGTGCTCGCGCTGCTGATGTTCGCGACCCTCAGCATCTTCTGGAGCGCATTGGTGCTGCCGTTGAGCGCGTCGCCCTACAATTTTTCGCATACGATGATCGGCGCCTTCGGCCTCGCCGGCGCAGCGGGCGCGCTAGCGGCGGCGCGCGCCGGGCAATGGTCCGACCGGGGATGGGCCCAGCGCGCCAGTGCTGCCGCGCTCGCGCTGTTGTTACTGGCGTGGTGGCCGCTTTCGATGCCGGGACATTCGCTCGGGGCGCTCGTGATTGGCATCGTGCTGCTCGATGTTGGCGGCCAGGCGCTGCACGTCACCAATCAAAGCCTGATCTTTCGCAGCAGCGCGCAATCGCACAGCAGGCTGGTGAGCCTCTACATGCTGTTCTACGCGGTTGGCAGCGGGCTTGGTGCAATCGGTACGACGGCAACCTATGCCCTGGCTGGCTGGCATGGTGTCTGCATATTGGGCGCCGCTGTGAGCATGCTTGCGTTGGTGTTCTGGGCCGTCACCGTGCGCAGCATGCCCGAGGCGATCGCGCGTGCCTGAAATCTGCGTCGAAGGCTGAATGGAAACCTGAATCGGGAGGCGTGAATGGATCAACTGAACCTGCTGGCGGACGCTGATGCACGCGGCCTGCGCTATATCGAAGGGAGCGCCACGCGGCGCGTTTTCCCCTCGAATGAGGCCATCGCGGCGCTGAGCGCGTTCGAAGAACCGCTGCCCGCGAGCGGATTGCCCGCCGACGACACGCTGTCGTTGCTCGACCGCGTTGGCTCGCCGGCGACCACCGCTTCGAACGGACCGCGCTATTTCGGCTTCGTGATCGGCGCCGCCCTGCCTGTCGCCGCGGCGGTCGAACGGCTCATGCTCGCCTGGGATCAGTGCGCATCGACGTTCGACAACTCACCGGTGGCGGCGACGGTGGAGCGCATTGCGGGCCGCTGGGTGCTCGACGCGCTCGACCTGCCGCGCGAGAGCGCCGTGGGCTTCGGGACCAGCGCCACGGCCTGCACGCTCGGCGCGCTTGCCACGGCCCGGCGCGCGCTGCTCGCGCGGCGAGGCTGGGATTTCGACCGCCAGGGGTTGATGGGCGCACCGGAAATCAAGGTCGTGGTGTCGGAACTCGTCCACATAACGGTGAAAAAGGCGCTGCGGATTTTGGGCTTCGGGCTGGATCGCATCATCTACGCGAGCGTCGATGACCATGGCCGCGTGGATGCTTCACGACTGCCTCCGCTCGACCACCGCACGATCCTGTGCCTGCAGGCAGGCGAGGTGAATACTGGCGCGTTCGACCCGTTCGCGCAGATCGTTCCGCGCGCGAGGGCGGCGGGCGCCTGGGTGCATGTCGACGGCGCGTTCGGCCTCTGGGCGCGAACTTCGTCGCTGGCCGCGTTGACGGCCGGCATCGAGCAGGCCGATAGCTGGACCACCGATGCGCACAAGTGGCTGAACACGCCCTATGACTGCGCGATGGTCATTTGCCGCGACGCGCAGGCGCTGGCCGAGGCGATGAACAGCGATGCGGCCTATATGTCCGCGAGCGCGGACGCGCAGAAGAACCTCACGCTCGAGTTTTCACGCCGCGCGCGCGGTATTCCCGTGTGGGCGGCGCTGCGCACCCTCGGCCGCAACGGCGTGGCGGAGATGGTCGAGCGGCACCATATATATGCACAGCGCATTGGCGAAGCGCTCGCGCGTCTTGGCTTCGAGGTGCTCAACCGGGTCGTGCTGAATCAGGTGCTGTTCCGCTGCGCGACGGATGCCGCGACGCAGGCACTGCGCAGTGCGGTGCAGGCTTCGGGCGAGACGTGGTTCGGCGGCACGACGTGGCAGGGGCGGCCAGCGCTGCGCATCAGCGTGTCGTCGTGGCGCACGGGGGGGGGAGGATGTGCTGGGGCTCGTACAACTGCTGGCGAGGCTGGGTGCGGCGAAGCCGGGAAATTGACGGGCACTCCCAATCAGCCTCATTGGGGTAACACACAGTTGGGCGTTTGGTATACCTGCAAGGTATGATATGGATTTTAAGCGCCATAGTTGGCCTCAAACCGTCAACGCGGCCCTTTAAACCTTACTGCCTGCCATTCAATGAGCCAGCCACCCAAACTGAGCCGTTCGGCCGAAATCAAGGCGCTCCTGGAATCGGAAATCGAACGAGGCGAACTCGTGCCCGGCGCGGCGCTCGACGAGCGCGCGCTCGCGGCGCGCTTCAACGTGTCGCGCACACCCATCCGCGAGGCGCTCCAGCAGCTCGCCGCGCAGCAGTATGTGCAGATCGTGCCGCGCCAGGGCGTGTTCGTGACGAAGATGACGGTCCCGCAGCTGCGCGACATGCTCGAACTCCTGCACGAGCTGGAAGCCGTTTCGGCGCGCCTCGCCGCCCGCCGCATGAACGACGGGCAGCGCGTGGAACTGCAGCGCACGATCGACGAAGGCGTGGAAGCCCTGAACCAGGGTGACGCCCGCCGTTTCGCGCGCAGCAACGCCGAATTCCACGAGGTGATTTGCCAGGCATGCCATAACGATTACCTGGCCGAGCAGATCCGCGCGATCCGCCGCCTCATCTCGCGCTACCGCCCCAAGCTGTTCCTCGCGCCGAGCCGCCGCGAGAAGGTGATTGCCGATCACCAGCGCCTCGCGCAAGCGCTGCTCTCGGGCGACGAGGCAATTGCCGAGGAAGTCATGGCCCAGCATTCGCCAGGCGGCGACGCGGGCTTTTCGGAATTCCTCGCCACCTTGCCCGCCGAGTTTTTCAACGACGCGCCGATGGGCCACTCGCGCGAGGCCGCCTCCGTGGAATCGGGTCCGCTCAACGGCGAGCACGATGAAGAATGATCGAGCGCGGCGGCCGGGCCGCCGCGCTCGATGCACGCCAACGCGCCGCGCAATCGGGCGCGGCGAGACAGGCGATCAAAGATCCGCGAAGCGGCCGTTCCTGGCGGCGAGCTTTTCCAGCAGCGGCGCCGGCTTCCACCAGTAGCCATACGCTTCGTAAAGCCGCTTGACGTCCTCATGGACGTTCGCGAGGCCGATCTGGTCCGCGTAGTACATCGGGCCGCCGCGATGCGCGGGGAAGCCGTAGCCCGTCACATACACCACGTCGATGTCGCTCGCGCGCAAGGCAATGCCCTGTTCCAGCAGCTTCGCGCCTTCGTTGATCATGCCGTACACGCAGCGCTTGACGATCTCGTCGGCGGAAATCGGGCGGCGCGCGATGCCAAGGCGTGCCGACTCCTCCACGATGAAGCGTTCGAGTTCCTCATCGCGCTGCGGGTCGCGGCTGCCCGGCTCGTAGCGGTACCAGCCCTTGCCGCTCTTCTGGCCGAGACGCCCCATTTCCACGAGCTTCATGATGAGGTCGTTCCAGCGGCGGTCGGTGGGGCGCGTCGCCATCTGCGCCTTGCGCGTCTGGTAGCCCACATCGTTGCCGGCCATGTCGTGCACCGCGAAAATGCCCATCGCGTAGCCGAAGTCCTTGAGCGCCGCATCCACCTCGTGCGGCAGCGCGCCGTCTTCGACAAGAAAGTGCGCTTCGCGGTTGTAATTGCGAAAGAGCGCGTTGCCGATGAAGCCCGGATAGATGCGCGCGAGCACCGAAACCTTGCCCATGCGGCGGCCGAGATCCATGAGCGTGGCGATCACGTCGTCGGCGGTCTGCGCGGCGCGCACGACTTCGAGCAGGCGCATGACGTGGGCGGGGCTGAAGAAGTGCGCGCCGACCACATCGGCGGGGCGCGTCGTCACGGCGGCGATTTCGTCGATGTCGAGGCCCGAGGTGTTGGTGGCGAGCACCGCGCCCGGCTTCGCGTGGAGATCCAGTTCGCGGAAGATGCCTTGCTTGAGCGCGAGGTCCTCGAACACGGCCTCGATCACGATGTCGGCATCCTTCACATCGGCAATCTCGAGTGAGCCCGTGATGCGCGCGAGGCGTTCGTCGCGCACGGCGGCGTCGAGCTTGCCGCGCTTCACGCTGCTCTCGTAGTTGTCGCGGATGCGGGCGAGGCCGCGCGTGAGGCCTTCTTCGGTCGCGTCGATGAGCGTGACGGGAATGCCCGCGGCGGCGAGCGCCATGGCAATGCCGCCGCCCATCGTGCCCGCGCCGATCACGGCGGCCTGCGAGATGGGGCGCGGCGTGGCATTCCCGACGGGGATCTGCGCGGCCGCTTTCCCGGCCGCCTTCACATGCGCGAGCGCCGCTTCACCTGGCGCCGCTTCCTGCGGATTCAGTTCGTTTGCTGCATTCATGGCTTGTTGCACCTCATGCGGTGGTTTTCTGCGCGTCCGGACGCTGGAGCGGCGTGGCCTTGCCGTCCACGAATTCCTGCAGGCGTTTCGCGGTCTCCGGCGAGCGCGCCATGTTCGAGCTCATGTATTCGAGGAACAGACCGTCCTCGTGCGAGAGGTCGTTCACGCGCGGCAGCAGGTTGGTGATGCGCCAGTTGGTGTCGGGCGCGTTCTGCGCGATCTTCGCGGCGAGTTCCTTCGCCTTGGCGAGTGCTTCGCCAGCTGGCGTGACGTAGGTGACGATGTGCTCGCGCAAGCCCTCTTCGGCCGAGAGCAGGCGGCCCGTGAGCATCAAGTCCGCCATGACGGTGTAGCCGATCACGCGTTGAATGCGCACCGTGCCGCCGCCGCCCACGAAAATGCCGCGCTGGCCTTCGGGCAGGCCGAAGAACGCGGTCGTGTCGCCCACGCGCACGTGTGCGGCGGTGGCGAGTTCGAGGCCGCCGCCCACCACGGCGCCGTGCAGGGCCGCGACGAACGGAATGGGCCCGCGCGCGATGATGTCGAACACTTCGTGCCACGAATGGCGGCGGCGCTTGCGCGGCGGTGCGCTCTGGCCGCTGGCGCGCGCGAGCGCTTCGCGCAGATCGAGGCCCGCGCTGAAGTTGCCGCCGTGCCCGAACAGCACGCCAACGTCGGCCTCTTCGCCGGCGCGCAGCACGGCGGCGCGCAGTTGCGCGATCACATCTTCGTTGATCGCATTGCGCTTGTCGGGGCGGTTCAGGCCGATCAGTGCGACCGGGCCATCGAGTTCATAGGTAACCAGCATTTCGCTCATTCTGAATTCCGCTGAATGTCGTTAGATGTATTAAAGGTCGAGCACGAGGCGGCCGCTCCTGCAGCGCGACACGCACACCTGCATGACCTTGCCGCCCGCCTTTTCCGTTTCCGCGAGATAGGTGTCGCGGTGCTCGATGTCGCCGCTCACCACGTTGGTCGTGCACAGGCCGCAGTAGCCCGAGCGGCAGTCGTACATCACGTCCGTGCCGTTTTCGATGAGGGCGTCGAGCAGCGACTTGTCGGCGGGCACCGTGATGCGCTTGCCGGAAGACTTCAGTTCGACTTCGAATGCGGTGTCGCCATCCTGCGGCGCGGCCTCGCTGAACAGTTCGTAGTGCAGATCGCATTCGTGCCAGCCGCGCTTGCGCGCCGCCGCGAGCACCGCGTCGATCATGCCCGCGGGCCCGCACACGTAGATGGGCTGGTTCATTTGCGCGCCATCGAGCAGTGCGTCGATCGAGAGGCGCGTGGCGGGATCGTCGTCGGCGTGCAGCGCGAGCTTCTCGCCCGCGAGCGCGCGCAGTTCGTCGACGAACGGCAGCGCCTCGCGCGTGCGGCCGCTGAAATGCAGCGCGAAGTCGCGCTGCTGCGCGGCGAGCGCGCTGGCCATCGAGACGATCGGCGTAATGCCGATGCCGCCCGCGATGAGCAGCACGCGCGGCGGCGCGGCAAGCGGGAAGTGGTTGACGGGCGCGCGCACGGTGAGCGTCGCGCCGACTTCCAGCGCGTGCATGTGGCGCGAGCCGCCGCGGCCTTCGTCCTCGCGGCGAATGCCGAGCCGGTACGCCCGCACGCCGCCGCGCGGATCGACGGCGGGGTCGAGATGCATCAGCGAATACGAGCGCCACTGCGGCGCGCCGCCCGCCGTCGCGGACGGGATCTCGACCTGGAGGTGCGCGCCCGGCTCGAAGCCGGGCAGCAGCGCGCCGTCGTCGGCCTCGAGCGTGATCGACTTGATGAGCGAAGTCGGGGCGTCGATCGCGGCGACGCGCAGCGTGAGAAGCAGGGGAGCGAGCATCGAAGTCATTCCGGCAATACGGGGTTAGGCAGTCTCGATCAGCGAGCGCCAGTCGGTGCCCGCCGGCAGCACGCCGCCAATGGAGATCGCGCGCGAGTAGTCCAGCTCCGGGTTGTCCGCGAGCGTGGGCGTCTTGCCAGCCATGAACTCGCGCGCCGATTTGAGCAGTTGCGCGCGCACGCGCAGCACGGCGCCGTCGGCGGAGCAGAGCTGCTCGGTGGTGCGGTCGGCGATCGGGCCCTGACCGAGGAACATCGCGAAGTCTTCCGTGCCCAGATGCTGATGGAAGCCCGTGGCATGGCCGCGCTTCATGAGGTCGCGGTTCTGGCCGAAGCTGTTTTCGCGCGTGCCCGGCGGCAGCGGCGGGAAATTCCAGACGTCGGGCGTGGCCGACATCACCGTCATGCCGAGCTTGCGCGTGGGGTTGAAATGCACGAACCACGCGCGGTGCGTGACGTCGTCCACGGGCGTCGAGAAGAACACCGTGCTCGGGCTGTTCGCATCCGGCGCGCAGATGATGCCGTACCACGGCATCACGAAGTTGTTCACGCGTGCGTAGATCTTTTCGTCGGGCAGATCGCGCAGCGCGGCGTAGCGATAGCCATACGGGCGCTCTTCGAACTCCAGACGCGGCGCGAGCGCCTTCGTCATGTGCATGCGCTCGTTGCCGCCGCCCGCGGTGATTTGCGTGGTCGATTCGTGCAGCACGCCCACGTGCGACGAATCCATCGAAGCTTCCACGCCTTGCACCCAGTTGGTCGGCACTTCGACGCTCGTGACCGAGCGCTGGTCGGCGGGCAACTGCGTGAACGGCAGGTCGGGAAAGCGCGGCTGCGTGTCGCCCTTGCCG
>Ga0207816_1000211_pt1 | contig 14131 bp, 13 predicted proteins | sample LuqExpMetageno10_FD_187768 | JGI IMG/M metagenome (GOLD analysis project Ga0207816, IMG submission 187768) | Tropical forest soil microbial communities from Luquillo Experimental Forest, Puerto Rico - Sample 10 (SPAdes) | ecosystem: Environmental > Terrestrial > Soil > Tropical forest ... | reverse complement strand
AAGGAAATTGCACGGGCGAGAAGTTAACATCGTGCGCGACAGTTTACAAGCGCCACCGCGCCGAGATGTGGGTAAAGATCAGATCTGCAACTGGGGGAGCCCATGACCGATACGATGCATGCCGAGTTCGTCGCACTGCTCGACGCGGCAGCGTCCGCACCCAACGAAACCCTGGTGGCCGCGCTCGACGCCTGGGCGGCTCACACGAAGCAGCACTTCGCGCAGGAAGAATCATGGATGGAGGCCATGAACTTCGGTCCGCGCCATTGTCATGCGGGGCAGCACCGGCATGTCCTGAACGTGGTTGGCGAGGTGCGCAGGCAGATCGTCGACGAGGGACGCTTCGATACGGGGCGGCAACTGGTGGACGAGCTGCGCGAATGGTTCGCCTGGCACGTGAAGACGATGGACTCGCTCATGGTCGAATCGCTGCGCGAGTGCGGCATCGCGCAGTTTGCTGATCACGTTGCCCATCAGGTTGCACGTCAGGCCGATCAGGCCGTTTGACTCATATCCGGATCGTTCGATTCATGAAAGCAGATATCGTCATCGTGGGCGCCGGGCCGGTGGGGCTATGTCTCGCGCGCTCGCTCAGTGGTTCGGGCCTGAAGATCGTGCTGGTCGAGCAGCAGTGCCTTGCCGACATCAGCGAACCGCAGTTCGACGGGCGCGAAATCGCGCTGACACAAAGATCGGTCCGCTTGATGCGCAAGTTCGCGCTCTGGGATTTCATCGACCCGGATGCGCGCGCTCCGCTTTGCAGCGCCAAGGTGTTCAATGGTCCTTCGACGGGGGCGCTGGAGATCGGGCACGAGCTGAGCGGGCATGCGGAACTGGGCTGGCTCGTCTCCAATCACCTGATCCGCAAGGCGGCCTACGAGGCGCTGCGGGAAAGCACCGCGGGGCATGGCGACGTGACGCTGCTGGCGGCGGAAAAAGTCAGCAGCGTGAAAGCCGGCGAGGATCTGGCGAGCGTGACATTAGAGAGCGGCGAGACGCTTTCGGCAAGACTGATCGTCGCGGCCGACAGCCGCTTTTCGTCCACACGCAAGATGATGGGCATTGCCGCCAGCATGCACGATTTCGGCAAGGCCATGCTGGTTTGCCGCATGACGCATGAAGCGCCGCACGCGCACACCGCGTGGGAATGGTTCGGCTATGGTCAGACGCTCGCCCTGCTTCCCATGAACGCGAATCCGGTGACGAACGCGCATCAGTCGTCGGTCGTGCTCACGCTGCCCGTGGGCGAAGTCAACGAGATCGCCGCGCTGGAGCCTGACGAATTCGCCGGACATATCGAAGACCGCTTCATGCGGCGGCTAGGGGCGATGAAGCTGGCTAGCACGCGGCATGTTTATCCGCTCGTTTCCGTTTATCCGGATCGCTTCGTCGGGAAGCGCTTCGCCGCCGTGGGCGACGCGGCCGTCGGCATGCACCCCGTGACCGCGCATGGGTTCAACTTCGGTCTGCTCGGCGTGGAAACATTAGGAAGCCGAATTATGGAGGCGCACAAGAGCGGCTTCGACATAGGCGCCGCCTCCGTGTTGCAGCGATACGAAACCCAGCACCGCCGCGCGACAAAGCCGCTCTTTCTCGCCACGCGGTTCATCACCGACGTCTACACGAACAACACCATGCCCGCGAGACTGGCGCGCGACTTCATGCTGCGCGCCGCGTCACGTCTGATGCCGTTCAGAAAGGCGATTGCGGCTTCGTTGACGGGCTAGGTTCGAGCTCCCTTCCTAGCTGACGGTAAAGCCGCCATCCACAGCGATGATCTGCCCGGTTATGTAACTTGAGGCAGGGCTCGCGAGAAAGAATACGCTCTGGGCGACCTCGAGTGGGGCGGCCATCCGTCCCATCGGAACCCGGCCCGCGCTGACTATCGGACCGCGAATTCTGAAGCTTGCACCGATGTTTTTGCCGCCCTCGCTAGTCATGCCGCCAGGCAGGATCGAATTGACGCGGATGCCCTCGGACGCAAATTCGCTGGCCAGTGATCGTGTGATACTGTCCACGCCGGCCTTGGCGGCATCGTAATGGGCATTGACGCCCCACAGTGTGGGTCGAAGTGCGCCAACGGAGGAAATGTTGACGATCGACCCGCCGCCCTTCGTTTTCATGCGCGTGATCGCCTCGCGGCAACACAGGAACGTTCCTCGCAGCGTGACGTTCTGCATCTGGTCCCAATGCTCGACGGACATTTCAAAGAATTCGGCTTTCGAGCGATGCGCAGCGTTGTTGATGAGAATGTCCACGGCACCGAACTTTGCGTCTGCAGCTACGAATAGTGCCTTGACGGATGCTTCATCGGCCACGTCCGCCTTGCAGGGCATCGCGATACCTCCGCTCGCTTCGATATCCGCCGCTGTTATGGATGCGGCATCCGGGTTCAGGTCGGCGATCACGACGTTGGCGCCTGCCCCGGCAAGCAGTCGCGCCGTTTCGCGGCCGAGACCTTGCGCAGAGCCCGTGACGACGGCGGTTTTTCCCGTAAGGTTGAAAATCTGCGCGAGGCGCGCGCCGATCTGGATTTCACTGAACATCGAATGCTCCGTTTGATAGGTCGACTAAGGTCACACTTCGTGGCCCGCATCAATGGCCGTGGTTTCAGGGGGGCGTCGCCGCCACAGGATTCGCTGCGGTTGCCTTCAGCTGATCAGAAATCCGCCGTCGAGCGTAATCGACTGGCCCGTCATATAGCGGCCCGATGGGCCCACGAGGTAAAGGACCGCTGCAGCGATATCCACGGGATCTCCCCATCCAAGCGGTAGGCGCCGCTCCGCATCCGTACCGGGTCCCGAGAGCGTCCCGGTCTTCAGACGAGCCTGCGTGTCGGCGTGAAACTGAACCTTGCCGGGCACTGCGCCAGGAAGCACACAGTTGATGAGAATCTGCTCGCGTGCATAGTCGAGCGCCGCAGAGCGAACCAGCCCGGTTACGCCCGCTCGCGCGGCACAGTAAGCACCATTGCCATTGAGTACGGCATGCATGGCACCCATGGTGGTGACGTTCACGATGCGTCCACCCCGACCCGCGACGAGCATGTGCCTTATCGCTTCGCGCATACAAAAGAACACCGATTTCAGGTCGATTGACATGACCTCATCCCACGCCGCTTCGGAGAATTCCGTAAGCGGACCGTTGTTCGTCATCGCCGCGCAATTGACCACGATGTCCGGGGTGCCCCAAGTCGCTTTGACCTGGTCAAACAAGGCAATCACGGAGGCTTCGCTTTCCACGTCGGCTTCAATGGCGACTGCTTCTCCACCCACTGAAAGGATCTTGTCGATGGCGGGTTGCATATTTTCCGCGCGTTGATCTGCGATGACGACCCTTGCGCCGGCCTCGGCGAGCACGGGCGCGATATCAATGCTGGAATTGCACCCCTTGTCGGTCACGACAGCGATTTTTCCGCTGATGCCGAATAGCCGTCCAAGCACGGTCGTGGTCATCGAGTTGTCTCCTGATGGGCTAGTTGTAGCTATTTTTTGTGAATTCTAGCGACAACACTCAGTGCACGATGATTACCGCCTGGAACAATCAGAGTGAGTTATTTTCAATAATCCTGCGCATGAACGACGGGCAAAACCGAGGTGTTTGGCCCGGCGCCGCGTCGGCAAACAAGGCCTTGACGCGGTCTCCTCATCAGAGTACATTTTTGTGACCATTGTTCATAAATATGAATGCGAATGATGCGATAACAATGAGGAGGCAAGCATGTCGGAGATGGTCGCTCGACGCAGCACGACCTGGCACAGGGTGTATGCGTGGGCTGCGCTCGGCGCGCTTTTCGCATTTGCACAAATCTACGCCTACGTGGCATGGATTCGTTCGGTGGACTTCCGCCCCGTCGATCTGGGCGCGGACCCGATTCCGGAATCCGTGAAGACGACGATCGACCATTACCAGTGGATCAGCGTGCTGACATTGATTCCGGTAGCAATCTGGTTCGTCTACGGAATCGTCAAAAGCCGCCGCATCGACGCGGTGCGTCTCATGATGATCGGCTGGCTCTCGGCATACTGGCTCGATCCGTGGCTGGACTTCCTTCGTCCGATGTTCACCTATAACGCCTATGCGCTGAATTACGGCTGCTGGTGCCGTTTCATCCCGTTCTGGCAGTCGCCCCATGCGCGCATTGCCGAGCCCATCCTGATCGACGCGCCAAGCTATTTCTACACGTTCACGGGCACGGCAGTGGTCGCGCTGTGGGCGATGCGTGCGGTCCGCAAGCGTTGGCCTCGTGCAGGGAACGTTGGGCTCGCACTCGCGGGCTTTGCCGCCATCTGGATGACGATGGGTTTGCTCGACATTGCTGCCAGCCGCTTCATGGGATTCGACGCGTGGCCGGGCGCGTTTCAGCGTGTTTCGTTCTGGGGCGGTCACTACTACCAGTTTCCCGTTTACGAGTTCCTGCTGTTTCCGTCCGCCTTCGTGGCTTCTGCGTTCCTTCTGATGAGCGTCGACAACAACGGATATACGGCGATCGAACGAGGCGTCGATCGTCTCGAGTGCCATTCAGCGGTTCGCACGACGCTGCGCGTGCTGGCCTTCGTCGCGTTTTGCAATGTACTGAATCTTGCCTACACGACTGCGATGGGTGTGCACGCGGTCTATGCCGATCCGTGGCCGGCAGATATGCCGAGCTGGCTGGCCAATCGATGACGAACCGGAACGTGCAGCGCTTCGCCAACGTCGAGTATCGCGTGGAAGACGAGGTGGCCATCGTCACGATGAGCCATCCGCCGGTCAACGGGTTGGGCCTCGGAGTCCGTCGTGGACTCGTCGCTGCGTTCGAAGCGGCACGTCACGATGTGCAGGTTCGCGCAATCGTGCTCAATGGCAGCGGTCGCGGCTTCTGTGCAGGCGGTGACATCCGCGAATTCGGCACGGCCGCAGCGGCGGCAGCCCCAGCGTTGTCGCTGCACGTTCATCCGGTTATCGAGGCGAGCGAGAAGCCGGTTGTCGCCGCGATCCACGGATTTGCCATCGGTGGGGGGCTGGAGACTGCGCTGGTCTGCCACTACCGGCTTGTGGCGGACAATGCGCAGATCGGTTTGCCGGAGTGCAAGCTTGGCGTGATCCCTTTGTCCGGGACGCAGCGTTTGCCGCGTGTGCTGGGCCTCGCAAAGTCGATCGAATGCATTCTCGGTGCGCAAATCGTGCCCGCAAGTGAATTCGCTGGAACTGCGCTATTCGATCGAATCGTAGAGGGCGATGAGCAGCAAGTGTTGCGCCTGGCGATTGAACTGGCGCGAGAGAAGGTCGGGAGCGCAGCATTGCCATTGATACGCCGGCTGCCATTGCCGGATCACGATCCAGTTTCCGTTGTCGCTGAAGCGCGTGCACGCCTCGCCTGTGGCGATGCAATAGCAGGCAAGTGCCTGGACGCCATCGCTGCCGCCGCCGAATCGGCTGATTTCGAGGCTGGCCTGGCCGCGGCGCGTGCGATTTACGATCGACTCGCTTCCTCCGATGAGGTGTCGAGGCAGCGAGATCACTTTTTCAAGTCGCGCCAGGACCACCCCGCACAATAAGCGCCGGCCGAATTGCCGCTACGTGGAAAGCTGCTTGCGCAGGTCGCCTTTTCGCACTTTTCCCGATGGCGTGCGCGGCAGTTCTGCAACGATGCAAAGGTGCTCGGGCGTCTTTTGCTTCGCCACGCCCGCAGCGGCAAAGTGGGTCTGAACCGCACTCAGGTCGAGTGCCGTGTGTTCGTGCAAGACGACTACGGCACAGACTCTTTCGCCGTATCGAGTGTCGGGTTGCGCCACGACGGCGACATCGCGCACTGCGGGATGAGTGGCAAGCACGCGCTCCACTTCGAGCGACGAGATGTTTTCTCCGCCGCGAATCACGATGTCTTTCTTTCGGTCCGTGATGGTCAGGCAACTGCTTTCGTCGAGATGGCCAATATCGCCAGTCCGGAACCATCCGTCGCGAGTGAATGCCGCTGCATTGAGCGCCGGGTCGGTGTAACCGACGAACAACTCCGGTCCCTTGATGAGAATCTCGCCATCGTGTCCCGCAGGCAGGTCGCGGTCCAGCTCGTCGACAATGCGCACCTGCGAACCGGGCTGAATGCGCCCGTCCGTATTGGCCCGGATGTCAAAAGGCGAATCGGCCCAACCAACGCTCACGGTGGAATGCTCGGTCAAGCCATACGCGCGTGTTCCCGTGAATCCGGCGCGATCGGCCAGGGCGACGTGCTCGGGCGTGACGCCCGTGCCGCCCAGACCGTAGGAAGTGAGCGACGCCAGGCTGCGGCCGTCGCGGCGGGCGGCATCGAGGAGTCCTTGAAGATGGAACGGTGTGCCGCCCGAAAGGCGTACGCGATGCTCTTCGATTAGTCGCGCGGCGAGCGAGGCGTCCCATCGGTCCATGAACACCATCTCGGTGCCCGTGACGAATGGGCGCAACAGAAAATTGAAGCCCGCAATATGCCCGGCGGGAAAGGGCGTGAGGTAAGGCCCTGGCTCGTCGATGAGCGGAATCTGCCACTCTGCGCCCACAGTGCGATGAGAGTGCTGAACGCCTTTGGGTGAAGCCGTCGTCCCCGACGTGTACAGCAGCAGGCAGATGTCTTCCGGCCTGGGCGCTTCAGCAGGATGCTGATCGTGCGTTGTTGCCGCGAGTCGTTGCAGCGCGCCGAACGTGATGCCGTTCGAGGGCGCCCGATCGCCAACGACGATGACGCGTTCCAGATCGGGTGGGTCGCCCAGCGCGGCGACACGCTCGAGGTAGTCCGTGCCGCACCAGAAGTCGGGCACGCAAAGAAATCGGGCGCGCGATTGCCGAAGGATGAAACCGACTTCGGCTGGACCGTAGATGTGGACGATCGGCACGAGCACGGCACCGATCTCGAGCGCAGCCAGATACAGAAGCGCTGTCTCTCGTTGCGTGGGGAGCTGTATCGCGATCACATCGCCTCGACGCAGGCCGATTGCTCGCAGCGCCTTGAATAATTCTCTCGCGTCGCGCAGCAGAGACTGCGTAGTGCACGTATAGGCGCCACCTTGGGTATGAAAATGAAGCGGTGTGCCGCCGTGCTGCTCGACGGCGCGTGCGATCAGGGCCGAGAGCGGCAACTCGCTCGACCATGGTGTAGTTGTCGATTCGCGCATGTTGGGTCTCACGCCAGCAACGCTCGCAAGAGGCTCACCAGCGCGAGTGGCTGGTCGAGCATCATGTGATGGCCAGCGCGCGGCATCGTGATGGGTCCCTTCGCACCGGGAATCGCCGCTACGATGTGGCGCGCGCGATCCGCGCTGACCACGCTGCTGCACTCGGCGTGAACGTAGCTGACGGGAACCGTGATGCGGGTCAGCAGGTCTTCCTCGCCTTCGACCGGCTGGAGATCCCGCAGCTTCGGGTCGAAGCGCCACACCCAGCCGTCGGCAGTTTGGCGAAGCGATGTCTGCGCGAGATGGTCGAGGAGCCACGACCCGCAATCCTGCTCGGGGATGAGGCGAAACCGGCTGACTGCGGTAGGCCAGTCCGGATAGGGGCGCGGAGGCGGGCGTCGTTCCACCGCAGGCAAGCGATCGCCGCGCAGCATGAAATACGAATCGAGCACGATGGCATGCGAGAGACGATCGGGGAAAGTCGCGCACGCCTGCAGGAGACGCGATCCGCCGAAGCTGTGGCCGACCGCGACGCACGGGCCGGAGCCGATTGCATCCACGACGGCTACGAGGTCGCGCACGAAAATGTCTGCGCTGTATTCGTGCCTGTAGCCGCTGTCACCCATGCCGCTGAAATCCAGAGCGAACACACGGAAGCGGTCGGTGAAGAACGGTGCAATGAAGTCCCACCAGTGCGTGTGTCCCAGAAAACCATGCGCGAAGACGAGCGGAGGTTTGCCCGTGTCTGCGGCGTTCCAGGAGGCATAGTGCACTGCGGTCCCGCCGGCTTCGGTGAAGTGGGAGCGGCGTGGCTGGCTCATGGCGAGATCGAACCAGGAGGGGGCACTGACATTCATTGCGGCTCTTCCATTGCTCGAGGATTGTTTCGCACACCTGTCACGCAAGCGGGATGTGCTGTCGATTCGCATCGATCCAGTCTGTCATCGAGGTCAGATGGATACCACGTTCAGAGAGCGAATCGATGTCGACGCGATAGCCGACCGCGTTGATCCATTCCTGCGCATTCACCCAGCCCGGCGCGAGGCCCTTTGCTCGCGCTTCGTCCGGCGAGACGTGCGAAACACCAATCTGTGTGCCAAGAACCTGGCCGAGGCGAGCGCCCACTTCCGACATCGTGAGCTTCTCCGAAGCCAGCGGCACAGTTTCGCCATGCCAGCGTTGCGCATCGTTGAGCACGCTGGCCGCGAGCGCACCCACGTCGTCAGCGGCAACCCAGTCGAGCCGGGAGTCGGGCAGCAACGCGCTGAGCAGCAAGCCCTCGCGCAGGTGCGGGAACATTGTGCGCGCTTTCGGCTCAGCGAGATTGTCCATCATGAAGGCCGGTTGCAAGACAGTCCACGATTCGAAACCCGCAGAGCGAACGGCTTCTTCGACGTCCCACTTGTCCGTCCAGTATTTTTGATTCCAGCGCTTCTCGTTCCAGCCCGGAAACGTCGAATGATTGCCCGCCTGCGCCACGGAGGTGTGAACGAATTGCCGGACGCCCGCGTTGCGCGCTGCGTCGATGAGCGCGAAACCCTGGCGGCGCTCCCTGTCGCTGCGATCGAAATCGGGGAGGAGAACGGAAAAGACGGAGCGGACGCCCTCTATCGCTTTTTCGAGCGACTCACGGTCGTCCAGATCCCCCCTTAGGCCCTGCGCATTCATTTCGATGAGTGCCCGCGCAGCCGGCGAGTCTGGATCTCGCGTCAGGAAGCGCACCGTCCGTCCAGCCGCAAGAAGGCGACGAGCCGTGGCACCGCCTTGCGCGCCAGTAGCGCCGATGACGAGTATCGCGTCGGATGAATCGGTCATGATTTTTCCGCTGGTCGAACTATCGAAGTAGGCCAGCCGTGTCGTGGCTGGGCGCATGGCGCACGAAGTCACTAGCCAGGCGACCGGTCATTGCAGAAACGCCTGGAATCGTACTGTTGTTCTAATATTAGCATGATGTTCAGAAAAATATGTGGGTGACGAATGTCCGGCCGTCGAGGGGCGCGAAGCGGAAAGACGAAGCGTCGTCTTTCCGCGTGATAGCACGATCAATGCTGTGGCCGCAGCGTTTGAACGAGACCGCCTTCATGTGCGACGATCACCTCGCAGCCCGGCTGATAGACGCCGGCAATTTCGTCGCCGCGCACGCGGTTGCCCTGGAAGCCGCGCAGATAGCTCGTTTCGTCGAGCCGCAAGACGTGTTCGCCATCCGCGTCGCGCACGACGATCTGGTCCGGCGCGATCGACGTCAGCGTGCCCACATAGGGCAGCCGCGGCTCGAACGGGAAACTGCCGCCGTGCGGCAGGATGCGCGTGTCGAGCGAAAGGCGAAAACGATCCGAATGATTGCTGAGTCCCGAATGCGGCGTGCGCCGGCTCATCAACAGGACGTCGCCCAGGCGGTAGGTCGTGCGCCGCCATGCGTCTTTGGGCACGCTCGCGAGATCGATGGGAATGATCTTGTCGCCATCCTTCTTATGCAGGCACGGGAGCTTGTGCAGGCCTTCCGCTACTGCGAGTCCACCGACTTGCGCATCGATATCGCTGAGTGGAATCCAGCAAATGATGAAATCGAGGCGGTCGCTGTAGATCGCATCTTCGTGAATGAAGTCGAAGCGCGTGCGGTTTTTGTCGATGGCGGGCGGCGAAGTGCGGTATTCGGTGAACGGCACCCAATAAAGCGGCACGTCGAAGAGCCGCTGAAAGAATGCACGAATTGCGGGGTCTTCCATCACGGTTCGCGCGGCGCGCTGCTCATTCATTGCCTTCACGGGAAAGAAGCTGAAGTTTTCGCGTTCCTTGCCGGTCCATCGGACGTCTCGATCGTTGCGGTCCACGAATCCGTGGCGGTCGAGGTGGTCGACGAGAAGACCGCGCATGCGCTCCAGCGGCTCGTGGTCCAGTACGTCGCGGAAGAACAGGTAGCCGTCTTCGTCCCACCGTTTTTGCAGCGCGGCGTGATCGCCGAGCAGATCGTTCGAAACGTTGAACTCGCGCATCGTCGGCACGATATCCACGATTGGTGTGCTCACAAATTGTCTCCTCTTATTACAGGCCGCTTATTGCAGGGCTCTTTGACGGCGCTTGCCGCCTCACAGTAATCCGCGTTCTTCCGACGTGCGGGTGGTGGTGTCGATGCCCAGTTCCCGCAGCGTTTCGAGTACGGCTGTGGTCGCGGAGGCGACAGCCGGAAAGCCTGCGTAAGGTAGCGCCTGAAGGAGCACGCCCTCGAGCTCGCGTGCGCTCAGGCCGTTGCGCACGGCAATGCGGACGTGGTTCTTCAGTTCGAGCGTCTGGCGGTTGGCAATCAGGATGCCGAGCGTCACGAGGCTGCGCTGCTTGCGCTCGAGCTTGTCGTCGCCCCATACGTCCGCGAACGCGTAATTGACGGCAAGGCGTGAAATATCGGAGCCGAATCCGGTGGACTCGCTTGCGGCGCGCAAGCCGGCTGCCTTGTCTTCACCCATGATTTCGCCGAATACCTTTAAACCATAGGCGTGCTTTTCTTCGAGGCTCTTCATTTGCGTCTCCTGTTTTACCGCGGCGGCGCGGCTATTGATGTCGGGTAGCAGGCCCGCTGTCCCCGCTATTCTTGCGCTGGCAATCACGTCGATGATGCGTGCTAAGATCGCCGCGGAAGAGGATCAAATTCTGCATATAGGGGGATCGAAATTCGCAAGCCCGCCACGCCGACTGAGCCAGTGAAAGACGTTGCCGCACTGGTGCTGCCAGGCAGCTACCTGTCGAGCGTCGGCGCGCTGGTAGATGGATTCGCACTCATTGCGCGGCATGTAACTACGCAGTTCGCGCCGCCGTACCGGCACACGATGAAGACGCAGGTGCGCCTGTTGAGCGCCACCGCGGGCGGCCTGGAGTTCGCCGGCGGCCGAAAGATGGATAGCGACGGCGACTTGCTGGGCGACGCCGAGTACAGCATCGTCTACGTCCCGGCCTTCGCGGTGGTGAGCGAAGAGGCGCTCGTCACGCTGCTCGACCACGCACAGCCGGTAACGGAATGGTTGCGTTGGCAACGTGCCCGGGGTGCGGTATTGGCCGCAAGCGGCACGGGGGTATTGCTGCTCGCGCAGGCAGGCTTTCTCGACGGCGGCCCTGCCGCTGTCCCGCGTGTGCTCCGTGACCTGCTCCGGTCGCGCTATCCGAAGGTGCGTGTGCACACCGGTGCCACAATGGCCGAGCACGGTGGCGTGTACACCTGCAGCGTGCCGGCGAGCGAATGGCAACTCGTGGCGCGCCTCGTCGATCGTGCGATTTCACCGCATACCGCCCAATGGCTCGCATCGACGACAGGCACGGATGGAGAGCGCGAGGAAGGCCGCCTGTCGAGCGATGATCCACTCGTAAGCAGCGCGCAGTTCTGGCTCGCACAGCGTTTCGCCCAGGACTTCAAGATCAGTGAACTGGCGGACGCGCTGGCCGTCAGTCACGCGACGTTGCTGCGGCGCTTTGCGCGAAGCCTCGGCATGACGCCGCGGGCCTATGCAAGCTCACTGCGTATCGCGGCGGCCAAGCGAATGCTGCGCAACACGCAGGTCTCCATCGAGCAGATCGCCGTCATGGTGGGCTATTCAGATGTGCGCGCGTTTCGCCACATCTTCCACAAATACGTTTCGATGAGTCCTTCAGCGTATCGAAGGCGCGGTGCGGTCCGCGAATGAAAGTGGCCGGCATTCAGGCCGAAAATGCGTCGAGTTCCGCTTTGCCGGTATCGGTTGAGCGAAACCGTTCGAGCAGGTAATCCACGAAAACCCTGACTTTCGCCGGCAGATACTGGCGGTGGGGATAGTGCACGTAAATGCGCGGTCCTGTGCCATCCGCCTCGTCGCCGCGCACCCTATATTCGGGAAGGACGATTTTCAGTGCGCCAGTACGCAGATACGGCAGTACCACGGGCACGGATGACGGCGTGATGCCCGCGCCGCTGAGTGCCGCGACGAGGCTGATATCCGGTTGACCTGCCACGGTTAGACGCCCGCGGGGATGGTGGATGAACGTCTTGTCCTTCCGTGTGCCGAGCTTTCGCGTGCTTCCCGGCAAGCGTTCGAGATGAAGCGCGGCGAGTCCGAACGGCATCCGGATGCCGACGAATTCGTGTTCCGCCAGTTCATCCGGTGATTGGGGCACGCCCTTGAGTTCGAGATAGACCGGGCTCGCGACCAGTACGATGGGGTAATCGCACAGCGGACGGGAAACATGCCCGGTTCCGCGTCCGCGCGCATGTTGAATACTGACGTCGACGCCGTCGTTGACGAGGCTTGGCGCAATTTCGTCATAGCTGATGTCGATTTCGACGAGCGGATAGCGTTGCAGAAACTCTGCGATCACCGGAGTCAGGCAATGCCTCCCGAACGTGGGCGTTACGGAGACCTTGATCAATCCCTCCGGATGCTCCGGGCTGCGCCGCACATCCGCGACGGCTTCGTCGAGCTGACTCAACAACGGCGCCACCCGTTGATAGAACTGCCGCCCTTCGCTAGTGAGACTCAGCTTGCGCGTGGTCCGGTTGAAAAGGCGCACGCCCAGTTCACGCTCGAGCGCTGCGATGCTCTTGCTTATGGCAGGCGGCGTGACCTGGAGGCGGGTTGCCGCCGCGATGAAGCTGCCGCAACGGACGGCCTGAACGAAAGGCTGCAGATTCCGGATTTCTGGCATCGTCGATTAATGAAAAAAAGTCACTCTAAATGTTCCGTTCGGTAAGCAGTGTAGAGCATGGGCCGCCGCTAGAATCAAAATTATCAGAGGCGGCCCGCGTCGCGCGCGCGAGGCCGACTACGAGAATGCCCGGGAGACGACACGACTGACCGCGACGGCGCGTGACCGGCGCCTGTTCCTGCACGCGTCTCCTGCCTGTAGCAGTCAAACGCTCAATGGAACCGTACATGGCACTTTCCCCATCGCACCAGCGCCCGCTCGATGTCCCCGGCCGCCTCTTTATCGGGGGCGCATTCGTCGAAGGTGACGGCATGGCAAGCGTCGAGCATGTCAACCCTTCAACAGGTCGGCCGCAGGCCGTCGTGCTCCTCGGCAGCGCGAGCGACATCGACCGCGCCGTGAAGGTTGCCAGGGCGGCGCAACGCGTATGGATGGAGATGGGGCCGCGCGCGCGGACGCGAAGCTTTCGGCGCCTCGGCGAGTTGCTGGAAGCGAACCGGGAGCAGCTGGCGTTTCTCGGTGCCCGAGAGTCCGGTATCCCGGTGGCACTCCCGATGATGGACATGGCGCTCGGCTGGGTCGATCACTATATGGGCTGGATCGACAAGATCGAGGGTTCGTACGGAGAGTCTTATCCGGCTCCAGGATTCAACTATACGCGCCGGGAGCCCTATGGCGTCGTGGGCGTCATCATCCCGTGGAACGGTCCGCTCATGGCGACCTGCATGATGGCGCTTCCGGCAATCGCCGCTGGCAATGGCGTCGTACTGAAGCCGCCGGCGCTCGCGCCGTTCGTCGCACTGCGAATCGCCGAACTCGCTCACGAAGCCGGCTTTCCAGCGGGCCTTTTCAACGTCGTGCCCGGCGAGGGCGAAGCGGGCGAGGCGCTCGTGGCGCACCCCGACGTCGGCAAGGTCACGTTCACGGGCGGCGAAGGCGTCGCGCGGCGCGTGATGGCGACGGCGGCGGCGTGTCTCAAGCCGGTGGCGCTGGAACTGGGCGGCAAGTCCGCCAATCTTGTCTTCGAAGACGCTGATCTCGATGCCGCAGCGGTACAGGCTGTATATGGTGCGCTGGGACTGAGCGGGCAGGGCTGCGTGAACCCGACGCGGTTGCTCGTGCACCGGTCGCGCTACGACGAATTGGTGGCACGCGCCGCTGCGCTGGCTGTGAGCATGAAGACTGGCGATCCCTTCGATCCTGCCACGGTCGCTGGGCCGGTGATCAGCCAGTCGGCCTGCGATCGTATTCTCGGCATCATCGCGCAGGCGCGACGCGAAGCGAAGCTCGTTGCGGGTGGGGAGAGGTTGGGGGGCGAACTGGCTGGCGGCTTCTTCATT
>Ga0207816_1000209_pt1 | contig 14160 bp, 16 predicted proteins | sample LuqExpMetageno10_FD_187768 | JGI IMG/M metagenome (GOLD analysis project Ga0207816, IMG submission 187768) | Tropical forest soil microbial communities from Luquillo Experimental Forest, Puerto Rico - Sample 10 (SPAdes) | ecosystem: Environmental > Terrestrial > Soil > Tropical forest ... | reverse complement strand
TCGTCGGTCGCCGCGTGGTCTGTGCCGGCCTTCGCGATGACCGGGCTGGTCCTGCAGCACCTCGAGCCGGACCCGGACACGCGCCAGCTACCCGCCGCGGAGCTCCTGGCGGGCCTCGCGCGCATCGTCGGCGAAGGCGCGGACGCCGCGGCGGCGGTCAGCGGTAGTTGACGAACTGCAGCGCCGCGTCGACGTCGGCGCCCTTGAGCAGCGCGATGGTGGCCTGCAGGTCGTCGCGCGACTTGCCGGTGACGCGCAGCTCGTCGCCCTGGATGAGGGCCTTGACGGCCTTCGGGCCCTCGTCGCGGATGAGCTTCGACAGCTGCTTGGCGACCTCGGAGGGCAGGCCCTCCTTGATGGTGCCGGTCAGCCGGTACTCCTTGCCCGAGGGCTTGGGCTCCTTGTCGCCGAGGTCGAGCGACTTCAGCGAGATGCCGCGCTTGATGAGCTTGGTCTCGAAGACGTCGAGGACCGCCAGCACGCGGTCGGGGGAGTTGGCCACCATGACGACGGCGTCGTGGCCGCTCCAGTCGATCGAGGCGCCGACGCCCTTGAAGTCGTACCGCTGCGCGATCTCCTTGGCCGCCTGATTGAGGGCGTTGTCGACCTCCTGGTGGTCCACCTTGCTCACGACGTCGAACGACGACTCGCCGGCCATGTGCGTCCCTCCCTCGTTGGGCGCCCGTTCGGACGGCCCCGCTCCGCTGCTATCCTTCCATCCGCACCTCTTGGGGTGTCCCTGGCGGGTTACCCGAGTGGCCAAAGGGGGCTGACTGTAAATCAGCTGGCAACGCCTACGGGAGTTCGAATCTCTCACCCGCCACGTTCGACGGGGCGTCTCTCCTGACCAGGAGGGGCGCCCCGTTCGTCGTTCTCGGGGTCTGGCCCGTGATTTCGTCGGCCCCGCGAGGCTCCTGTACGCTGATCCGCGCCGCCCCGATAGCTCAGTCGGCAGAGCGTCTCCATGGTAAGGAGAAGGTCAAGGGTTCGATTCCCTTTCGGGGCTCTGAACTGGTCTTTCGGTCACGTCATGGTCAAGCGACGAGGCGAGGGCCGGTCGCGGCGGGGTAGCTCAGTTGGTGAGAGCGCACGACTCATAATCGTGAGGTCGCGGGTTCGAGTCCCGCTCCCGCTACACATCAATGCAGGTCACAGCCCGAACCACACGGTGGTCGGGCCGTTTGCGTCCCGAGGCTCCGCGTCTGGCTGCCACGTCAGCCGACGCTCGCCGCCAGCAGCAGTGCGGCCGACGTCGCGAGCAGCACCACGCAGACCTTGAACCAGACGACGCGGGTCCGCGCGCCCGTGACTGCGGTGAGCACACCGAGGGCGAGCAAGGCCACGGCGATCACGCGGTAGGCCCAGGAGACCGCCGGGGATCCGTCGTCCACGAGCGTCACCGCGACCACGACCGCCGCGAGGGACCACATCGTGAAGGCCTCGGCGAGCCACTCCTGGGTGAGGATCCGCCGGTTGTCGGTGGAGACCGCCCCGTAGCCGGCGACGACGGCCCGAGTGGGGATAGCGTGGGCCACTCCCCAGACGGCGAGGAGGCCGGCGGCGACGTAGGCGAGGACTGCGTCCATGCGCATCACCGTCCGGCCGCCGACCCGTTCGCGACAGGGGCGATCGTCCCGGCGGTGAAAGGGCGCCCGGGCCCCGCAGGGCGCCCCTAGGCTGCGGGCGTGCCTCCGCTCGGCTTCTCCGTGGTGGGCTGCGTCTTTCTCGTCGGCCTCTTCGTCCCGAACCTCATCTGGGCGTCGCGCGCGAAGCCGGTGGGCTACGACCCGAGCGGTGAGGACTCCGTGCTGCGGGGGCTCGAGCGCGTGGGGCAGGTGATCACCACCGTCGCGGCGCTCGTCTTCGCCGACACCAACGTGCGGAACTGGTCGGGCTGGTCGTGGTGGTTGGTGGCCGCCGTCGCGCTCATGGCCCTTGACGAGGCGTACTGGGTGCGCTACTTCAGGAGCCGGCGGGCGGTCGCCGACTTCTACCGCAGCGCCGCGGGTGTCCCTGTGCCGCTCGCGAGCCTGCCGGTGACCGCCTTCGCGCTCCTCGGGATCTACGGCCGCGCGTGGCCGCTCACGGCGGCGGCGGTCGTCCTGGGGATCGGGCACGTCGGCATCCACCTGAAGCACCGGCGCGCCCTCGCCGCGGCGTGAAAGCGCCCCTCAGGACGCCCGGAGGATGTCCCGCCCTCGCAGATCGTCGCGCACCGCGCGCTCGACGAGCATCGGGACGAAGTCGCGGACCGGACGGCCCGCGTAGCGGCGGTGCTCCGCCGCCACGAGCGCGGCGATCTCCGCAGACGGCACAGTGAAGAACTCTTCGCCCAGGGTCCGGACGGCGTTCCTCAGACTGTCGTACTCCTGGTCATCCACGGTGATGACCATCCACCTCCCAGGGGCAACTCGGCAAACCCCTGGTGAACGATGGGCGACCGCCCATGCGGAAAGCTGGCGGACTGTGGCCGACGTCACGGCGGCTCACGACACCGGCTGAGCCGACCGTCCCGCAGGGTTGCCGTAGTTGGACGCCATCAGCGTCCACAGCTTCAGCTCGGCGCGCCTGGTCTTCTGGTGGTACCGGTTGCGCACGACGAGGAGCACCGCCTGGGCAGCGGGTACGCCGGCAGGTCGAGCGTGACCTCGTCGGGCACCCCGAGGACCGCGATCGTCATGCCCGGCCTGATCTGCAGCTTGGCGGCGATGTCCACGGAAGCCATGGTTCCACCGCGGGTCAGTTCAGGGTCGGGTCAGGGGCACCCCCGATTCCGTGGCGGGGGCCGCGGAGGTGAGGCTCGCGCTCATGGAACCCGCGCGAGCATCCGGCGCGCCCGGACGTTCGACTGCTACGTTGCCCGTCGTGTCAGCACCGGCCTCAGAGCTCGGACCGGCGATCGCCACGCGGCGAGTCACCAAGACCTTCGGGCACGTCACAGCCTTGTCCAACCTCACCGTCGAGATGCCGACGGGCGTCGTCGGCCTCGTCGGCGCCAACGGCGCCGGCAAGTCGACGCTCATCAAGATCCTGCTCGGCCTGCTCCCGCCGACCTCCGGCGAGGCGACGATCCTCGGCATGGACGCCGCGACGGAGGGCCTCGCCATCCGCCGCATCGTCGGCTACATGCCGGAGTCGGACTGCCTGCCGCCGGACGTCTCGGCCACGGAGCTCGTCGTGCACCTCGCGCGGATGTCCGGCCTGCCGGCTACCGCCGCCCGCGAGCGCGCCGCGGACACGCTGCGGCACGTCGGGCTCTACGAGGAGCGCTACCGCCCGATCGGCGGCTACTCCACCGGCATGAAGCAGCGGGTCAAGCTCGCGCAGGCCCTGGTCCACGACCCGCGCCTGGTGCTGCTCGACGAGCCGACGAACGGCCTCGACCCGGCCGGCCGCGACGAGATGCTCGACCTCATCCGGCGCGTGGGGACGGACTTCGGCATCTCGGTGCTCGTCACGTCGCACCTGCTCGGCGAGCTGGAGCGGATCGCCGACCACATCGTCGTCATCGAGGGCGGCGTGCTGGAACGCTCGACGTCGACGGCGGACGCCACGGCGCTCTCCGGTGTGATGCTCATCGAGGTCACCGACCGCGCGGCCGACGTCGTCGCGCGCCTGCGGGCCGGGGGAGCGGTCGTCGAGCAGCCCGAGGGCGGCAACCTCTTCACGTTGACGCAGGCCGACGAGGCCGTGCTCGACTCCGTGGCCGCCGTCGCGGCCGACCTCGGCGTGGGGCTGGTGCGCATGCAGCGCCGCCGGCACCACCTGACCGAGATGTTCCGGGAGGGTGCGGCATGAGCGGCCCGGTCGTTCCCGCGGTCCCCGCGGTCCCGGCACAGCCGGCCCAGCCCGCCGACGTCATCCACGACATCGGCTTCCGTCACTACGACGACGTCCGCTTCGGCCGCGGCTGGGTGGTGCGGTCCCTGCTCGTCGACACCCTCCGCGGGGTCTTCGGCCTCGGCCGTCCGGCGCGCTCGAAGGTGATGCCCTGGATCCTCGTGGGGATCCTCCTGGCGCCGCCCCTCGTCATCGCCCTCGTCGCGGTGCTGACGCACGCGGACACCCTGCCGATCAGCTACACCCAGTACCTCTCGCGGCTCCAGCTGCCGATCGGGCTGTTCGTCGCGGGCGCCGCGCCGTACGCGGTGTCGCGCGACCTCCGGTTCGGCGTGCTGCCGCTGTACATGTCCCGGCCCATGCTCCGCACCGACTACGTGTGGGCGCGGTTCAGCGGCCTGGCGATCGCGATGTTCCTCATCACGGCCGGGCCGCAGACGCTGCTCTTCATCGGCGCCCTGCTGGGGAAGATGCCCCTCGGCCACAACCTCACCGGGTGGCTCGGCGGCCTGGCCGCCTCGGTGTTCCTGGCGATCCTCCTGGCGGCGATCGGCCTGACGATCGCGGCATTCACCCCGCGGCGGGGCCTCGGCGTGGCGGCGATCATCACCACGCTGCTCGTCGTGAGCGGGGTCTCGTTCGCGCTCTCGGGCATCGCGAGGATGCAGGGCGAGGACACGTGGTCCGCCGTCGCCGGGGCCATCGACCCGTACCGCCTCGTCGACGGGGTCGCATCGTGGGTGCTGGGAGTCGCCCCGGCGAACCCCGAGCTCGCACCCAACACCGGCGCGGAGATCGCGGTCTTCGTCATGGTCTACGTGGTCATCGTCGGCGTGTGTGCGCTGCTCCTCGGCCGTCGCTACCGGAAGGCGGGCCGACTGTGAGCGCGATCGTCCTGGACAAGGTGTCCCGCTGGTACGGCAACGTCGTCGCGGTCAACGACGTGACGATGACCATCGGCCCCGGCATCACGGGCCTGCTCGGCCCGAACGGCGCCGGCAAGTCGACGCTCATCGCGATGATGGGCGGCTTCCTCGCCCCCTCGGCCGGGACCGTGGCGCTGGACGGCGGCCACGTGTGGAAGAACCCGGAGATCTACCGCCGGGTGGGCCTCGTGCCGGAGGCCGAGGCCATGTACGACATGGTCACCGGCGCGCAGTTCCTCCTGGCCAACGCCCGGCTGCACGGCCTCGAGGACCCGGGGGCAGCCGCCCGGCGGGCGCTCGAGCTGGTCGACATGGTCGACCCGAGCGACCGGGCGATCTCCACCTACTCGAAGGGCATGAAGCAGCGCATCAAGATGGCGACCGCGCTGGTCCACGACCCCACGGTGCTGCTGCTCGACGAGCCGTTCAACGGCATGGACCCGCGCCAGCGGCTCCATCTCATGGACCTGCTGCGCCGCCTGGCCGCCGAGGGGCGGACGGTGCTGTTCAGCAGCCACATCCTCGAGGAGGTCGAGCAGATCGCCGACCACATCGAGGTGCTCGTCGCCGGCCGGCACGCGGCCTCGGGCGACTACCGCCGCATCCGGCGCCTCATGACCGAGCGGCCGCACCAGTACACGATCGCGTCCAGCGACGACCGCCGACTGGCCGCCGCCCTCGTCGCGGAGGGCGCCGCCGACGGCGTGACGCTGACGAACGGGACGCTCGCGATCCAGACGTCGGACTTCGGCCGCTTCGTGCACGCCCTGCCCCGCCTCGCGCGTGACTCCGGCGTGCACCTGCTCGAGGTGTCGCCGGCCGACGAGTCCCTCGAGTCCGTCTTCGCCTACCTGGTGGCCCGATGAACCCCGTCGTCATGCAGCTGACGGTCCGCGGCCTGCTCGGCCGCCGCCGGTCGATCCTGCTCCTCGTCCTGCCCGTGGTGCTGCTCGGCCTGGCCTGGCTGCAGCGCCTGGCCTCGCACGGCTCGCCCACCCAGTCGGCCGGCCTGACCGGCAACTTCGCCCTGGGCACGCTCCTGCCGCTCATGTGCCTGCTCATCGGGACCGGCGTGATCGGCCCGGAGATCGACGACGGCTCGATCGTCTACCTGCTCAACAAGCCGGTGCCCAGGCGCAGCATCCTGCTGGCCAAGCTCCTGGTGGCGCTGGCGACGACACTCGTCTTCGCCGTGCTGCCGGTGGCGGCGTCCGCCGCGATCGCCGGCGACCGGGACTTCACGCTGACGGCCGCCTTCGGCGTCGCGGCCCTGCTGGCGGGCATCGCCTACACGACGATCTTCGTCGCGCTCTCGGTGCTCTCCCGCAACGCCGTGATCATCGGCCTCCTCTACGCCCTGCTGTGGGAGGGCGTGCTCGGCGGCTACGTCCCGGGCGTCAAGGACGTGTCGGTGCGGCAGTGGGCGCTGGCGCCGGCCGAGCACATGCTCGGCGCGGACGCCGCCGGCTACGGCGTCACGTCGGCCGTCACGGTGTCCGTTGGCCTGACGCTGCTCGCGGTCGTGACTGTCGGCGCCGCCTGGCTGGGGATCGGCAAGCTCAAGACGCTCCGGCTGGCCGCGGCGGACTGAGCCCGGTTCGGGGAGGCGCCGGGCGGCTCCTACGATCACCTGGTGACCGCCACCCTCGCGCTGTTCGTCGCCGTCTTCCTCGCGTGCCTCGTCGAGGCCGTGGAGGCGACGACGATCGTGGTCGCGGCGGGCGCCACGCGCAGCTGGCGCTCGGCGCTGACCGGCTCGGCCGTCGCCCTGGTCGTGCTGGCGGTGGGCGTCGCGGCGCTCGGCCCGGCGATCATGGCGCTGCCGATCGCGGTGCTGCGGATCGTCGTCGGCGGCCTGCTGCTCGTCTTCGGGCTGCAGTGGCTGCGCAAGGGGATCCTGCGCGCCGCCGGCATCAAGGCCCTGCACGACGAGGACCTCATCTACCGCAGGCAGGTTGCCGCCGCGGAGGCGGCCCCGACCGAGAGCCGGTTCGGCGTCTCCGACTGGTACGCGTTCACCCTGTCCTTCAAGGGCGTGCTCCTCGAGGGCCTCGAGGTGGTGTTCATCGTCCTGACGTTCGCGACGAACCAGGGGAACCTGCCCGTCGCGGTCTTCGCGGCGCTCGCCGCCGTCGTCGTCGTCGTCGCGCTCGGCGCGGCGGTCCGCGGCCCGCTGTCCCGCGTGCCGGAGAACACGCTCAAGCTCGTCGTCGGCGTGATGCTCACCAGCTTCGGCGCCTTCTGGGGGGCCGAGGGCGTCGGCGCGGAGTGGCCCGGAGCCGACGCCGCGCTGCTCGTCATCGCCCCGGCCGTGGCGGTGTACTGCGTCGCGCTCATCGCGGTGTTCCGCCGCAACCGCCGGCCGGCCCCCGAGCCGGCCCCGGTGCTCGTCGGCGCCCGGGCCGTGGTCGACGACGAGAACGCGACCCTCTCCGCCGCGCCGGCGCCGGCGCCCGCGCCGGAGGCCAGGCCGGGCCGACTCAAGGCCTTCGGGCTGTTCTGGTACGACTTCGTCATCGGCGACGACTGGCAGGTCGCCGCCGGGGTCGTCGCGATGCTGGTCATCACGGCGCTCCTGCGCGGATGGGCCGCTTCGTGGGTCGTCGTCGTGGTCGGCCTGGCCGTGCTGATCCCCTACGGAACCGCCCGCGCCGCGAGGCGCTGAGCGCCGGCGCAGTCCCTGGGCGGCCCGGGCACAATGAGCGCCATGCTCGACCTGCCCGCCGCCCTCCACGCGGTCGCCGACGTGGAGAGCTTCGTCCACGACACGCGCCTGGAGCTCGTGGGCGTCTTCGTCGGCGCGCTCTCCGGCGGGCTGGCCGCGGTCCGCAAGGACTTCGACCTGTTCGGGGTGCTGGTCCTCGCCTGCGTGACGGGAATCGGCGGCGGCATGCTGCGCGACGTGCTCCTCGGCGTGACGCCGCCCGTCGGCATCGCCAACTGGAGGTACATCGCCACGGCGCTGCTCGGGGGCATCGTCGTCATGCTGTTCAACCGGCGGGTGGTGCGCAGCCGCCGTCCGGTCATCGTGCTCGACGCCTGCGCCCTCGGGGTGTTCGTGCTGATCGGCACCATGAAGGGGCTCGGGCTGGGTGCCGGCGTGACGGCCTCGATCGTCGTCGGCCTGCTCACCGGCATCGGTGGCGGCATCCTGCGCGACATCCTCACGGGTGCGCCGCCGCTGGTCCTCGCCGACGGCGAGCTGTACGCGATCCCGGCGCTGATCGGCGCGGGCATGACCGCCGTCCTGTGGCAGTTCGGCTGGCTCAACGGCTGGACGCAGTGGGCCGTCGTGGTGTTCATCGTCGGCTTCCGGCTGGTGTCCCGGTGGCTCGGCTGGGTCGTGCCGAACGCCGGCTTCACCCAGACGCTGCGGCCGCGCTGGAGGTCGGTGGACGATCCCAGTGATCAGTCAGTGGACGACTCCTCCCAGGACCGCTGACTTCGCCCGACGTGGTCAGGCGATCTGACGGGCGTGCGTGCCCTCGGCGATCTCCTCGATGAGCTTGGCGTCGAACGCCGGCAGGTCGGCCGGGGTGCGGCTCGACACGAGGCCGTGGTCGACGACGACCTCCTCGTCGACCCACGTCGCGCCCGCGTTGCGCAGGTCCGTCCGCAGGCTCGGGAAGCTCGTCATGCGGCGGCCGTCGACGACGCCGGCCTCGACGAGCGCCCACGGCCCGTGGCAGATGACGCCGACGGGCTTGTGCTGGTCGAAGAACGCCCGGGCGAAGGCGATCGCGCGGGTGTCGGTGCGGAGCTTGTCCGCGTTGACGACCCCGCCCGGGAGGACGAGCGCGTCGAAGTCGTCGGGCGACGCCTGGCGCACGGCGACGTCGACGACCTGCGCGTGCCCCTTCTCGCCGTGCACCGTGCCGGGGGCGGGTGCGACGAGCGTGGCGCGAGCCCCGGCGTCGACGACCGCGGTCCACGGGCTGGTCAGCTCGCTGTCCTCGTAGCCGTTCGTCAGGAGGAAGGCGACCTTCTTGCCGTTGAGGTTCTGTGTGGCGGGCATGTCGGTTCTCCTCTCGTCCGATCGCTTCCACGCTAGGCACGCCTGGATCGTGCGCGCACGCGGAGGACCGCCCACCGAGCGGTCGCCCGGGACCGGAGTTACTTTGGACGTGCGGCCAGTGGGCTCCCGAGATGCCCCCGCCGCCACACCCGCCCCTTCGGCGCGGCATCTTCCTGCTCGGAGCAGCAGTCGCACACGTGCGCGGGGCGGCAGGGTCCTCGCGCCCGGGAGGAACGAGGGAGGACGCCATGCCGGGACGTAGCCCAGGTCCGAGCGTCAAGGACAAGAAGGGGTACGAGGAGGGCAAGAGCAAGAAGACGCCCGCCCCGGTCGCCAACGTCTCCGCGTCGCGCGGCCGGAGCACGGTCGCAGCGAAAGGCGGCTCGTCGGGCGACTACGCCAAGATGACCGTCATCGAGCTGCACAAGAAGGCCGCCGAGGTCGGGATCCACGGCCGCTCGACGATGAACAAGCGCGAGCTCATCAACGCGCTGCGTCACCACTAGCACCGAGGCGCCACCCGGCTCGCGACCGCGCGGGCCGGGTCTTGGCGTGGATCCGATGGTGCGCAAGCGCGCCGCCCCGCCGGATGCCTGACCGCTGCTGACCTGCGACGTTCCCCCGGAAACCTGGCGGTCCGCGAGGGCCGGGGGGACCATGGTCCTATGCGCGCCATGTGGAAGGGCTCCGTCGCCTTCGGACTTGTCAACGTGCCGGTCAAGCTCTACAGCGCGACCGAGGACCACGACGTGCCGCTGCACCAGGTGCACGACGCGGACGGCGGCCGGATCCGCTACCAGCGCGTCTGCGAGCTGGACGGCGAGCAGGTGCCCTACGAGCACATCGACCGGGCCTACGACGACGGCGAGCGCACGGTGGTGCTCACCAAGGAGGACTTCGCCGCGATGCCGGCGGAGCGCGACCGGGAGATCGAGGTCGTCGAGTTCGTGCCGAGCGACCAGATCGACCCGATCATGTTCGACCGCACGTACTACCTCGAGCCGGACTCGAAGTCGACGAAGGCGTACGTGCTGCTGCGGCAGACGCTCCAGGCCACCGACCGCACCGCGGTGGTGAAGTTCGCGCTGCGCCAGCGGACCAGCCTGGCGGCCCTGCGCGTGCGGGGCGACGTCCTGGTGCTCCAGACCCTGCTGTGGTCCGACGAGGTGCGCGAGGCGGACTTCCCGTCGCTGGACCAGAAGGTCGAGATCACCGACCGCGAGCTGTCGATGAGCAGGCAGCTCGTCGACAGCTTCGCCGCGGACTTCGCCCCGGAGCAGTACACGGACGAGTACCAGGTGCAGCTGCACCAGCTCGTCGAGGCCAAGCTCGAGCGCGGCGACGCCATCGACAGCGCGGCGACTTTCGGCGAGCGGGCCGAAGAGGGCGGCGCCGAGGTGATCGACCTCATGGACGCGCTCCGCAAGAGCGTCGCGGAGGCCAAGGCGAAGCGCGACGAGGCCGAGGCCGAGGAGCACCCGCGGGCGCGGGCCCGCAAGAAGACGGGCTGACCCTTCCCGCGAACACGGCACTTCGTGTCCAGTACGGCAGTCCTGCCTGCCGTGTTCGACACCAACTGCCGGGTTCGGCGTCAGAGTTCGACGACGACCTCGTCGGGCTTCTTGTCGTCGCGCCAGCCGCGCCACGACGGCGCGCGCAGCCGCGCGTCCGGGTGGGTGGTCGGGTCGGCGGTCCACTCGGCCGCCTCCACCTCGCCGACGAGCGACGGGGTCACCCAGTGGGTGAACCGGGCGTCGATGGTCGGGACGCCGTCCAGGGGCGGGGTGGTGCGGTCGAGCGAGCCCAGCCGGGTGGCGACCGCCCGGCGCTCGGCGTCGCTGAACCCGGTGCCGACGCGGCCCGCGTACTGCAGTGTGCCGCCGGGACCCGGCACGGCCAGGAGCAGGCCGCCCACGTAGCGGTCGTCGCTCTGTGGGTCGCCGGCGTGCAGCGGGCGCCACCCCACCACGACGACCTCCTGCGTGCGCGTGTGCTTGAACTTCAGCCAGAGCCGGGAGCGCGCGCCCGTCGTGTACGTGGAGTCGCGGCGCTTGGCCATCACGCCCTCGAGGCGCAGCCGCGTCGCGGTGGCGCTCGCCGCGTCGAAGTCGCCGTCGAACGCCGGCGGCACGTGGATCGGCGTGCTCGCCTCGAGCACGCGGTCGAGCACCCCACGGCGCTCGTTGTACGGCGTGTGGAGCAGGGTCCGCGACCCGGCCTGCAGCACGTCGAACACCATGAGGTCCACCGGGCCGGTGTGGCGCTGCAGGCGCCGGAAGTCGGGCCGTCCCGCCTGGTCGACGGCGACGATCTCGCCGTCGAGCACCACCGGCAGGTCGCCGCGCACCTGCTCGGCAAGCACATGCAGCTCCGGGTAGGTGGCGGTGAGGTCCTGGCCTGTTCGGGACAGCAGGCGCAGGCGCCGGCCGTCTCCCGCGGCCTCGATGACCGCGAGCGTGCGGTAGCCGTCCCACTTCATCTCGAAGGCCCACAGGGGTTCGCGCGCCGAGCCGTCCGCGGTCAGCTGGTGGCGTTCACCGACCGTGGCCGACGAGGCCAGCATCGGCCGCAGGGGCACGACGACCGTCGCCGGCTCGTCGTCGGACGGACGACGAGGCGACGCGCCGTCCTCGGGCGCCTTCGCGGCGTCGTCGGACGCCACCGGCTCGGCGTCGCCGGGCTGGTCCTTGGTGCGGTGGATCAGCCACGTGCTCTCGTCGTCCCCCTTGCCGGTGCGGATGAGCGCCAGCCGCCGCGACCCCCGCTGCTCGCTGTGCAGCGTGACGATCACCTCGGCGCCCTCGCGCCACTTCTCCTCGTCGTACGTGCCGCGGTCCCAGATGCTCACGGTGCCGCCGCCGTACTCGCCCTGGGGGATCTCGCCCTCGAAGGAGCCGTAGGCGAGGGGGTGGTCCTCGGTCTGCACGGCGAGGTTGTTCTTCGTCGGGTCGGTCGGCTCGCCCCGCGGCAGCGCCCACGAGACGAGCACGCCCTCATGCTCGAGCCGGAAGTCGAAGTGGAGCCGGCGGGCGTGGTGCTCCTGGATGACGAAGCGCGGCGGCGCCCCCGCGGGCCGCGGCTCCCCGCTGTCGAACGGTTCGGGCGTCCTCGCCGGGTCGCGCTTGGCGTTGTAGGCCTCCAGGCGGGCCAGGTGCTCGGGCGTCGGCTCGAGCTGCGACAGGTGGCCCGACATGAGGCCGGCCAGCAGGTCGCCGTCGCGCTCGACCCGCTCGAGGACCTCCTCGTACGTCAGGTGGCGGAGCTTCGGGTCGTCGAGCTCCTCCCAGGTCCGGGGGGCGGCGACCGTCGGGTGGGCGCGGCCGCGCAGCGAGTAGGGCGCGATCGTCGTCTTGTTGCCGTTGTTCTGCGACCAGTCGACGAGCACCTTGCCCGCGCGGATCGACTTCTTCATGTCGCTGACGACGAGGTCGGGGTGCTCGGACTCGAGGTAGCGGGCCAGCTCGTGCGCCACGGAGCTCACCTGGTCGGTGTCCTGGCGGCCGTCGAGCGCGGCGTACAGGTGGATGCCCTTGGACCCGCTCGTCACCGGCATCGGGTCCAGCCCCATGCCGCGGAGGATGTCGCGCGCGTAACGCGCCACCTCCGCGCACTCCGGCAGGCCGGCCCCCTCGCCGGGGTCGAGGTCGAGGACGAGCCGGTCCGGCGCCAGGTGCGCGCCGGCGCGGCCCAGCTGCCACTGCGGCACGTGGATCTCGAGGGTCGCCGTCTGGGCCAGCCACGTGAGCGTCGCCAGGTCGTCGACCAGGACGTAGTCGTTGGTCGAGCTGGTGTGCTTGATCCGATGGGTGCGCACCCAGGAGGGCGTGGAGACGTCGGCGTTCTTCTGGAAGAACACCGGGCCCTCGACGCCGTCCGGCCAGCGCTTGCGGGTCGCTGTGCGCCGGCGGGCGTGGGGGATGAGCACCGGCGCGATGCGGGCGAAGTAGTCCAGCACCTCGCCCTTCGTCGTGCCCGTCTGCGGGTACAGCACCTTGTCCAGGTTGGTGAGGCGGATGCGGTGCCCGTCGACGGTGACGGCCTGCTGCGCCTCGGGACCCATGGCTCCAGGCTCACCCAATCCGGGTGGTCGTGCATCCGCAGATGCGCTGGTGAGGGCCGTCCCGGGTGCGGCGGTGACGGCCTCGTCCCACGATGGAGCGTGGCAGGACCACCGAAGGGAGACGACGCGATGGACACGGGTATGGGCATCGGCTTCGGGATGGGCGGCAACCAGCCGACCGGGCCGCGGGCGATCGACGACGTACGGACCGGGATGCACGTTCTCGATGTCGAGGGCACCGAGATCGGCACCATCCGGAGCGTCTTCGTCGGCGACCCGGAGGCCGACGAGCCCCAGCAGCCCGAGGAGCTCTCCACGGGCGTCATGGCCGGCCCGGGTGCGGCGATGAACGGCCTCTTCCCCGACGGCCTCGGCAGCGAGCTGCCGGCGGTGGAGCGCACGCGGCTGATCCGCGCGGGCTATGTGCGGATCAACCTCAAGGGGTGGTTCTCCGGGGAGCGGTTCGCCTCGTCCGAGGAGATCCACGACGTGACCGACGGCATGGTGCACCTGTCGGTCGACCAGGAGCACCTGGTCCGCTGAGAAGCGTCACGGCCGCGGGCGACCTCAACATGGCCGCGCGGGCCGCGGCACGCTCGTCGGGGTGGCGGCCCCTGGCCCAGGGGATGACGTTCCCGTCCCACGCGCCCACGCGGCAGATCGACCACGTGCTGGCCGACGGGGACGTCACGACCCTCCGGCAGGCTGACGCGCTCGACGCCGGGGTCTCGGACCACCGGCCGCTCGTCGTCGACGTCGAGCTCCGTCGCGCCGCGAGCCCTACGTCCGAGCCTTCGTTCCATGGCAGAGGTGCTGCTCGGGCACCAGCTTCAGATCGTCCGCGACATCTCCTCGCGGCTGCGAGCCTTCGCCTGAGGCGTCTAGAGGTCGCGCAGCAGGCCGCGGACCGTCTGCTCGACGCCGTCGCCGGCGATCGCCAGCAGTGTCACGTCCGTGGGGGCCAGCCGCAGCCTCCGGATCCCCGTCCAGCGCGGGTCGTCGGACACCTCGACGTGGATGCCGCGCATCAACGGCACCACGGTCGTCGCCAGGGAGTGAATGCCCTTGTGGCCCCGCTCGAGCCACGTGCGGCGGTGCAGCACGACGAGCTCTGAGCCGGTCGTCTCCACCACGGCCGCGTGGAGGGTCGGCGGCCACGCGCCTTCCACCGTGCGGACGAACGCGTTCCCGGAGCGGCGGGCGGTGTGCCGGCGGCGCAGGACGAGCGGACGCATCAGCGGGTCGTGCCGCGCCAGGTCGCGGTGGTGCGACACCAGGCCGATGTCGTCGGGCCCGAGGGCCTCGAGCGGCATGTCGGG
>Ga0207816_1000208_pt1 | contig 14173 bp, 11 predicted proteins | sample LuqExpMetageno10_FD_187768 | JGI IMG/M metagenome (GOLD analysis project Ga0207816, IMG submission 187768) | Tropical forest soil microbial communities from Luquillo Experimental Forest, Puerto Rico - Sample 10 (SPAdes) | ecosystem: Environmental > Terrestrial > Soil > Tropical forest ... | reverse complement strand
GGCTCGTCCCAGAAGCGGCGTGACCCATTCGGCGATACACGCCTCCATGTCCGGATACACACCGAGCGCGACCGCTGCCATCATCGCCGCGCCGGCCGCGCCGGCTTCCTCGCGCGCGGAAATGCGTGTCGGCGCACCGACTACCGCGCCGAGCACGCCGCGCATCGCACGCGAACGCGTCGCGCCGCCGGTGAGACGCAGTTCGTCGGGCATTGCGAGGCCCATCGACGTGTAGCAGTCGCGAGCGGCCATGCCGAGGCCTTCGACCACGGCACGCAATAGATCGGGGTAGCGGCTTTCGCTCGTGAGTCCGATGAAATCGGCGCGAGCGTTCGGATCGACGAACGGACCGCGTTCGCCGGCATCGGAAATATACGGGTGATAGAGCAGCGCACCCGGACGCCCCGATTGCAGCCATCCGTCGATGTATTTCATCCTGTCAGCCTGCGAAAGACTGAAGCCGAACTGCTTGAGCAGGTCGCTGGCGAGATTCAGGACCCAGTCGACGTTGAGCGTCGCCGCCATGTTCGACTGCACCTGCGCGGACATTCCCGGCAGCGGCAGCGCGATCACATAGCCAGTGCCTTGCGCGTTCAGATGGACGTCTTCGTTGCGCATCGCGCGCATGTGCATGCCCGTCGAGCCGACGATCGAGCAGCTCGCGCCCGCCGCGCCTTCGGTATGGATGCCCGCGCCCAGCGCGGTCAGCACGATATCGACGAAGCCAAGACATACGGGCGTGCCTTCGAGCAGGCCCGTCGCCGCAGCAGCCTCGGAGGACAGCGGATGCGTCGTCTCGGTGCCGTCGACGATGTCGGGCAACAAGCCGCGCCATGCGCTCAAACCGAGCGCTTCGATCACCGTGTCGTCGTAGCGGCGCGTGCGGAAATTGCCGAAGGTGAAGCTCGCCTCCGACGGATCGGTCGCGCGCACCCCGGTAAGTTTCAGATACAGCCAATCCTTGCAATGCATCGCGACTTCGGTGCGTTCCAGTACCTCAGGCGTCGTCATGGCCATATGCGCGATCTGCGCCCCCTGGCTACAGGCGGCGAGCCCGGTTCCGGTGGCTTCGAAGCGGGCCCGGCTCGCGGGGCCTTGCTGCAGTCGCCTCGCCGTGCTCGCGGCGCGCGCGTCGAGCCACAGCCACGCGGCGCTGGCAGGCCGGTCGCCCGCGCCGACCAGCCACGTGCCGTCGCCTTGCCCGGTGACGGCCAGTGCGCGTGTGCGCCGCGCAAGGCCGCCAACCTTCGCGCCAAGGTCACGCAGGGTCTGCGCGCAGTCCTTCCAGGTCTGATCGAGCGACTGGGTCGCGGCGCCATCGGCGCTCGTGGCGTAGCGGTTCGGCACCGAGGCGACAGCGATCTGCCGTCCTGACAGATCGAAGGCCACGGCCTTGATGACCGATGTGCCGGCGTCGATGCCGATCAGAAGGTCGCGCGTTTCGTTGACCATCACGCCCTCTCCGCAGCGGCGGCTTCGTCGTTCAGCGCCAGCGCGGAAGCCTCGTCGGTGATCAGGCCGCTCAGGAGGCCGCTTTTCAGCACGGCGCGGATCGCCTCGATTTTCGACGTGCCGCCCGCAATGGCGACGATGCGGCGACCCTTCAGGTCCTTGAGCTCAGGCGCCACCGTGCGCGCCGCAAGAGACGTTTCGACATGCTCGCCTGCCGCATTGAAAAAATGCCCCAGCAGTTCGCCCTGGCCGCCCAAGTCGTGCACTTCACGAATTTCCGCCGGTTCGATCATCCGTGATGCGACCAGTTGTGCATCTGCGTTGACCGAGCCGATGCCAACGACCATCAGATCCGCGTGCGCAGCCAGATCGAATACTTCACGCACACCGCGCTGCGACAGCAAGACTTCACGATCCTCAGCGGTATTGGCGAAAAACGGCAGCGGCATCACATAAGAAACCGCGCCAGTCTGCTCCGCCAGACGATGGATCACGTCATGCGGATTGGCCGTGTACTTGCGCGTCACGCCGCCGAGCAGCGAGACGAACCGCACCGTGCCGGCATCCATGCGCGGGATGTTCGCGACGGCGGCGGCGAGCGTGCGGCCATGTCCGATTCCTATCACGCCGTCCTGGAGCGACAGGATCTCTCGCTGCAGGAACTGGGAGCCGGCGAATCCCAGGGCGCGCAGCGGCAACTCACCCTCGTTCAGATCTGGAACGACTTCGCAATAGCTCAGACCATAGCGTTGCGCGAGGCTGGCTTCGAGCACGACGCACTCCGCCACATCGCCGTCGATCGTGAACTTCACGGCACCGCTCTGATTGGCGCGCGTGATCAACCGGTGCGCCTTGAGTCCAGTCACTCCGAGACGCGACGCGACGTCGGCCTGTGTCTGCCCGGCTACGTAGTGCAACCACGCCGCGCGGATCGCAAGGCTGTCCTCAGCATCACGCCTGTCGGCCGATTTCGTCATGTCATCTCCGTGCACACGCTCGTTTGATATTTTTTGCTACATCTGAAATTTTTTTCAGTAAACGCACGATAGATAACCCGTTTCTCGATTACCATCCGCTCAAACCCTAAGCGTCGCCTGCGTGAGAGAGCGAAACTGCCCTGCTGCGATGCAACAAAAAAGGAGACACGATGGAGACATATCTACTGGGTGTCGACAGCGGTTCCACTGCCACGAAGGCCGTAATCTTCGACGCATCCGGGCGCACTGTGGCCGTCGGCAGTCGGCATGTGGAGCGACATCAACCGCGCGCGCGGCACGTCGAGCGCGACATGAAGGCGACCTGGATCGCGGCATGCGGCGCCATTCGCGATGCAGTGGGCCAGGTTCCCGTTGGGTCGGTCGAAGCCGTTGGCGTGACCGGACACGGCGACGGGCTCTATCTCGTCGACGACGCGGGCGCCCCGCTCGGGCCGGGCATTCTGTCGCTCGACAGTCGCGCATTCGATGTGCACGAGCAATGGCGCGAGGAAGGCGTACTGGATGAGGCCCTGGAGCTAACCGGGCAACGACCTTATGCCTACGCCGCCGTCAGCCTGCTGAAATGGATCCAGCTCAATGAACCAGACCGGTTCGCGAGAATCGGCCAGGTGCTTTTCTGCAAGGACTGGCTGCGCTTTTGCCTGACCAGCACTTTCGCCACGGATCCGACGGAAGCCAGTTCGTCGTTCACCGATGTCAACACGCAGGCGTACAGCGACGACGTCATGGCGCTTTACGGTCTCTCATCGATTCGGCGCGCGTTGCCGGACATCTTCGCGTCTGTCGCGCAGGCGGGCCGCATCACTGCGCACGCCGCTGCCCAGACTGGCCTGAAGGAAGGGACGCCCGTCGCCTGCGGCCTGCACGATGTCACATCGAGCGCTGTCGGCATGGGCAATATGGAGCCGGGGGTGCTTTCGGTCACGGCGGGCACGTTCAGCATCAATGAAATACTTTCCGAGCGACCAAGGCTCGATCCGCGTTGGTCATGCCGTTCCGGCACGCGCCCTGGTCAGTGGATGAACATGTCAATATCGCCCGCATCGTCCAGCAATGTGGACTGGGCGCTGCGCGAACTCTTTGATCACGAAACGAAGGAAGCCGCCCGGCTCGGCTGCTCGCTGTTCGATCTGATCGGTGACGAGATAGAAGCGGCCTTCAGCGGGCCCAGTTCCGTGATGTTTCACCCGTTCCTGTTCGGTTCGCCATTCGATCAGCCCGCGAGCGCATCGTTCTTCGGTATGCGTTCGTGGCATCGTCGAGGGCATCTCGCGCGAGCCGTGCTCGAAGGCATGGTGTTCAATCATCGTTGGCATATCGAAGCGTTGACGGATACCTTTCCCGCGCAACGGGCGGGGCTGACCGGCGGAGGCTCGTCGAGTCCATTGCTTGCGCAGCTGTTTGCCGACGTACTCGGCCTTGCGATCGAAATCCCGGAGAGTCAGGAAGCCAGCGCACTCGGAGCTGCGCTCTGTGCGGGCGTCAGCGTGGGCGTCTTCTCATCGCTTGCCGACGCAGCGGCGCGTGCGTGCCGGGTGCAGCGCACGCACACGCCGAGCGCTCAACGACACACCCGGCTCGACGATACGTATCGCCTCTGGACGCGGCTCGCCGCCGCCATGGAGCCTTGCTGGCCGGCGCTCGACCGCTCGGCCATCGCGCAGTGAAGCCGGAGAACACCGATGACAGAACGTCGCCGCGATTTTTTTCTGAACCGGCTGAGGCAAGATCCAAAGGTCAGCGTGTTGATCATTGGTGGTGGCATCAACGGCGCGGGACTGTTTCGCGACCTGTCGTTGCAGGGCGTCCCTTGTCTGCTGGTCGACAAGACCGACTTCGCCGCCGGTGCGAGCTGCGCGCCGTCGAGACTCATTCACGGCGGCGTGAAGTATCTCGAGACCGGGGAATTCCGCCTCGTCGCTGAGTCCACGCTGGAGCGAAACCTCTTGCTGAAGAATGCGCCGCATTTCGTGCTGCCACTCGAAACCGTCTTGCCTGTTCACTCATACTTCGGCGGCCTGATCGCATCCGCGCGCCGGTTCTTCGGCATGAAGGCCAGGCTCGCCGATCGCGGTGCGATCATTTCGAAGATCGGTCTCGCGATGTACGACTTTCTTGGGCGGCGCGATCGCACCATGCCGCGGCATCGTTTCGCGCTCAGGAAGCGTTCGCTGGCTTCGCTTCCGTTGCTCGATCCGGCAATCAAGGCGACGGCCACGTATTACGACGCCAGGGTCACGCATGCCGAACGTCTGAATTTTGAGCTCATCGCCGACGGGCTGGCCGCATGCGAACACGCTGCGGCGGCTAATTACGTGAGCGTCGATCGCGCGGAAGGCGGCGTAGTCTGGCTGCACGACCTCATGACCCAAACCTCCATCCCCGTGGAACCCGAGGTCGTCGTCAACGCGGGTGGCGCGTGGATCGACAGGGTAAACGCCTCGCTCGGCATCGACCGGAAGTATATCGGCGGCGCCAAGGGATCGCATCTGATCGTCGACCATCCCGAACTCCATGCGCAGTTGCGGGACAGGATGGTGTACTACGGCTCGAAGGACGGACGCATCTCGCTCGTCTATCCTTTCATGGGCAAGCTTCTGATAGGGTCGACCGATATCCGGGTCAGCGATCCCGACGAGGTGCGATGCGAAGACGACGAAGTCGCCTACATGCTGGGCGTACTACGCGAGGTCTTTCCACGCGTGGTGCTCACGGACGCCGACATCGCCCTCCGGTACAGCGGCGTGCGCCCGCTTCCCTGGTCCGACGTCGCGAATCCGGGAGATGTCAGCCGCGATCACGTGATGCATGTCGATCGTCTGCCGGGCACGCAGATTCCCGTTCTCTCGTTGGTGGGCGGCAAGTGGACGACGTTTCGCGGCTTCGCTGAATCTGCCGCCAACGATACGCTCACTCGCCTCGGACGCTCGCGCAAGGTCAGCACGCGCCACGAACCGATCGGCGGCGGGCGCAATTTTCCGCGCGATGCGAAGGCGCGCGCCGCGTGGATCGACGAAACAGCAAGGCGCTTCGACGTTTCGGCGGCGCGGGCCGAAACCCTGCTTTCGCGCTACGGTGCGACGGGGTCCGGGATCGCCGCGTTCTGCGCGCATGCGTGCGAGGAGAACCCTGACCAGGCGCTAGAGAATGAACCGGGCTACACGGTGCATGAGATTCGGTATCTGTGCGCGAACGACATGGTGACTCGCCTCGCCGACCTGCTCTTTCGCCGCACGACCATAGCAATTTCCGGACATTTGACAAATGCCCTGCTGCTGGAAGTCGCGGCGATAGCGGGGCCGATGTTGGGGTGGAACGAAAGCCGGAAGCGGCAGGAAATCGACGCAACGCGATGCGCGGCTCGTGAACGCCATGGAATCGTGCTTTCCTGCGATGAGGTGGCTTCAGCGGGCCCCTGGCGCGAATGATGAAAGGGCTGACGGATGGCTCGGTCGACGTCTTGCTACCGCCTCGGCTCAACGCGGAGACCCGTTGCCCATCAGGCAGTCACAGCCTGACTCGCGCGGTTGGCGCGACGCGCGGTGTAATCGACGGGTGTGCCCCCCAGGTAGGCGTCGTGCAGCACGTCGACTTGAGCAAGCTCGCGTGCCGAGCCCTGTGCCACCACCCGTCCCCCTTCGAGTACATAGCCATGCTGCGCATAACGCAGCGCCATCGTCGCGTTCTGCTCGGCGAGCAGGAAACTCACGCCCTCGTCGCGGTTGAGCGCCGCGACGATCTCGAAAATTTCCTCGACGACCATCGGCGCAAGTCCCATCGACGGCTCGTCGAGCAGCACCAGCGAGGGACGCGCCATCAGCGCCCGGCCGATCGCCGCCATCTGCTGCTCGCCACCCGACGTCAACCCCGCCGGCGTCTGCCGCTTCACCTTCAGACGCGGAAAGATCGCGTAGATCCGCTCGAGGTCCGCCTCGACTTCGGCCCGACGCGGCCGCCGCGCGAACGACCCGATCCGCAGGTTCTCCTCGACCGACAGATGCGCAAAGCAGCGCCGCCCTTCGAGCACCTGGACGAGCCCGCGCTCGACCAGTGTCCAGGGCTCGACGCGCGTGACGTCCTCACCGCGATAGACGATGCGTCCGCCCGTCACTTCGCCGCGTTCAGCACGCACGAGGTTGGAGAGCGCCTTGAGCGTGGTCGTCTTGCCCGCGCCGTTGCCGCCGAGCAGCGCGACGATCGCGCCCTCGGGGACCGCCAGCGACACCCCGCGCAAGGCGGGGATGATCTGGCTGTAGGTCACGGCGATCTCGTCGACCTGCAGGATCGGGGTGCTCGCCATGTCAGAGGTCCTTGCTGCAATCGCGCGGCGTGATGCCCTTTTCCTTCGCGTACGACAGGGCCGACTTCTCGATGATCGGACGCAGCAGCGCACGGTCGGCCTGCACCCAGTTGCTGATCACGTTCCACTTCTGGCCGTCCCATTGCTGGAAGCGCACGGCGCCGCCGCCTTCATGATCCGCGCAGGTCAGCTTGAGCGGCTGGACGAGACCGAGTGCGCCGAGCTGTTTCAGGCGCGCATCGTCGAGATCCAGATGCTCGAAGCCCCAGCGCACCTGCTCGCCCGTGAGCGGCTTGTTGCCGAACTTGCGCTGCGCGACGCGCACCGCTTCGACGTTCAGAATGCCGTTCACCACGCCCAGGTTGTAATAGACGGTGCCAAAGCGCGCCGGGTCCTTGAGGTTGCCGTTGCCCGGCTTGACCACGTACTGGTTGATCGCCTGCAGCACCGGGTAGTCCGCGCCCGAGGGGTGCGTCGTGATGGAGATGAAACCCTTGGCCGCATCGCCCGCCGGACGCACGTCTTCCTCGGAGTTGCTCCAGATGTTGCCGATGATGTGATCGACCGGATAGCCGACCTTCTGCGCCGTCTTGATCGCCACCGGATTCATTACACCCCAGCCGCGCAGGATCACCCAGTCGGGGTTGATCTGGTGAATCTTCAGCCACTGCGAGCCCTGTTCGTTGCCGGGATGCGGCACCTCGATCTGGGTCACGTCGAAGCCGTACTTCTTCGCGAGCAGATCGACCACGGGAATCGTCTCGCGGCCATACGGCGAACCGTGATACAGCACGACGATCTTCTTGCCCTTGAGCGCGGCGAGACCGCCCGAACGCTGGCCGATGTAGTTGACGATCGCCGAGACCTCGCTATACGGGTTCAGCTGCAGCGGGAACACATAGGGAAACACCGCGCCGTCGGTGGAATCGGTGCGGCCGTGGTTGATCGTGATGAGCGGGATCTTGTCGGCCGTCGAACGGTCGAGCGTCGCGTACGCGATACCGACCGAAAGCGGGTTCGTGGCCGCGGTCGGTGCACCGTCAGGGCCGCCGGTCTTCAGGCGCTCGTAGCACTCGACGCCCTTCTCCACCACGTACTCGGTCTCGCACTCCTTCCATACGAGCTTGACGCCGTTGACGCCGCCGTCGCGCGCGTTGATCAGCTGGAGATAGTCGATGAAGCCGCCGAAGAAGCCGCTGCCGCCGGCTGCGTACGGGCCAACCCGGTAGCTTTGCAGCGGAAAGTATTCCTCTCCGGCCGCATGCGCCTGAGGCAAAGCGCTAACAGCGAGCGCAAGCGCAGCCACGAAAGCCGAGGACCACTTTCCCCATTGAGTACGAACGGGGCGAACATCATTGTTTCGCATAACAAAATATTCCTTGAACGATGAGAGCAACAATGGAGCAGAAAACTTGACGGCTCAGGATGCCTTCGGCCGGCGTTGACGAACGATCTGCACGAGTCTCGCGAGGCCTTCCGGCTCCTTGATCAGGAAGACGATGATCAGCGTGCCGAAGACGATCTTCTGCAGGTTCTGCACCTGGTCTGCGCCGATGCCTGCGTGAGCCAGCGCGCCAGCCGCGTTTGACAGCAAAATTGGCAGCAGCACGATGAAGGCCGCACCGAGGAAGTTCCCCGGGATGCTGCCCATGCCGCCGATGATGATGATGAACAGCACCTGGAACGAAAGATTCAGGTTGAAGCCGTCGGGCTCGATCGTGCCGAGATACGCGAAGGCCCACAGTGCGCCTGCGATGCCGAGCACGAAGGAACTCAGCGCGAAGGCCAGCAGCTTGCTGCGTCCCACCGGAATGCCGATCACGCGCGCGGCGGCTTCCATGTCGCGCACGGCCATCCAGCGCCTGCCCAGCTCGCTGCGCACGAGGCTCGCGCCGAATGCGAACAGCAAGGTCGCCACGCCGAGCACGAACAGGTAGCGCGACACCGGCGTGTCGATACGCCAGTGGCCTATTGCAAGCTGCGGGGCGCTCAGCACGCCGGACGTGTCATAGTTCGAGAACCACGCCACGCGCGTGAACAGCCAGACCACGAAGAACTGCGCGGCCAGCGTCGAGACGATCAGGTAGAAGCCCTTGATACGCAGGCTCGGCAGTCCGAACAGCACGCCGGCGGCGGCGCTCGCGAGGCCGCCGAGCAGCAGGTCAAGCGGCAGCGGCAACGCAGGCACGCGCACGAGCAGGTTGTAGGTCGCATAGGCGCCGATCGACATGAACGCGGCTGAACCGAGCGACAGTTGCCCCGCATAGCCAGTGACGAAGTTCAAGCCGAGGCCGGCGACGGCGAGGACGAGGAAAGGCACGAGGATCGCATTCAGCCAGTAGTCGTTCGCCACGAGTGGCACGCCGGCGAACGCAACGAGCGCGCTCGCAAGCGGCACGGCGATCTGGCGCGGGTTCAGCCGGCGCGGTTCGGCCAGGGTACGGGTCAGCTCCATCAAGGTTTCCTCAAACGCGCTCGACAGCCGCCTCGCCGAACAGGCCGGACGGGCGCACGAGCAGGAACAGCATCGCAAGCAGATAGGGGAACCAGTTCTCGATGCCGTCGCCGATCACCGTCCCGACATAGACCTCGGCCAGCTTTTCCGTCGCGCCGACCAGCAAACCGCCGACGATCGCGCCGCCGATCGACGAGAAGCCGCCGATGATCAGCACAGGCAAAGCCTTGAGCACGACGAGCGAGAGCGAGAACTGCACGCCGAGCCGCGCGCCCCAGAGCAGGCCCGCGACCAAGCTGACGAAGCCGGCCAGCGCCCAGACGATCGCCCAGATGCGCGGCAGCCGCACGCCGACCGCGAACGCGGCGAGCGGATCGTCGGCCACGGCCCGCAGCGACAGGCCAAAGCGCGAGCGCTTCGCGAGCTGCGACAGCACGAGTACCAGCACGCACGCCGTGGCGGCCGCAAACAGGTCGAAGCGGCTCACCATCACGCCGGCCAGATGCAGTGGTCTGTCGTCGATGCCGAGATCGAGCCCGTGCACCTGCGCGCCCCAGAACAACTGCGCCGCGCCTTCGAGAATCAGGCTCAGGCCGAGGGTGGCCATGAACAGCACGATCGGCGCGCGATTGACGAGCGGCCGCAGCACGAAACGGCCGGCCGCGATCGCGATCACCACGAGCGCTGCGAGCGTCGCGCCGAACGACAGCCACGGGTTCCAGCCGCGTTCGACGAGGCTCACGTAGGTCAGCGCACCGAACAGCACGAGCGAGCCCTGCGCGAAGTTGAAGATGCCCGACGCCTTGTAGATCAGCACGAAGCCGATCGCGACCAGCGAATACATCACGCCGGCCAGCAGTCCGCCCACCAGCACCTCGATAAAAAATTGCATTGCGCGCCCCTCTCAATGACGTGTGCCGAGATAGGCCGCCAGCACGTCCGGGTTCGTGCGGACTTCGTCGGGCCGGCCGTCGGCGATCTTTTTTCCGTAATCGAGCACCACCACGTGATCGGACAGGCCCATCACCACGCCGATGTCGTGCTCGATCAGCACGACCGTAACGCCGAGATGCTCGTTGGCATCCAGCACATACCCGGCCATCGCGTGCTTCTCCTCGGCATTCATGCCGGCCATGGGCTCGTCGAGCAGCAGCAGGCGCGGTTCGGCAGCGAGCGCACGCGCCAGCTCGACCCGCTTCTGCAATCCGTAGGACAAGGTGCCCACCACGCTATCGCGCCATGCCTGCAAATCCAGCGCTTCGATCACGCGCTCCGCGCGCTCGCGCTGTTCAGCTTCATCACTTGCCGCACGGCCAACGTGCAGTGTCTGCTCGAGCCATGTACTGCGGCGGTGCAGGTTGCGGCCGGCCAGCACGTTGTCGAACACGCTCATGCGCCTGAACAGCGCGAGGTTCTGGAACGTGCGCGCGATGCCGCGATGCGCGGCGTCGTGCGCGTCCATGCGCCGGTATGCATGGCCGTCGAAGCGCAGCGTGCCGTGCTGCGGACGATAGACGCCATTGATCACGTTCAGCAGCGAACTCTTGCCCGCGCCGTTTGGGCCGATCAGCGCGCAGATCTCGCCCGCCGCGACTTCGAAACTGATATCGGTAATGGCCTTGACGCCCCCGAACGACACGGAAATGCCGTCGAGCGCGAGCAGGGCCGTCGAGGCTTGCGTCATGCTGATTCACCGCTTCGGGTGCCGTTCCTCAGTTGTGTTCATCTATTCCATGTGGCCGGGTCAGCTCGCGCGCCCGGCCACGCTCCACCGACGCTTGCGTCAGGCGGCCTGCTTTTGTCGCTGCGCCTCGAGTTCGCGCACGAGCGGCAGCACCTTCTGGCCGAAATACTCGACTTCCTCGATGAAGTGCAGGAAGCCGGTCAGCACCAGGTCGACCCCGATCGACTTGAGTTCGACGATGCGTTCGGCAATCTGCTGCGGCGTGCCGATCAGGTTCGTGCGAAATCCGTCGTTATACTGAACGAGGTCCTCGAAGGTCGATTTGGCCCAGTTGCCCTCGCCTTCCGGCGACGCCTTGCCGGCCTCCTTGACCGCATCGCCAAACGCATGCACGGCCTCGACGTGCGCATGCCTGATGATGTCGTCGAGCACTGCCTTCGCTTCCTCTTCGGTATCGCGCGCGATCACGAAGGCGTTCACGCCGATACGGACCTGGTGATTGTTCTGCGCCGCTTTTGCGCGGATATCGTCGATCTGGGCCTTGAGATTCTCGGGTGTGTTGCCGTTCGTGAAATACCAGTCCGACACGCTCGCCGCGTTATCGCGCGCCGCGCGCGAACTGCCGCCCTGGAAGATCTCGGGATGGGGCTTCTGTACCGGCTTCGGACTCAACGTGTAGTTGTTGAACCGATAGAAGTCGCCCTTGAACGTGAAGTTGTCCTCGGTCCAGATTCCCTTGAGCGCGCGGATGAACTCGTTCGAGCGGCGGTAACGCTCGTCGTGTTCGAGCCACGGCTCGCCGATGGCGGTGAACTCGCCCTTGAACCAGCCGCTTACGACGTTGATGGCAATGCGGCCGTTCGTGATGTGATCGATCGTGGCGATCTGCTTGGCGACCACGGCCGGATGCCACGGCCCAGGCAGGATCGCCGCGAGCACCTTGAGCTTCGTGGTCGACTGCAAGAGCGCCTGGCTGAACGACACCGACTCGTGCTGATATTCGGCGCCGTAGCCGGCCGTGAAGCGGATCTGGCTCAGCGCGTATTCGAAGCCTGCACGCTCGGCGGTCTGCGCGAGACGCTGGTTGTAGTCGAGGCTCCAGTCGGTGCGCTGCTCGATCGTGCTGACCACGAGGCCGCCGCTCACGTTGGGTACCCAGTAGGCGAACTTGACGGCGTCGTCGGTTTGGGGAGTCTGGCTCATTGAAGGTTCCTTGAATGACTTTGGATTCAGACGGCAAGCGCCGCGGTGACGTTTTCCGCGCGCGCACCGAGTTGCGGTGCCGCACGCTCGACAGCGAGTGCGATACGAGCCCGCAAGGCCCCGCTCGCGATCTCGTAGCGATCGAAATCGCTTTCGGAGGCGTACACACCGATCGGCAGCGTGCGCGCCTGGAAGAAACTGAATAGCGGACGCAGCTGGTGATCGATCACGAGCGCATGGCGCTCGCTGCCGCCCGTGGCGGCCAGCAGCACCGGCACGTCGATCAGCGCCTCGTGATGCACGAGATCGAACAGATGCTTGAACAGACCTGTATACGAGGCGCGATACACTGGACTCGCCGCGATCACGAGGTCGGCCGTCTCGATCGAGCGGATGTGTTCTTCGATATCCGCTGGAACCTGCGCACGCGTGAGCGCACCGGACAGACGCCCCGCGATCTCGCCCAGCTCGATCACGCGGATTTCGACAGGCAACGCGGCTTCCAGCGCGGACAGTAGCGACTGCACCAGCGCCAGCGTGCGCGACGGCCGTTGCAGGCCGCCCGACACTGCCACGATCTTGTGCTTCTTGCTCATGAGGATTCCTTCGTGAATCGGGACGTGCCTGATCCGTCCCGTCATGAGGTAAAGGCAAAGACTGTGCCAAATCGCGCGAATTGACCGCTCACGGCAGAACGGCTGACATAGCAGCAGTTTTCGTCGTCTAGCGGCATTTCCAGAAGGGGAAATGCACCTGATAAGCACATCCCAAAGACACTCGGATCGATATGCCGACACGCGATGACGCACCGGCAACAACGCTGCTTCTTCGCTGCTTCCCACGCAGCAGCGCCGGTTCGTCACATGAAAGGAAGCACTTGTTGCGCATGGCTTCGCGTCTCGATGCTGCTACCGCAGCAGCCTGATTAGGTTATGAGAATTCCTTGCTTCTCTCGCCGGCCAAAACCTTGAACACTGTGCTGATCCTGCAGCACGCATGCGCGTGCGGTGCTGCTCCATCCGATCACACTGCAATGGCGTCCACTTCCCTTTCGTTGCCGCTGTCCGACGCGCCGGAACACATCCGGCCCGTCCTGCAGGAATCGCCGCTGGGCGTCGCCCGGCGTCTTGCCGGCGCCCGCGCGACCCACGGCGAGCTCCGGCTCGACCGCCACTGGCGCAACCTGCGCACCCATACGCTGCACGATCCACTCGCCTACAAGATCCGCGAGATCGGCGAATGGGCGCTCAAACGAACCTATCCCACGCCGAGCTTCTACTCATGAACCACCCGCTCCCCCACGCATGGTCCGACGATGCCGAAGCCAACGGCGACGTTCCCGTCCTGACGTTGCCGCACAAGCATTCGCTGACCACATCGATCCGCGCGCGCGCACAGGTCTTCGTCGATCCCCGCTCAATCGAACTGCTCGAACGCATCCAGCTGGTCGCTCCTAGCGACGCAAATATCCTGATCATCGGCGAGACCGGCACCGGCAAGGAGCTGATCGCGCGCCACGTCCACAGCCTGAGCGAGCGGCGCGACAAGCCGTTCGTCGCCGTGAACTGCGGCGCATTCTCCGAAACGCTGGTCGAAAGCGAACTGTTCGGGCACGAGAAAGGCGCCTTCACGGGCGCGTTCCACGCCAAGCCGGGCTGGTTCGAGGCGGCCAACGGCGGCACGCTGTTCCTTGACGAGATCGGTGACTTGCCCCTGTCCATGCAGGTCAAGCTGTTGCGCGTGCTGCAGGAGCGCGAGGTCGTGCGGCTCGGTTCAAGGCGTGGCATCCCGATCGACGTGCGCGTCGTAGCGGCGACGAACGTGCACCTGCAGCACGCGGTGGCGGCCGGCCATTTCCGCAGCGACCTGTTCTACCGGCTCAACGTCGTGCAACTCGCGATCCCGACGCTGCGCGAACGTGCCGGCGACATCCTTCCGCTCGCCCGCTACTTCATCGAGGACTACCGCAACCGGCTCGGCTACGGACCGGGCACGATCTCACCGCGCGCCGAGCAGAAGCTGCTCGCGTACAGCTGGCCGGGCAACATTCGGGAGCTGGAGAACGTGATCCATCACGCCCT
>Ga0207816_1000207_pt1 | contig 14240 bp, 16 predicted proteins | sample LuqExpMetageno10_FD_187768 | JGI IMG/M metagenome (GOLD analysis project Ga0207816, IMG submission 187768) | Tropical forest soil microbial communities from Luquillo Experimental Forest, Puerto Rico - Sample 10 (SPAdes) | ecosystem: Environmental > Terrestrial > Soil > Tropical forest ... | reverse complement strand
CCTTCCTTGATGACGCGCGCCTTGCCGATCGGCAGCACGAAATCATCAAGCTTGGGCACCGGGAAAGAGCGGCCATAAACGATTTCGTTTTCCAGGAAGACGACCGGATTGGGATCACGGATGGCCGCCTTGAGCAGGGCCTTGGCATCGGCCGCGAAATACGGCGCGATCACCTTCAGACCCGGCACTTGGGCATACCAAGCCGAATAATCCTGGCTGTGCTGGGCGCCGACGCGCGCTGCCGGACCGTTGGGGCCACGGAACACGATCGGGCACGCCATCTGCCCGCCGGACATGTAGCGGGTCTTGGCCGCGGAGTTGATGATCTGGTCGATCGCCTGCATGGCAAAGTTCCAGGTCATGAATTCCACGATCGGCTTCAAACCGCCGAACGCCGCGCCCACCGCAAGACCAGTAAAGCCGTGCTCGGTGATCGGGGTGTCGATGACGCGCGTGGCGCCGAACTCTTCCAGCAAGCCCTGCGAAACCTTGTAGGCACCCTGATATTGAGCGACTTCCTCGCCCATCAGGAAGACTTCCGGATCGCGGCGCATTTCCTCGGCCATGGCATCGCGCAACGCTTCGCGCACCGTGGTCGGAATCATCTCCGTGCCTTCGGGCACTTCCGGTTCAACGATCGCAGCCCTTGCTACCGGTGTCACGCTAGCGTGAGCGGACGCCACAGCTTCGACCTTGGCTTCTTCCTTCGGCGCGGAGACAGAAGGTTTGGCGCTCATCGCAGCGGCCGTGATGGGCAGACTGTCAGCGCCGTCCGAGATCAACTCCGCGATAGGGGCATTGACCTTCACCCCTTCGGTGCCTTCAGCGACCAGGAGCTTGCCGATACGGCCTTCATCAACCGCTTCGAACTCCATGGTGGCTTTGTCGGTTTCGATCTCGGCAAGGATGTCGCCGGATTTGACCTCGTCGCCTTCCTTGACCAGCCATTTGGCGAGTTTGCCCTCTTCCATGGTGGGAGACAGGGCGGGCATGAGAATTTGCGTGGACATCAGATGAGCACGTCCGTGTAGAGCTCCGCTTCTTCCGGTTCCGGAGCTTCGATGGCGAATTCCGCCGCCTCATTGACGACGAGGCGGACTCTTTTGTCGATGGTCTTCAGATCCTCTTCCTTGAGGATGCCGCGCTCCACCAGCTTGCGGCCGAACTGATCGATCGGATCCTTGCGGTCACGGATCGACTGCACCTCGTCACGCGAGCGGTACTTGGCCGGATCGGACATGGAGTGACCGCGATAGCGGTAGGTCTTCATCTCCAGGATCATCGGCCCGCCGCCTTCACGCACAAAGGCCACCGCCTTGGCCGCGGCAGCATAGACCGCTTCCACGTCCATACCGTCGACCTTCTCGCCCGGCACGTTGAAGCTTTCGCCGCGTTTGTAGAAGTCCGGCTGCGAGCTGGCGCGTTCGACGCTGGTGCCCATGGCATACTGGTTGTTTTCGACCACGAAGATCACCGGCAGCATCCACAGCTTGGCCATATTGAAGGTCTCATAGACCTGACCTTGGTTGGCTGCGCCCTCGCCCATATAAGCAAGCGAGATGTTGCCGTTGCCGCGATACTTGTTGGCGAAACCCAGCCCCGCCCCGAGCGGCACCTGGGCGCCGACGATGCCGTGGCCGCCATAGAAGTGCTTCTCGGTCGAGAACATGTGCATCGAGCCGCCCTTGCCTTTGGAAAGGCCCGCAGCGCGGCCGGTCAATTCGGACATGACGCCTTTTGGGTCCAGACCGCAGGCCAGCATATGACCGTGATCACGATAGGCGGTGATCACCTGATCGCCCTCTTTGAGGGCCTGCTGCACACCAACGACCACAGCTTCCTGACCTATATAAAGGTGACAGAAGCCGCCGATCAGGCCCATGCCGTACAACTGCCCCGCGCGTTCCTCGAAACGCCGGATCAGAAGCATGTCTTCGTAGAATTTTTTCAGGGTCGCCGAACTAGGTGCCGCCGCGTTGTTTACGCCGGCTACTTCGGCCACGCTCGGGTTGCTCATGGAGATTCCATTTGATGTTTGCCGTGACACTCGGCAGAGGTCCTGTTTGTCGCAGGCGGGGAAGCTTTTTGCAAGCACAACGAGGGCCTTGCTGGGTCCCAAGGCTTGCATAACGGGGGTTAAAACCCGCCTAGTTTTTGTCCCGCGGGACAGCCACCTGACCGGGTGCCCCATCCATCAATTTGGTGCGGGCCAACTCCTCCACCAAATCGGGATCGCCTGCCTTTAAAAGGTCAATGCGATGCTGCAACCGCTCGCGATGCTCGGTGAGCTGAGCAAGCCTGGCGTGGCTTTGGGCCAATTCCGTCTTGACCTCGGTCAAAGCGACGTAGCCGCGTTCGCCATAAAGGCCGTAATAGCCGAAATACGCGACTCCGGAGAAGAGCGCGGGGACGCTCAACCACCAAAGGAATCGCACTACTGACGGCCTGATTCGCATGCTGTCTACCGAATCACTTGTGATTCGGTGGGTCAAGAATCTTTTGGTTAAAAGGAGAATTGAGGGCGTTAACACACCCGCGGCGGAGCCGATTTCTTTAAGCGCTGAAGGCGTTAGAGCGCAAACACTTTCGTCCCTTGGAGACGAATTTGCACAGTGCAATGGGAAGTATTTTTCCGAGGGACTGTCACAAAGAGGCGAAGACCGCAGCTTCTTCGCGGAACCCGAGATGACGACGAGCACCGTGAAGGACGCGCGTAACGACAAGTTCACGTCCCACGACACGATAAAAAATGATGTAGGGATATCGGCTCAACACTAGCGCCCGAACACCATTTTTGCTGCTCCGGCGCGCTTTGTTGGGAAACAAAGTGAGAAGACCCACGCCATGCTCAATTGCGCCCAATAACTTGCCCGCAGCGCCTGGATTATCGAGCGCGATATAAGCGTTGATCTCCTCCAAATCGCGAAACGCCTTGGCTGTGTAGCGGACGCGCAGCGACGTGCTCATGCTTTGATAGCGGGCTCGCGCGCTTTGTCGAAGAGTGCAGCGACCTCTTCCTCCGTCGCAAAACGACCAGCCTCGATGTCTGCCAAGCCTTCCTCAATATCCGCCAACTCTTCCGGGCTGAGCACGTAAACCAGCCCGTGGGCTTCTTCGATTTTGTCCATAGCCTCAAACAGCGCTTTCAGCGCGTCGTCCGGCCAATCGGCGATACGCGAAGAGATCGTATCTGCGAGAAGGTCTTTGTCCATATACCAACTATAGCACAACCGGCGCGCGTTCTGAAGCAGACCAAAAAATGAGAAAGGCCGCCCTTGCGGACGGCCCTTCCCTTTTTTCTTTTCCCCCACACGCGCCCTTTTCTAGGTCGCGCAATTTACCGGAAAACCGCTTCGCACTTTTCCGATTGCGCTCCTGAGCGCGCGGTACCCTTTACGCCTTGAGGACGGCCTTGCCCTGATACACGGCTTGATCGCCCAGCTCGGCTTCGATGCGGATGAGCTGGTTGTACTTGGCAATACGATCGGAGCGCGACAGCGAACCGGTCTTGATCTGACCGCAGTTGGTGGCCACCGCCAGATCGGCGATGGTGGAGTCTTCCGTCTCGCCCGAGCGATGGCTCATGACCGCACGGTAATTGGCCTTGTGGGCCATTTCGACGGCTTCGAGGGTCTCGGTCAAGGAACCGATCTGGTTCACCTTCACCAGGATGGCGTTGGCAGTGGCTTCCTTGATGCCGCGAGCCAGACGCTGGGTGTTGGTCACGAAGAGGTCGTCGCCAACGAGCTGAACCTTGCCGCCGATCTTGTCGGTGACGAGCTTCCAGCCGGCCCAATCGTCTTCGGCAAAACCGTCTTCGATCGAGATGATCGGATAAGCGGCAGCCAACTTGGCCAGATATTCGACCTGCTCGGCCGAGGTACGGGTGACGCCTTCGCCTTCATAGACGTACTTGCCGTCCTTGAAGAACTCGGTCGAGGCGCAGTCGAGGGCGATGTAGATGTCCTGGCCCGGCTTGTAACCGGCCTTCTCGATGGCCTGCATCACGAAGGTGAGCGCTTCATCGGCGCTCTTGAGGGCCGGGGCGAAACCGCCTTCATCACCGACAGAAGTGTTGTAGCCCGCCTTCTTCAGGGCCGACTTGAGAGCGTGGAAGGTTTCCGCACCCCAGCGCAGCGCTTCCTTAAAGGACGGCGCGCCCACCGGCATGATCATGAATTCCTGGAAGTCGATCGGGTTGTCGGCATGCACGCCGCCATTGACGATGTTCATCATCGGAACCGGCAGGGTGTTGGCCTTGACGCCGCCGACATATTTGTAAAGCGGCAGGTTGGCAGCTTCGGCAGCAGCCTTGGCCGCGGCCAGCGAGACGCCGAGGATGGCGTTGGCGCCGAGGCGCGACTTGTTCGGCGTGCCGTCGAGCGCGATCATGGCGCGGTCGAGACGGACCTGGTCTTCGGCTTCCATGCCGCAGAGCGCATCGAACAGCTCGCCATTCACGGCGGCCACGGCCTTCTCCACGCCTTTGCCGAGATAACGGCTGCCGCCGTCACGCAGTTCGCAGGCTTCGTGCGCGCCCGTCGAGGCGCCCGAGGGGACTGCCGCACGACCGAAAGAGCCGTCTTCCAGGCGGACATCCACTTCCACGGTCGGGTTGCCGCGGCTGTCGAGTACTTCGCGGCCTTCAATGTCGATGATCGCCGTCATGCGTCACTATCCTCCTAGGTCGGGCAGGGTAAATTCGGGCTTCGTTTAAGCCGGTTAGACAGCGCTAGCAAGCGCTCTCGCCTGGGGCAAATTCGACCGTCAAAACGGTTCAGAAAGCTTGTAAAAACTTGGTCGTAAGCGGCGCGAATCCTTGGTAAAAAGCGCGGTAACCGAGAGACAAGAATAAGGCTGGGAGATCCGTCATGATGGCGTCACCGGTGGTGCTGTTGAGTGCCCTCGTCACGATTCTAGCATTGGTCTTCTATTTCTACACGGGGATCCATGTCGGCCGGATGCGGAGCAAGCATGGAGTCCATGCGCCAGCCTGCACGGGCCATCCCGAATTCGAGCGGGCCTTCCGCATCCAGATGAATACCCTCGAACAGATTGTTGTTTTTCTTCCGCTCTTGTGGCTGACGGCAATCTTCTTTTCACCCTACCCGATGATCGCCCCGATCCTGGGCGTGATTTGGGTGATCGGGCGCGCGGTGTACATGGACGGCTATATGCGCGCGCCGGAAAAGCGCGGTCCCGGCTTCGGCATCAGCGCGGTGTGCCAAATCCTGCTGCTGATCCTGGCCTTGATCGGGATCGTGATGACCTGGATGTCGCTGGGTTAGACGCGGTTCTTCACGATCGCATCGATGGCCAAGAGCTCGTCGAGCAGCGCCGGGAAATCCTGCAGGCGGAGCATGTTCGGACCGTCCGAAGGCGCGTGATCGGGGTCCTGATGAACTTCCGTGAACACAGCCGCAACGCCGACGGCCACCGCGGCACGCGCCAGATACGGCACCATGGCGCGATCACCGCCGGTAGAGGTTCCCTGCCCGCCCGGCTGCTGCACCGAATGGGTGGCATCGAACACCACCGGCGAGCCGAAGCCCGCCATGATCGGCAGCGCCCGCATATCGGAAACCAGCGTGTTGTAGCCGAAGCTGGCGCCGCGTTCGCAGGCCATGACATTGGGGTTGCCTGCGCCGGTCACTTTGGCGAGCACATTCTTCATGTCCCAAGGTGCCAGAAACTGGCCCTTCTTGATGTTGATGGCGCGGCCGGTCTCAGCGGCAGCAACCAGCAAATCCGTCTGGCGGCAAAGGAAGGCCGGAATTTGCAGCACATCGACGGCCTCAGCGACAGGGACGCATTGTTCGCGCTCATGGATGTCGGTGAGGACCGGCAGACCCAGCTCCTCGCGGATAGCGGCGAAGATCGGCAGCGAATCCTTCAGGCCCATGCCGCGCTTGGCATTGGCGCTGGTGCGGTTCGCCTTGTCGAAACTGGTCTTGTAGATGAGACCGACGCCGGCCTTGGCACAGATTTCCTTCAGCGCGATCGCCATTTCAAAGGCATGGGCGCGGCTTTCGAGCTGACATGGACCGGCAATGATCGAGAGTTTCTTGGCGTTGCCGATTTCGACGGAACCGACCTTAACGGTCGCATTGGGAGCTACAGCGGTCATCTGGCTATTCTAAAGAGGCCTTTCGGCCAAGGAAACCCCTGGCCGGGTTGGCGAAAATGTGGGGCACAATCAGGGCAAAATATCCTTCGCCAAATCCGGCACGGCGCGCACCAGACCATCGGCAACGATGGCAGAGAAGTAGTCCGCACCGACGCGGCCGACATGGGTATTGTCATAGACCTGATTGAAAGTGCCTTGCGGCCCCGGCGGATCAGCAGGCTTGGTCGGTGTGGCCTTGGGCAGGTCTGCCTGCAATACGGCATTGCCGCTCTTGGCCGCTTCCACCACTTCCGGCGGCGGCGGGATTTCCGCCAGACGCGTCGCCTCCACGGCACCAAGCCCCTGCACCACAGCTTGGCTGCGGGCATAAAGATCGATCAGCGGCACCTTCATCTCGGCCGCCACTTGGCGGATTTTTCCGGCCCAAGGCTCCAGGTCGTGACGCAGCTTGCCATTATAGAAATCTCGACGGGTCAGCGGCGTTAGCAACACCGGGATCGCACCAGCGGCGCGCGCCTCGCTGACGTAGCGGCGAAGATTGGCCGGGAATTCTGTATCCAGGTTGGTAGAACGGCCCGCCTTGCCGGGTTGATCGTTGTGGCCGAACTGGATCAGCACATAGGTGGCCGCATAAGGGCCTTTCTGCATTTCATGCAGCGCAAAGTCCCAGGCTCCTTCGGCGCGATAAGAATAGGTCGAGCGCCCGCCGCGGCCGAGATTCACGCAATCGGTATTCATGGTCACATGATAAGCGCAGAAGGAACCACCCCAGCCCGAATTCGGCTGGGTGGTGGAATCGCCAACCAGCACGATCTTCTTCATCTGGATCGGCTTCACTGCCGGGCGTTCGGAGATGGAGGGATCGCTGACAGGCGACAACGTGCCGTTGGTTTCGTCACCGACCTGCGCCGGCTCGGGCTGCGCCAAAGCGGAACCGGATAGAAGAAGGGCCGCAAGAGTTATGGCCGCCGAAATGCGCATGATGACCTGCCGAAGCGTTTCCGGCAGAGATTTAAAGGCGGTAACGCGCACCTGTCACGAGAAGATGAGCGCGATGCGTCATCACAGCGGCGTGAAACGCGAATGCTGAGGCCAGATCAGCGCAAAAGCGCTCATTTCAACAAATAGGCGACCGTGGCGAAGGGCGAAATGATCGGCGACAGGAAAGTCATGATCGCCCAATAGGTGCTGCGGCGCACGCGCACGACATCGCCAGGATAAATGCGGGTGCTCTCATCCGCAGGCAGCTCACGTTCTTTGGTCTCGCCTTGATGGCGGACATAGATGGTCGATTGCACGGCGCGATCGGTGTAGCCGCCCGCCAGCGCAATCGCGTTGGGCGCGGACATGGCATTCACATAAGCATATTCGCCAGGCTTGGAGACTTCGCCGAGAATATAGAATGGGCGATAGGACATGATTTCGACAGCCACTTTCGGGCTGACCAGGAAGCCGCCCTGGATCAGAGCATCAGCGATACGGCTTTCGAGGCCGAAGCTGGTAAGACCGGCCGCTTGGACCTGCCCGACCAGCGGCAGGCGCACAAAACCTTGGCCATCGATGGTGAAATCACCGGAAAGATCACCTTCGTTGAAAACCGTGACATGCAGCTTGTCACCGGTGCCGAGGCGATAAAGACCATCTTCAGAACCGCGCAAGGCGCTGACCGTGATGTGTTCGTCCAGGCGGGCGTAACGCGGCGTGTCGGGAGCAGCTTGTTGGGCCGGCTGCGCGCCAGGCTGGGCCAGCCGTTGTGGCTGATCGGCGGGAGCAACGCTCACCTTGGCTGTGGGTGCGGCGGCGGGCGCTTCATCAAGGTCCGAGGGGGCATTCTGGACCGAGTAGCGCGGCTGATTGGTGCCTTCCGAACCGCGGGGCACAGCTTGCGCCGTGCGGGCCGGCAGCTGGACGGCAGATATTTCGCGGCTGTCCTTGGTATCGGATTGGGTGGTGGCTTGTTGGCTGCTGACTTGGGCCGATGACGATGACGACGACGCCGTTTGCGCCCAGGCCCCCATGGCCAAGGCACTTAGCGCCGCCAAACTGAACACATAAGACCGCCAGCCCATGCCCTAAAATACCGGGCCAGGAGTTTACGAATTGCTAAGGATGGGGGCTCAGGAGAGCAGTTTGAACCCGTCCTGCTTGGTTGCCTTCCGGTCGAAGGTGGCGGTGAACTGGCAACCCCGGCTTCGATTTATGCCACCGATCAGCAAATCGGGGAAATCCAAGCCATCAGCCTCAAATCCGTGTAGCGCTGCGGCCACCTCATCGCGGGCCTCGAGAACGAGAGCGCGATTGGCCAACATACCGGAAATCAACTTGGCGATATCGGACCGTGCAAACCGATAGGCTTTGTTAAGAACCCACACCAGTTCACAGAGCACAATGAGATTGACAAAACCCGGATTCTGCGGCGTGCAATGGCGGGTCAGGAATTCCTTTGCGGCCGAGGTTTGTTTCGGATCATCTGAAACAATGAAACGCAACAAGATATTCGTGTCGAGCCCGATCATGTCCGCCGCGCGATCCCCCGCATGGCGCTTTCAACAGCGCCTTCGGCAATCGCTTCGTCGATTTCTTCTAGAGTCCGCGGCCGCATGCCCGGCCGGTGCAAAATGCCAAACAGATCCATGATGCTGTTGCTTTTGGCGGCCAGCACGATCTTTTCGTCTTGGAGTTCAGCCCTCAACTTTCCTCCCACGCCGACCCCCAATTTTTCCCGAAATTCCTTTGGCAATACGATCTGCCCCCGTTCGGAAACGGTAAGCTCGTAGGAGGGAGTGGCTGGCGGCACCACGAAATAGCGTGTGCCCCGCCCCTCGCGGACCTTACGGACCGCGTAGCCTTTGGCCTCCAGCCGCCTGAGCAGGTTGTATTGCGGCCCCCCGGTGGCCGCTATCACCTCGTCCATGGTGGCCCCTTCGGGACGGGTAAACAGGCTCTCAGCGAGCTTGGTTCCGGGCAAGTTCTTGTCCACAGCCCAATCCTGATAGGAGAAAGTGAAACTATACTACTCCCTATTTTTCATATTTTCAATAAGTACCTTATGGAAGCCAGCCGCGAGATCTGCACCAAAGCCAAATGGCCGGGACGAGCCCGGCCATTCGAATTTATTGCGATGAGAAGTGTATTCCTCACCCGGTGAAATCACACCAACCGGCTCTGGCGAACCGCGGCGGCGATGAAGCTCTTGAACAGCGGGTGCGGATCGAAGGGTTTCGACTTCAGTTCGGGATGGAACTGCACGCCGATGAACCAGGGATGCGCCGGTTCGGGGATTTCCATGATCTCCGGCAAGCGGCCATCGGGCGACCAGCCGGAAACCTGCAAGCCGCATTCGGCAAGCTGTTTGACGTAATTGACGTTCACCTCATAGCGGTGGCGATGGCGCTCCGAAATGGTGGTGGTGCCATAGACTTCCGCCACATGGCTGCCCGGCGTCAGCGCGGCGGGATAAGCCCCCAGACGCATGGTGCCGCCGAGATCAGCGCTCTCGCTGCGGGTTTCAACCTGATTGCCTTTCACCCATTCGGTCATCAGCGCGATCACCGGATGCTTGGGATGGCTGTTTTCACTGGTGTTGGCGTCTTCGAGATGAACGAGATCGCGCGCCGCCTCGATCACGGCCATATGCAGGCCGTAGCAGATGCCGAAGAACGGCACCTTGTGCTCGCGGGCGAATTTGACCGCCTCGATCTTGCCTTCGACGCCGCGCTCACCAAAACCGCCCGGCACCAGAATGCCGTGAACATGCTCAAGGAAGGAGGCGGCGTCATCGCGTTCGAAGATGGTGGCATCGATCATCTCGATCCGCACCTTGACGTTGTTGGCGATGCCGCCATGGGTCAGAGCTTCGTTCAGCGACTTGTAGCTGTCCTTGACCTGCATGTATTTGCCGACGACGGCAATGCGCACTTCGCCTTCCGGATTGGTGACGCGATCGACCACCCAGTTCCACTTCGTGAGATCGGGCTGCGGCGCATCGTTGATGCCGAAGACCTTCAGAAGCTGGGTGTCGAAACCGACTTCATGATAGGCGATGGGGGCGCGATAAATGGTCGGCAAATCGAGCGCCGGAATGACGCGCTCGGCCGGAATGTTGCAGAACAAGCCGATCTTGCGGCGCTCATCTTCCGGCAGCGGCTTTTCCGAACGGCAGAGCAGCACGTCGGGCTGAATACCGATAGCGCGCAGTTCCTTCACCGAGTGCTGAGTCGGCTTGGTCTTCAATTCACCAGCGGCTTCGAGATACGGCACCAGTGTCAGATGCACGAAAGCGTGATTCTCGCGGCCGAGCTCGTTGCCAAGCTGGCGGATGGCTTCAAAGAACGGCAGACCTTCAATGTCGCCTACCGTGCCGCCGATTTCACAGAGCAGAAAATCGAGATCCTCGGTTCCCGCCAGGATGAATTCTTTGATCATGTCGGTGACGTGCGGAATCACCTGCACGGTGCGGCCGAGATATTCGCCGCGGCGTTCCTTCTCGATCACCCGCTGGTAGATCCGGCCCGAGGTGATGTTGTCCGCCTTCGATGAGGCCACGCCGGTAAAGCGCTCATAGTGGCCGAGGTCGAGGTCGGTCTCCGCCCCGTCATCGGTGACATAGACTTCGCCATGCTGATGCGGGCTCATCGTGCCCGGATCGACATTGAGATAGGGATCGAGTTTCCGCAGCCGGACTTTATAGCCACGTGCTTGCAGAAGGGCTCCAAGAGCCGCCGAGGCAAGGCCTTTTCCGAGGGAAGAAACCACGCCGCCAGTGATAAAGATCAGTCGCGCCATGGAAGGCCACCATGGCGAAAGAGTTGGCCTTTCTCAAGGACAAAAACGGGCCCTTTCACGGGCTTTTCCGGACTTGCTGTCACACTCTGAACCATCTGACTCAAAACACATTTTTCCGTCACGCGAAAAGCAGCAAAGAATTGCTCCGCGCAACACTGAGGTTGATTTCACTTAAACCCGCACGAATCGGCCGTGCGAGTCGGACTTCCGATTGTTGGCCTGACGAATCATGGCGCGAACGGCCATGGCGCTGCCTTCGCCTGTCACCCGGAAAGTGCGGCGAAAATGAGCAGCGTCAAGAAACGGTCAGTGCGGGGTGGGAACCGCAGGTGCCTGCTGGACAGGGGCCTTCTGCACGGGTGCGGTTTTGGCCGGCGCCACATCCAGGATCGAGGCCGGCTTGTGCGAACGCGAAACCAAGAGATTAAGGGCCAAACAGACCACAAAGAAACCGATAGCCAGATAAGCCGTCGTGCGCGTCAGCGTATCCGAGGCCCCGCGCGGGCTGAACAGGCCGCCCATACCGCCACCGCCGCCCCCGCCAATGCCGAGCGCACCGCCTTCAGAACGCTGCAGCAGGATGAACACGATCAGAAGGATCGCGATGACGAGTTCGAGGGTCAAAAGCAGGGTTTGCATGGATACGCCTTTCCGGAAGCCGGGCTTTTAGAGGATCGGGGGCGGCTTGGGAAGCGGGGCAAAACGGTCCGCCCGCCTCATCCCGGGGGAGCCCGAAAACCTCAAGGAAATCCAGGAAAAATTGCTTCAGCCAGCCGCGGTTTGCAGCAACGGATCGTCGGCCGTGGATTTTCCGTCCGCATGGGCCTTGATCTTCTGCACAACCTCTTCGAGTTCGCGCAAATGGTCGGCCCGGGACAAATCCGGCGCGACGATCTGGTTGAGGTTGAGCGCACCCTGCCCCAACAGATGCATGGAGGCGTTGCGGTCCACCCCGAAATGCAGGCCTTCCACCGCGGCCTGAATGGAATCGCACCATTGCAACGCGGCTTCGAGTTCACCTTCACGGCAACGCTTGGCAACCAACTGATTGAGATCGCGAAGCTTGGCCAAATTGGCCGAAACACCCGGATCGCCTGGATCCTGCAAAAGCCGCCAGAGAACGCAGATCTGGAAGGTATCGCGACGGAGTTTCTCCGTGGCGAGCGTGTCCTTGGCGGTGCGCAACTCCTGCTGCAGCCGGGCCTGCGCCTCCTGCAAGGAAAGCCCGTCTTTGGCTTTCATCTTGAGCGAGTTCGGCGGCTGGAAAAGATCGGGATCGAAAGGCCGGTCGGGATCATTGCGCCGGTCCGGCCCCACATATTCATGGGTGATGACGAAGCTCTTGCGGCGCTCGATATGGCTTTCGATGCGCGCCTTCAAACGATTGGTCGAAAACGGCCGCAGGATCAGATCATCCGCGCCCGAATTGAGCACGCGATGCACCAGGGCCTCGTTCTTCTCCCAAGCAGTGACAATGATGACCAGGAAAGGATTGGCATGACCGCCGGTGCCCTGGCGCAAGGTCTGAATCAGATCACAGAGCTGGGTCTCTGCGCCTTGGGCTTCACAAAGCACCAAATCCGGCGGTGCCAAGGTGATGGCGCGATTGAGGGCGTCGAGCGTGCTGCAGGTGGCGATCTTACGGAAGCCGAGCGTGTACAGCACCGCGCGCGTTGCGGTTCGATTCTCCGCAACGGGGTCGTACACCAGGGTTTCGGCTACCTCGTAATTGAGCCTTGCCATCACTCACACCATGCCATGTGGCAAAGTGTGCTCTCTGCCGGTTAATGAATGGTGCCAGCCAATGGTTAAGGTCTTGTTTGCAATATGATTCCCTAGGCAACCTGAGGTTTTGAGGTATTTTCGACGCTTGTTTCTTCGCTGCGTCCCGCGCTCCTCGCCCGGATGGTAGCCACCGTCTCTTCGATAGACTGCAGATGGGCACTACGGGCCCGGTCCGGACTGACGATCTGATTGAGCGACAAAGCCGCCTGGCCCAGCAGATGAAGCGAGGCATTACGATCGACGCCGAAGCGCAGCCCTTCCACGGCGGCCAAGATGGACTCACACCATTGCAGGGCCCCTTCAAGTTCCGTGGCGCGGCAACGTTTGGCGACTGATTGGGTCAACCGGCTCAGATCGGCCTGATGCCCGCCGGCATCAGGATCGCCTTCATCCTGCAGCATCCGCCACAACACACAGATGCGGAAGACTTCGCGGGACAGCTTTTCGGTGGCCAAGGCCTCTTTGGCACGGCGCAAATCCTGCTGCAGACGGAAATTGGCCTCCGGCATGGTCAAGCCATCCGCCGTTTTCATCTTGAGAGAATTGGGAGGTTGAAAGAGTGCAATATTCGACGGACGCACTGAATTCTTGCGGCGATCCGGTCCTACATAATCATGTGTAATCACGAAGCCTTTGCGCTGTTTGATATGCGTATCAATACGCGCATGCAGAAGGGCCGTTGAGAAAGGACGCAGCAGCAGATCATCCGCTCCGGAGTTAACCACCTGTTGCACCAACGTGTGGCTCTTCTCCCAGGCCGTCACGATGATGACCAGGAAGGGATTGGCGTGACCGCCCGTGCCATGGCGCAAGGTGTGAATCAAATCGCAAAGCTCGGTTCCCAACTCGCCAGCTTCACACAGCACAAGATCAGGTGGGACATGCTTGATGGCGCGATTGAGAGAATCGAGCGTGTCGCAGGCAGCCACCTTGCTGAAACCCAAGCTGTACAGTGCCATCCGGGTGGCGTTCCGGTGCTGCGCCACCGGATCGTACACAGCTATGCTGGCATATTCGTATCGGAGCTTTGCCATTGCACCCCACCATTCTAGCTCCTAGAGACTGCCGTCCGAAGGTTAAGAAAAGGTGGGGGACAATGGTTAAGGCATTGATCGTATTTTAAAATTTTTGATTCTGATTACGGCGTCGCCTCAACAATAGTGAGGAAATCCGCAGCTTTCAGGCTGGCGCCGCCAACCAGTGCGCCGCCCACTTCCGGCTGCGCCAGAATGTCTTTCGCGTTCTTCGGGTTTACCGAACCGCCATAGAGAATCTCGATCTTGGCGCCCGCATCGCCAAAACGCGCCACCAGCTCCTTGCGGATATGGGCATGCATCTTGACGATATCGTCGGTGGTGGCGGTGCGGCCGGTGCCAATGGCCCAAACCGGCTCATAGGCGATGGCCACGATATGAGACGTCGCTTCCGCCGGCACGCTATGGGCGAGCTGGTGGCTGACCACTTCATATTCCTTGCCAGCTACGCGCTCCGCCTCGGTCTCGCCGATGCAGATCATCACACCCAAACCTGCCCGCCAGCCGGC
>Ga0207816_1000206_pt1 | contig 14373 bp, 10 predicted proteins | sample LuqExpMetageno10_FD_187768 | JGI IMG/M metagenome (GOLD analysis project Ga0207816, IMG submission 187768) | Tropical forest soil microbial communities from Luquillo Experimental Forest, Puerto Rico - Sample 10 (SPAdes) | ecosystem: Environmental > Terrestrial > Soil > Tropical forest ... | reverse complement strand
CGGGAACCCCGAGATAGACGCCGATATCGGCATGGGCGAACGCCGCACTGCTGACACACGTCCCTGCCAGTCCTGCGAGGAGATAAAAGGTCACGCGTTTCATGAGAATCTCTTTTCCAGTCAACGGACGCGGTTGCGATGGAAGCGGATTCTAGACGCTGCGACAGCCAAATATAGGTGCGGAATTGTCAATCGTGTAACCGGCGGTAAAGCGTCAAATTTTGCTGGCGCCTTAAGGTTCTCATAAGGTAATCGCCCTGCCGGAACGGGACGTTGATTGGGGTCATGACCCGCTTGTACGCGGCGCGAGCAGCTTGAATGCGCGAGGCCGTTGCCGTTACCCTATGGACGCTGCCTGTGCTCGAGTCAGGTTTCCCCATGCGCACCAATGAAGCAACGCCCACGCAATCCGGCATGCCCGTGTTCGAGACGAGGGGCGACGTCTGCACGTTCGGGAACGATGCGATTGCGTTGCGCTGGACAACGCGCGATGCACGCCTCGCCGACTTCTCGCTGATCGATTGCGCACGGGCGCGCGTGCTGCCCATCGCCACGCCGTTCGCCCTCACGCTTGCCGACCGCACGACGCTCGACCCCGGCGAATTGAGAGTGCTGGAGTCGGCGAGGGAAGACGCGCTCGCCCCTGACCCGCAGGCATCGCGGCTGGCCGAACGCAGCGCGGGCCGACGCGTAACCATCACGCTGGCCGATGCGCAAGACCGTCTGACGATTGAATGGAGCGTCGAGCAGCGCGAGGGTTCGCGATATCTGCGCATGAAGCTGGCGGTCACGGCGCAGCGCCAGGACGAAGCGATCGCAGTCGTTTCGTTACTGCAGGCGCGGGCCGCTGGCGCACTGGCCAGCCGTGAACGCAAGGGCACGCCGGTCTTCGCGGGCGACTTCTACCTGGGCTTCGAACTGCCGCTTGCGACCACGCATGTGGAAGGCGATAACGTCGGCTTCACCCTGCCGCGTGTGTTGCCGCTGGAAAGGAACAAAACGCTGCTTTACTCCGCAGTGGCCGGCGTGGCGCGCGAAGGCCAGCGGCGGCGCGATTTCGCGGCGTATCTGGAGCAGGAGCGCGCTCGCCCCTGGTGTCCGTTTCTGCACTACAACAGCTGGTGGGATATTGGTTATCTCACGCCTTACACGCAGGACCAGGCGCTGGAGCGCATCGAGACGATCGGCCGCGCGTTGCACGCGGCGCGCGGGGTGCAGATCGATTCGTTCCTGTTCGACGACGGCTGGGACGACCTTGGCGGCGGCTGGCAATTCAGCGAGGCATTCCCGCGCGGCTTCGTTCCCCTGCGCGACGCCGCGGCTCGATACGGCGCTGCGCCCGGCATCTGGCTTTCGCCCTGGGGCGGCTACTGCGCGCCGAAAGACGAACGCGTGACGCGTGGCCGTGCCGCCGGCTACGAGGTAATCGACAACGGCTTCGCGTTGTCGGGGCCGAGATACTACCGGCGCTTTCATGAAGTCGTGATGAACCTGCTCGCGAGAGACGGCGTGAACCAGTTCAAGTTCGACGGGACTGGCAATGCGGACCGCGTATTTCCAGGCAGCCTCTTCGACAGCGATTGGGCCGCGGCGATCCAGCTCATCGAGGACATTCGGGCGGCCAAACCCGCAACGTTCATCAATCTCTCGACAGGCACGCACCCGTCGCCCTTCTGGCTGCGCCATGTCGACTCGATCTGGCGCGGCGGCAACGACGACGGCAAGGCGGGAAGCGGCGCGAACCGCGAGCGCTGGATCACGTACCGCGACGCGCAGACGTACCACAACGTCGTCACGCGCAGCCCGCACTTTCCGCTCAATTCGCTCATGCTGCACGGCGTTGTCTATGCGCAGTGCAATCCACGCCTGAACACGTCGGCGGGGGAAGCGTTCGCCCATGAAGTGCGAAGCTATTTCGGGAGCGGCACGCAATTGCAGGAGCTATACATCACGCCGGCGCTGCTGGGCGAGCACGACTGGAACGTGCTTGCGGATGCAGCGCGCTGGGCCCGCGCGAACGCCGGCGTATTGCGCGACAGTCACTGGATAGGCGGCGCGCCCGACGAAGCGGCCATCTATGGCTGGGCCGCGTGGTCGCCGCACAAGGCGATCGTCACGCTGCGCAATCCGGAACGGCGTGCGCAGCGCTTCGCACTGGATCTGCGGCGTCAACTGGAGCTGCCGGCTGCGGCGCCTGGGCGATTGCATGCGCGGAGCGTCTGGGGTGCGAGTGCGGCTGGCATTCCGGCCGTGCTGGACGCGGATGCGCTACAGCAAGTGCAGCTCGCGCCGTTCGAAGTGCTCACGCTGGAGCTGCTGCCGGTCGTCGGGAGCGAACCTTGAATCGGTGCTAATACAACGAATTTTCCAGTTGCACCGGCTTCGCTTCGGTCTGGTGAAGGTCGAAGATGAGCACCTCGTTCTCGCCTTGCGCGAGCCACGGCGCGGGGCAATACAAGCGCCTTTGCGGGCCGATGTTCCAGTAGCGCCCGAGATTGTGCCCGTTGACCCAGACCACGCCCTTGGTCCAGTGACGCATGTCGAGCCACGTGTCGCCGGCTTTATCCAGATGCAGGATCGCCTTGAAAAAGAGCCCTGGTTTCTGCGGATTCGTGCAGCGTTCTTCGAGGCCGGCGATAAACGTTTCGTCCATCGGCAGCAGGAAGATTTCCCAGTCCTGGAGCAGGGCGATCGACCCGTCGGCGTGTTGCAGCCTCACGGGCTCGATCAGCCCTTTGCGGTCGACGATGTCGGCTCCGAAGTTGACGCGCCCCATGGCCTCCACCAGGATCTCCAGCGAGACGTGAGTGCCGGAACCCTCATCGGCAAATGCGAAGGACAGGGCGAGCGGCGCGCGATGCATCACGCGTAGCGACTGTGCATAGTCACGCGGGATGCGCGCGCGCGACACGGCGCCCGCATAGCGCTCGCCGACGAAAACAGCGGCATAGTCGTGAACACCGCTGATGTCCAGCGCGCTTTCCGGCTGCGCCTGCAACCGCTTGCGATACAGCGCGAATCCAAACGACTGCCCGTAGTGTTCGAAGGGCCGCGGATCGACGCTCTGCTCGCGTGGCAAGGCCGCGGGCAGGTTGTCCCAGATCGAGGCGTAGCGCGCTGGCATCAGGTTGCGCCCGCCTGCGCATTCGAGCGTGGCGATGGCTTCGGGAATGTCCGGCAGCGGCTCGGCCAGATAGCTCGCGATGAGCTTGCGGTACTGCCTGTATTTCGCCGTGGCCATGCCTTGTTCGTTGATTGGCGCGCAATAGTCGTAGCTGGTGATATCGGGCTGATAGTTGCCTGCGTCATCGACATTCGCGCCGGCATAAAAGCCAAAGCTCGTACCGCCGTGAATGACATAGAGGTTGAACGACAATTGCGACTGCATGAATGCCGTCAAGGTTTCGGCGAGATCGTAGTTCTGCCCCGCGAACACGGGTTCGCCCCAGTGCGTGAGCCAGCCCGGGTAGACCTCGCCCGCCATCGCTGGCACGCTGGAGAAGGCGAGGCGCACCGCAGCGATCTGCGCCGCATTGCCGTTGCTCAACGCGATCGCGCCACCGGCAACCGTGCTGCGGTTGCGCTCGAGTTGCGCAAGACCATCCTCGGTGTAGAACGGTCCCGTTATGCCGCCTCGTAGCCAAAGCTGCCTGAGTTCTTCGAGGTAGGCGGGATTGTGCGCATAGGATCCGAACTCGTTCTCGATCTGGATCATCAGGATCGGGCCGCCGTGTTCGATCATCAACGGCTTGATGCGTGGAACCAGTGCGTCGATATAGTGCGTGACCGCCGCCATGTAGCGGGCATCGGTGGCGGAGTCGGTCCTCAACCGGATGTCCGGTTCGCCCAGCAGGTACGAGGGCAGGCCTCCCAGGTCCCACTCGGCACACACATAAGGCCCCGGGCGCAACAGCACCCACATCGCTTCAGCCTGGCACAGGCCGATGAACGATGCGATATCGCGGTTGCCGCTCTCGAAGTCGAACACGCCACGGTGCGTTTCGTGGTAGTTCCACATGATGTACAAGGCGATGCAGTTCATCCCCATTGCTTTCGCCATGCGGATGCGGTGCTGCCAGTATTCGCGCGGGATGCGCGCCGGGTGCATCTCGCCGCTGCGAATCTGGAAGGGCTCGCCGTCGAGCAGGAAGTGTTCGCCGCCTGGGCTGAACGAGAAGGTATGGCTGCGTTCGAGGTTCACGGTGCAATCGCGCCCTTGTATTTGCAGAGTCACGCACTATACTTCCACGGCTGATAGTGGAACGCTTAATTTCGCTTAAGCCTGTAATTCGACAAGAATAGGCGAAAATCAGCGCGCAAGTCAGATATTGCGATCTATGTAACCGTATCGATGCAGTTACATTCGAATATGAAAAAGCGTGCTTTTTTTCCGATTGCCGGCTCAACCCTTCTCATCGCGGCAGGCATTCTCTGCATCGTCTTGTCGCTCACGACAACGTCCATGATCGGCACGCTTTTCATCGCGAGAATGCTGCTGTTCTGCGGCTTCGTGCACGCCTTGAATCTTTTCACGACGAAAGACTGGAAACTCGCCGTGAGGCGCATTCCGCCGGTCATCGTACCCGTGCTCATCGGCATTCTCATTCTGGTCAATGACAGCGCGCGGGCGCGAGGGCTGACCGTCATGCTGATGATATTCTTCGTGGCCGACGGCTTCTTCAAGATCATTGCTTCGGTTGGACAGGACGTGAAGCTCAACAACATCGGCCTGGTCAGCGCGGCGCTGTCTTTCCTGCTCGCCATCTTCCTCGCCGCGAATTTCCCAAGCGTGCCGTTGCCCTTGCTCGGATTGTTCCTCGGGCTCGATCTCATTTCGATGGCCGTGGTGCCGCTTGCCGGACGAGAGCGCACGCGCGGCCTGGTCTGACGGGACCGCGGACTATACTGCGGCGTCATCCTCGTTACCCGCGCGACGTATAGCGGACACGGTGTCGACCGGCGCCTGTGATGGCGGTGTCAGCGTGCAGTTGCAGTTTCCCACACGAAAAACCGACGGAGGGCATTCATGATCTTCGCAAATGGCTTTACGTTTTCAAACTTTATTATCGATGCTTTTTCGATATTCATGTTCATTCTGTGGTTCTGGCTGTTCATCACGATCACGAGTGACCTGTTCCGCCGGACCGACATATCGGGATTTATGAAGATCGTCTGGGTGATCTTTCTCATTGTCCTGCCTTATATCGGCATATTCGCCTATATCATCACGCAAGGCAGGGACATGGCGCATCGCAACCAGGAGCGCGCGCAGAAAGCGCGCGACGAATTGCGCCACATGGTCGGCTACAGTGTCGCGGACGAAATCGAGAAGCTGGACAAGCTGAAAACCACGGGATCGATCACGGAAGACGAGTACAAGCGCCTTCGCTCGCGGCTCGTCGAATGAGAACGGCGTCAGGCATGACATTCGTCCATGCCTGGCAAACCGAAAGTCACAGCACTGGTTACAGCGCAAGTCGCAGCGCGGGCTACGTCGGCGTAGCCCGCCGCGCCACACAGTCGAGTCACTCGGTACCCGGCACGATCTTCGAGATCTTCCAGTTGCTGCGGCTCACCAGCACGTAGTCGCCGTTCACGCCCAGCCATTGCTGGCCGCGCTTGGGCGCGTCCAGGTTATGCGATTTCCAGTCATTCGCGTTCATCACGAAGTTGTAATGCCGGTACTTCGAAGGGACCACCTGGCCCTCGTGCCAGTCGCGATGCGGCATGGTCGGCATGACCTGCTGGCGACCAGTCCCCTGGCTTTGATCTGCACCGGATGCGCCTTGCGCGATTGCGGAGGAAGAGACACCGACGAGCAGCGCAGCAATGACAGAGAGGACGAGTTGGCTTTTCATGATCCGATCTCCTGAGGCAAGAGGATGATTAACGTCGCCATGACTTATGGCTTCTTTCGGTTATAGAACATTCTGAAAGCCGTGATACCCGACTGTGCGAACCTGCCCCTAAAAGGGTAGAGACGATCGCTTGAAAATGAAAGAATTTAGGGGCGTGAAACGTCTATCCATAGTAGTAGAGGGAATTCCGACTTCAAGAAAATTGCGATTGGCGAATTTTGTCGCGGTTTTGAGTAATTCCTGTGAATGAATGCATGATATCTGTTAGATAACAATTGAAGCATTGAGTGGTTTTCTCGCGCTTCCTCTATCGCGCTGCGCACATCGGGGGCTTAAAAACGCAGTTTGAGTGAATATCGCAATGAGCCGGTCGCGCTCATGCGCAATGAGCGATCCCATGCCGGAGCGTACCGTCTCCATTTTCTTCGGGGGAGCTTTGCGTGCCACACTGCGAATTCAGACGCTATCGCCCCTGCCTGCTCGCCATCGCGGCGGCGGTGCTGCTGGCGGCTCCCGGATGCCGCGACCGGCAAGCCCCGAGCGGCGCCGCGCCGCCGCCGCCGAGCGTGCTCGTTGAAACGGTTACGGCAAAGCCCATTCCACGCGTGATCGAACTGCCCGGACGCATTGAAGCGATCCGCTCGGCAGAGGTGCGCGCGCGCGTGGACGGCATCGTCGAGCGGCGCCTTTATGAAGAGGGCACCGACGTGCGCGCCGGCGCGCCGCTCTTTCTCATCGACTCCCGCGACTACGAAGCCGCATTGCGGCAGGCGCAGGCGGCGCTTACGCGGGCTCAGGCCGTTCAGGGCAACGCGGCTTCCGAGGTGGCGCGCTTCAAGCCTCTGGTGGCTCGCCAGGTGGTCAGCGCCCAGGAGTACGAAGCCGCGTTGACTGCGCTGCAGCAGGCCGACGCGAACGTTGCGGACGCACGCGCCGCGCTCACGCTGGCGCAGTTGCGGCTCGATCGATGCACGGTGCGCGCGCCGATTGCGGGCCGCGTGGGGCGCGCGCTCGTCACCGAAGGCGCGCTCGTCAGTGCAGCCAGCGCGACCTTGCTCACGCAGGTCAATCAGCTCACGCCCGTGAACGCCGTGTTCACGCAATCGAATATTTCGCTGCTGGAAGTACGCAAACAGATTACCTCGGGCGCGCTAGCGGCGCCTGCCGCGAACCGCGTGCAGGTGTGGCTCACACTTGCGAACGGAGACGAATTCAAGGAGCCGGGCGTGCTCGACTTCACCGATCTCGTGGTCGAGCCTTCCACCGGCACACAGATCATGCGTGCGCGTTTCAATAATGCGTCGCGCATCCTGCTGCCCGGACAGTTCGTGCGCGGCCGGGTCGTGATCGGCACGATACCGAATGGCCTGGAGGTCCCGGCGCGCGCCGTGCAGTTCGACAACAACGCGACGAGCCTCTCGCTCGTTGCCGATGATGGCACCGTCGTGCGGCGCAACGTCGTGCTCGGCCCGCAGGAAGCCGGGCAGTGGGTCGTCAAGGACGGGCTCGAGTCGGGCGAGCGGGTCATCGTCGATGGCTGGCAGAGGGTCCAGCCCGGGCAGCGCGTGGACGCCCATCCCGTTGCCGCGAACCCCTCCTGAGCGGCGCGCCCATGAAGCAATTCTTCGTCTACCGGCCGGTCTTTGCATGGGTGGTCGCGCTATTCATCGCGCTCTTTGGCGGGCTCGCGCTCCTGCTGCTGCCGGTCGAGCAGTACCCGGACGTCGCGCCGCCCTCGCTCACGATATCGGCGGTCTTCAGCGGCGCGGACGCGCAGACGCTGGACCGCACGGTGACGTCGATCATCGAAGACGAAATGAACGGCGTCGACAATTTCCTTTACATGTCGTCGCAGAGCCGCTCGAACGGCACGGCGCAGATCACGGTCACGCTCAGGCCCGGCACCAATCTCGACGTCGCGCTCTCGCAGGTCCAGGACCGCTTGAGCCGCGTCGAGCCGCGCCTGCCGCTGGAAGTGCGGCAGGTTGGCGTGCAGGTCACGAAAGCGTCGTCGGGCTTTCTGATGCTCGTTGCGCTGCAATCCGCCGATGGCTCGATACCGGCCGTCGAGCTGGGCAACTTCGCCGCCAATAACATCGTCAACGAATTACGCCGGATTCCAGGCATTGGCGACGCACAGCTTTTCGGCTCGTCGTATGCAATGCGGATATGGATCGATCCGGAAAAGCTGAGCAGCTTCGGTCTTTCGGCTAGCGAGGTGATGACGGCCATCCAGGAGCAGAACAGCCAGACGGCGGGAGGCGGCCTGGGCGACCAGCCCGTTGCGCCGGGCGCGGAACTCAACGCGCAGATCGTCATGCGTGGCCGCTTTTCGACGCCCGAGCAGTTCCGCGAAGTCATCGTGCGCTCGAACCCGGATGGCTCCACGGTGCGCGTGGGCGACGTCGCGCGCGTGGAGCTCGGCAACGACAGCTACGGCTTCAGCTTTCGCGTGAACGGCAAGGAGTCCGCAGGGATCGCCATCCAGCTCGCGAGCGGCGCGAATGCGCTGGCCGTGGCGAACGCCGTGCGGCAGCGTTTCGCGCAGTTGCAGCCGACCTTTCCGAAGGGCGTGACATGGGTGGTTCCGTTCGATACGACGCCGTTCATCACGACCTCGCTGAGCGGCGTGTTGCGCACCATGGTCGAAGCGTTGCTGCTCGTGACGGTCATCGTGTTCCTGTTCCTCCAGAAGTGGCAGGCGACGCTGATCCCCACGCTGGTCGTGCCGATCGCGCTGATCGGAACCTGTGCGGGCATTTATCTGTTCGGACTCTCGATCAATCTGCTTTCGCTGTTTGCCATGGTTGTGGCTATCGGCGTTCTCAATGACGACGCGATCGTGGTCGTGGAAAGCGTCGAGCGCGTGATTCAGGTAGAAGGGCTCAGTTCGCGGCGGGCGACCGTCAAGGCTGTCGGCCAGATTGCGGGCGCCGCCATTGCGAGCACGTTCGTGCTCGTTGCCGTGTTCGTGCCAATGGCCTTCTTTCCGGGCTCGACCGGCGCGATCTATCGGCAGTTCTCGGTCACGCTCACCATCTCGATCTTTCTCTCCACGTTGCTCGCCCTCACGCTGGGCGTGGCCATGTCCGCGGCGCTGCTCGGCAGCAGGAAGAAGGCCGATGAAGGCGGTGGCAGGCAAGCGGCCATGCGTTGGCCGGCCCGCGTCCAGCAGCGCGTTTTCGACGCATTCAACCGCGGCATGGAGTCGTCCACCGAGCGCTACGTGCGCGCCGTGGAGGCCATGCTGCGCGCGCCGGTGCGCTGGCTCGCCGTCTTTCTCGTGGTGTGCGTCGCGACCGGGTTCCTCTTCACCCAGTTGCCGCGCGGCTTCATCCCCGGCGAAGACCAGGGGCATATCTTTGTCGCGTACACGGCCGCGCCTGGCGCGACTGCGCAGCGCACGCAACAGGTCGTCGATCAGGTCGAGGCCTTTCTCAGGCAGCAGCCCCAGGTGCGCAATATCGCGTCGGTCACGGGATTCAGCTTTTTTGGCCAGGGTCAGTCGGCCGCGATGTCATTCGTCGACCTGAAGCCCTGGTCGGACCGGCCAGGCGCAGCGAACTCGGCAGCGGCGCTGGTCGGGCGCGCGAACGCCGCGTTCCGCAATATTCCTCAGGCGCTCGTGTTCGCGCTCGATCCACCGCCCATTCCCGCACTCGGCAATGCGAGCGGGTTCACGATGAAGATACTGGACCGCAGCGGGGTGGGCGGCGCGGCATTGCAGCAGGCCAGCGCGCGCATGCTGGCGGAGGCGGCGCGCAGCCCCCTGCTGGTGGGCGTGCGTCCCGACGGCTTGCCGCCTGCGCCGCAACTGTACGTCGATATCGACCGGGTGAAGGCGCGCGCGCTGGGGCTGCAGATCGGACAGGTCAACAGCGCGCTCGCACTCGCGTTCGGCTCGAACTACGTGAACGATTTCGTCTACGAGGGGAACGTGCTGCGAGTTCTCATGCAGGCCGATGCCGAACAGCGCATGCGGCCCGAGGACATCAGCGCGCTGCGGCTGCGCAACAACGTCGGCGAGATGGTGCCGTTTTCGGCGTTCACGAGCGTGCACTGGACGGCGGGACCGCAGCAGGTCGAGCGCTATAACGGCTTTCCTTCGGCGACGATATCGGGGCAGGCGGCGCCGGGCCGCTCCAGCGGCGCGGCGCTCGCGGAATTGGAGCGTATTGCGGGCAACGTGCTCACCGGCAACATGACCTATGAGTGGACCGGCACGGCCTACGAGGAGCAGCAGGCAGCCGGGCAGATCGGGGCGTTGCTGCTGCTTTCGCTCGTCGTGGTCTTTCTGCTGCTCGCCGCGCTCTACGAGAGCTGGGCGATTCCCGTTGCCGTGCTGCTCATCATTCCGCTGGGCGTGCTGGGCGCGGTGCTTCTCACCATGGCGCGGCGCTTTTCCGCCGATGTCTTCTTCAATATCGGCCTTGTGACCATCATCGGGCTCGCGGCCAAGAACGCCATTCTGATCGTTGAATTCGCCATCAAGGAGGAGGCGGCGGGCAGCGATACCGTGAGCGCGGCGGTAAACGGCGCGCGTCAGCGCCTGCGGCCAATCCTGATGACGAGCGTGACCTTCGTGCTCGGCATGCTGCCGCTCGTGCTCGCCACGGGCGCGGGTGCGGCGGGGCGGCAGGCGGTGGGCACGGGCATCATGGGCAGCATGTTCACGGCCACGCTGCTCGGCATCTTCTTCACGCCGGTGTTCTACGTGGTTGCGCGCAGATGGCTGAGCCGCAAACGGGCGCCAGATGACGACGAAGCGGATACGCTGCCCGCGGGAGAGCGCGATGCTTAAGCGCGCCAGGCGTGCCAGGGGAACAGTGCTCGCAGCGTGCCTGCTGCTCGCCGCGTGCAATTTCGCGCCGCGCTACCAGCAGCCGGATATGCCCGTAGCCAGCACGTACGAGAGCGCGGATATTGCCGCGCCAGGGGGCGACCGGCTCGCTTCGGAGCTAACGTGGGAGACGTTCTTTCGCGACCCCGTGCTCAAGCGGCTCATTGCCATGGCGCTGGAGCAGAACCGCGATCTGGCGGCATCGGTCGCGCGCATCGAGCAGGCCCAGGCGCTTTATCGCGTGCAGCGTTCCGCGCAGTTTCCGCAAGTGGCCGCGGGCGCGGATGCCACCCGCACCAAAACGCCGCTTACCTCGGTCGAACCCGAGCTGCCCGACAACAACACCTCGATCCACTTCAACCAGTACAGCGTGCAGGTGGCCGTCACGTCGTTCGAGCTCGACTTCTGGGGGCGCGTGGCCAACCTGAGCGAGTCGGCGCGGCGCAACTATCTGGCGACCGTGGAGGCCAATGAAGCGTTTCGTCTCTCGCTGATCAGCAACGTGGCGGCGACCTACTACGCCATTCTTTCGGGCAACGAAGGCATCGACCTTGCGCAGCACACGCTCGAAACACGCCAATACGCGCTGGAAGTCGCGCGGCTGCGCCTCGAAGCGGGCGCGACATCGCTCGTCGACTACGAGCAGGCGCGCATTCTCGTCACGCAGGCGCAGACGCAGCTCGCCGAGCTGCAGAGAACGACGGGTCAGCAGCGCGATCAGTTGGTAGTCCTGATTGGTGGTCCGCTGCCCGCCGACATGACGGAGCGCCACGTGCTCGCGGACGCCGACCAGTTCGGCGATCTCGATGCGGGCCTGCCTTCTTCGCTGTTGACGTTGCGCCCCGACGTCCGCGCGGCCGAACAGTCCTTGCGAGCGGCCGACGCCGATATCGGCGCCGCGCGCGCGGACTACTTCCCGCGCATTTCGCTCACGGGCAATTTCGGCTATGTGTCTCCCGAGCTGAGCGACCTGTTCGTGCCCGGCAAGCAGGCATGGCTCGTCTCCGGATTCGTCACGCTGCCCATATTCGACGCGGGGCGCCGCAGCGCGCAACTGGGTTTGTCCAAAGCGCGCCGCACCGAGCTCGTGGCGAACTATCAGAAGACCGTTCAGGTGGCCTTCCGCGAAGTGTCCGATGCCCTGATCGCGCGCCAGCGCCTGAAGGAGCAGATCGCGGCGCAGGAGCGTGCGGTGGACTCCGAGGCGCGCCTCGCGGAAGCTGCCGATCTTCGCTATCAGAACGGCATTTCCATCTACCTGGAAGTGGTCGATGCGAAGCGCAGCCTGTTCGCCGCGCAACAGCAATTGATCCAGTTGCGCGCGGCCGCGCTGCAAAATGGCGCTTCGCTCTATGTGGCGCTGGGGGGAGGGCAGGTTGCGCCCCAGCAGTAGCGAGCGTTTTGAACTGGCTAGCTTGCGGCCGTTTATCGCGGCGAGGCGAGGCTCGCGTGAGGCGCTGCCTCGCGCAGCGTCGAATCCTCTTGACGAGGGCCAGGGGGAGGTCCAGGGAACGGTTCGACCAGCTGCGGCTCGATGTCGGGATCGACTACCGCCTCCACGCGTGCGTGCAACCCTTGGACGCGGCCTTCAAGGGGGAACGGGCTCACGCTTGCGAGCATCGTCGAGCCGGACTGATTGACGAACACCGGGTCTTCACGCTGCGTGGTGCGCCGGATCGCGTGGTCGCGATAGGGATCGAGCTGCATCAGTTGCACCATCAACGATTCGGGAAAGAAGACCTGGCCGACGTGCGAGACGTGCGTGTGCTGCGGTTGCAATGTGCTTGCCGTGCGGACCTTGAAATGAATATGGTTGGTGCGCCCGGGATAGTTGCCCGGCACGATGGTCTCGAACGTGACGATCCCCGCCCGATCCGTGCGCTGGATGCCGCGTAGAAACGTCTGGTGGTCAGTGGGCCGTGGCATCGGCGGCGGACCAGGGTGCCAGCCCGCGGGGGGGACACCGTGCGCCTCAGGGGGCGCCCCCGGACCGAAATCAGGTGGAGGCGGCGCCCCCATCTGCGTGTACCCCGAATAGGCGCCCATCGCATCGCACTGCCATATGTCGACAGCGGCACCGACGAGTGGTGCGCAGGTTCGTGCATGGGTGAGCACGATGTCGAGCGTCAACGGCACGCCTGGCTTGCGTTCCCGGATATTGCTGCGCACGAGATCGCCATCGATCCAGTAAGGACCGACTTCCTGCTCGGGCGTGAGCTTGCAGGGCGCGGCGTTCGCGAGGGCCGCGGGGCTCGTTTCGATGCCGGAAACGGTTGCGCCGACCGCGATAGTGAGTTTGATGAATTCTCGTCGTGACAGGCGTGATGGCATGGTTGTGCTGCGATGCGCGTAATCCTGGGACTTTACCGGAGCCCATGCGCAATCCGATTACATTTCTATTACGCTTTATTTCATACACAGGCGTATTTGTCCTGATTGCCTCGATTGCGGCCGCTGTGCAGAAATGCGCATGGATATTGTCGAGAATGGCCAAGACGAAGCGATATTGGCTTCCTATAGTCATTTCCAGCGGTCGTTCCGGCATGTCTCGTTCGGAGCGGTTCGTTCGATACCACGCCTATTCAGGAGGAGCCTCACACGCAGTCAATGCGCGCAGGAGTCGTGAACCGGCCGCCGCCCCGACCGCCAGAACACGGGTAAAGCGGGTGAGCAAAGCCGGCGTGCGCGCCATAGCAGTGAACACATGCTTGCCGACAAAGGATAAAAGATGCGTTTTGCGAAGACTCTTTCCCCTATCGCAGTGGCAGTTGGAGCACTTCTCGCTGTTGCGCCGCTCGCTTCTCGCGCGCAATCCGTCGTAAAAGTCGGCTTTGCCGCGCCGCTCAGCGGACCTAACGCCAGTTACGGCAAAGACCTGGAAAACGGCGTCAAAATGGCCCTCGACGACGCCAAGGCGCAAGGCGTCAAAATCAACGGTCAGCCCGTCTCGTTCGAACTCGTCGCCGAAGACGATCAGGCCGACCCGCGCGTGGGCGTGCAGGTCGCGCAAAAGCTCGTGGACGAAGGCGTGTCGGTCGTCGTCGGCCACTTCAACTCGGGCACGACCATCCCCGCGTCCGATCTCTACGAAAAGGCGGGCTTGCCCGACATCGATCCGGCCGCCACGAACCCGGTCATCAGCAGCCGGGGCTTCAAGAACATCTTCATGGTGATCTCGAGCGACGCGCAAAACGCGGGCACCGCGGGCGCCTATGCGGTCACGACGACGAAGGCGAAGCGCATCGCCGTCATCGACGACCGCACGGCGTTCGGCCAGGGCGAAGCCGACGAGTTCGTGAAGGCGGTGAAAGCGCACGGCGGCGAGATCATCGATCGGGAATACACGACGAACCAGGCGACGGACTTCAAGACGCAGCTCACGAACATCAAGAGCAAGAACCCCGATCTGATTTTCGTGGGCGCCCTCAACCCGCAGGCGGCCGGCATCATGAAGCAGATGAGCCAGCTCGGCATCAAGGCGCAGTACGTGGGCGGCGGCGGCGTGAAGGACGTCGACTTCATCAAGCTCGCGGGCGACGTGTCGGAAGGCGCGATGGCGTGGGAGTACGGCCGTCCGCTCGACAGCACGCCGGTAGGCGCGAAGTTCGCCGACCGCTTCAAGCAGAAGTTCGGCGAGGACGTGCTCTCATACGCGCCGTTCGGCTACGACGCGGC
>Ga0207816_1000203_pt1 | contig 14463 bp, 15 predicted proteins | sample LuqExpMetageno10_FD_187768 | JGI IMG/M metagenome (GOLD analysis project Ga0207816, IMG submission 187768) | Tropical forest soil microbial communities from Luquillo Experimental Forest, Puerto Rico - Sample 10 (SPAdes) | ecosystem: Environmental > Terrestrial > Soil > Tropical forest ... | reverse complement strand
GCTCGGGTACGACGTGGACACCTTTGTGCGAACGCGGGCGGAAGTGGCGGCGATCGCGGCGGCGGAACCCTTTGCGCCGGCGGACCGGGCGGGGCCGCACATCGTGCACGTGAGTTTGCTCGGGGCGCCGCTGGAGCCGGCGCAAGCGGCGGGGCTGGCGGCGATCCGGACGGAGCGGGATGCGTTTCACGTGGCCGGGCGGGAGTTTTACTGGCTATACCGCGGCGAACGCAGCAGCGACTCGGAAGTGTGGCGGGCGCGCGAGCTGCGGGCGCTCAAACTGCCGACGATGACGCTGCGGAACCGCACGATGCTGCGGCGGCTGGCGGCGGAATATCCGGCGGAGTGAGCGAGGCAGGGTAAACGCGGGCGGAGGGCAAGCGCAGGACGCGGCGGTGAAAGCGAGCGCCACTTCGGAGAGACCGAGTTCGAAGAGACGATTGCCGCGGCGCGACTGACAGTAATAATCGCGCTTGGGCGTGGCCCGGCTTAAAATCTCGATCTGGCGGTCATTGAGCCCGAAGCGGCGATAAACAGCGGTAATCTGCGGCTCCAAGGCCCGCTCGTTGGGCAGGAACAAACGGGTCGGACAGCTTTCGATGATGGCGGCGGCGATGTCGCTGCCATCGATATCGGCAAGGGACTGGGTGGCGAAGATCACGCTCGCATTCTTCTTGCGCAGCGTCTTCAGCCATTCACGCAGTTGCCCGGCGAAGCCGGAATCGCCCAAGGCGAGCCAGCCTTCGTCGATGATGAGCATGGTCGGACGGCCATCGAAGCGCTGCTCGATACGATGGAAGAGATAAGTGAGCACAGCCGATGCCGACCCAGCCCCAATCAACCCTTCCGTCTCGAAGGCCTGAACATCGGCAGAGCCGAGGCGCTCGACTTCTGCATCGAGCAATCGCCCCCAGGGACCGGCGACGGTATAGGGCTGCAGTGCCTGTTTGAGGGTGTTCGACTGCAAAAGAACCGCAAGACCGGTCAGCGTGCGTTCGATCTTGGGGGCCGAGGCGAGCGAGGTCAGCGCCGACCAAAGATGCTCTTTTAGGTCCGGCGTAATGGCGATCCGTTCACGGGCGAGAAGATTTGCCACCCATTCGGCAGCCCAAGCCCGCTCGGCTGCCTCATCAATGTCGGCTAGCGGTTGAAGGGCAACACCCGCACCGGCATCATCGCCCAAAGCGCCGCCCAGATCCTGCCAATCGCCACCCATGGCAAGAGCGGCGGCGCGGATTGAGCCGCCGAAGTCGAAGGCAAAGACCTGCGCTCCAGGATAGCGGCGAAACTGCATCGCCATGAGAGCGAGAAGGACACTTTTGCCGGCTCCGGTCGGGCCTACGACCAAGGTATGGCCGACATCGCCGACATGTAGCGAAAACCGAAATGGCGTTGCCCCTTGGGTGCGGGCATAAAAGAGCGGTGGGGCCTTCAGATGTTCGTCTTGGTCAGGCCCAGCCCAAACCGCCGAGAACGGCATCATATGAGCAAGATTGAGGGTAGAGACCGGCGGCTGGCGCACATTGGCATAAACGTGCCCCGGCAGGCTCCCAAGCCAGGCTTCCACCGCATTCACACTCTCGCGGATCGCTGTGAAGTCTCGTGCTTGGATGGTCTTCTCAACCAGCTGCAGCCGGTCATCAGCGATGCGGCGATCAGGCGCCCACACCGTGATGGTGGCGGTGACATACGCGGTACCGACAAGATCGGACCCTAGTTCCTGCAATGCGGCATCGGCATCGATGGCCTTATTGGCTGCATCGCTGTCCATCAAGGCCGAGGCCTCGTTGGTCATAACTTCTTTGAGGATCGCCATCACCGATTTGCGCTTTGCGAACCATTGACGGCGAATGCGGCTCAGAACTTTGGCGGCATCGGTTTTGTCGAGGGTGATGGCGCGGGTTGACCAACGGTAGGGGAATGCCAGCCGGTTCAAATCATCGAGTACGCCGGGCCAAGTCTGCGACGGCAGCCCGGTAATGGTGAGGGTGCGCAGGAACGACGACCCGAGCTTGGGTTCCAGCCCACAGGTCAGGTCTTCATCCGTAATAAAGGCATCGAGATACATCGGCACATCCGGCACACGGACGATCTGCTCTTTGGTCGAGATGCAGGAATGAAGGTAGGTGAGCGTCTCACCATCATCGAGCCACTCGGCTTCCGGCATGAAGCCGTCGAGCAGCGCCAGCACGCGATTGCTGCGATCGATGAAGCCATAGAGGCTCCGACGCCAATTGAAGTTATCTTCCGCCCCACCCTCATAAAGCCAGGATGTGGCCTTTGCAGCGTCATCGGCTGGCGGCAGCCAGACCAGAGTCAGAAAATACCGGCTCTCAAAATGGGTGCTTTCTTCTTCGAACTGCGCCCGGCGTTCCTCATCAAGTACTTCCGATGCCGCATCCGGAAATTTGCTCTGCGGATAGCGATCGGCACTTTTACGCTGAGCTTCGATGAAGATCGCCCAGCCAGACCCAAGGCGGCGCAATGCGCTGTTAAGTCGGCTGGTGATGGCAACAAGTTCGGCGGGCGTTGAGGAGTCGAGATCCGGGCCGCGGAACCTCGCGGTACGTTGGAACGAACCGTCCTTATTGAGGATGACGCCTTTGGCGACAAGCGCAGCCCATGGCAGAAAATCTGCCAGACGCCGCGCTCTCTTACGATATTCTGTGAGGTTCAGCATGGTTATCACGCAACCAGGTGGGAGGGATAGCGAAGGGCGCGGCGCATGACATCGACGAAGGCCGCGTCATGCTTGGCCGCCCATACCGCCAGGATGTGGCCAATCAAAAAGAGACCTGCGCCTACCAGCCAGAGCCGAAGGCCAAGACCGATGGCAGCGGCGAGCGTGCCATTGATGATGGCCACCGAGCGTGGTGCACCACCAAGAAGGATCGGCTCACTTAAGGAGCGACGCACCGGTGCGTAGAAACCGACGATGTCATTGTCTTCCATCAGACCAATACCCCGCCGCCGAAGGAGAAAAAACTGAGGAAGAAGGAACTCGCCGCAAAGGCGATCGAGAGTCCGAAGACGATCTGGATCAGCCGCCGAAACCCGCCGGAACTGTCGCCAAAGGCCAGCGTCAAGCCGGTGACGATGATGATGATCACCGACACAACCTTGGCGACGGGCCCCTGTACAGATTCGAGAATCTGGTTGAGCGGCTCCTCCCAGGGCATGGAGGAACCGGAAGCGAAGGCCGCACAGGCGGTGAAAATGAAGAGCGAAGCGGCGGAGATGCCAGCCGCTGAGCGGCGAAGAATAGAACGCATCAAACGTCTCCTAATGGTTCGAGGATGTAGTTGCCGGAAGGATCAAGGCCGCTGACTGCTGCCAGTTCGGTTAACCTGCGCCCCGCTCCACGTCCGGCGAGTACGGCGATGACATCAATGGTCTCGGCTATGAGAGCGCGCGGAACGGTGACGACGGCTTCCTGGATCAGCTGTTCGAGGCGACGGAGTGCTCCGAGGGCAGAACCCGCATGGAGCGTACCGATGCCTCCGGGATGGCCGGTGCCCCAGGCCTTCAGGAGGTCGAGCGCCTCGGCCCCGCGCACCTCACCGACCGGAATGCGGTCAGGGCGCAACCTAAGAGCTGAGCGCACTAAATCCGAAAGCGATGCTGCACCGTCCTTGGTACGCAGCGCGACAAGATTGGGTGCAGCGCATTGCAGTTCGCGGGTGTCTTCGATCAGCACCACCCGGTCTTTGGTCTTGGCGACTTCGGCGAGCAGCGCATTGACGAGCGTGGTCTTGCCGGTGGAGGTTCCACCAACCACCAGGATGTTCTTGTGACTGGCGACAGCCTCCCGCAATAACACTGCGGCTTCGGCCCTCATAGTGCCGGCGCAGACGTAATCGCTGAGGGTGAACACAGCGACAGCGGGACGGCGAATGGCAAAACAGGGCGCCATCACCACCGGCGGGATAAGCCCCTCGAAGCGCTCGCCACTCTCTGGCAGTTCCGCAGAGACCCGCGGTGCCCCACCATGGACTTCGACACCGACATGATGAGCGACAAGGCGCACGATCCGCTCGGCATCTTGGGGCGGAATTCGGTTACCTGTATCTTCCAATCCGCCAGCCAGCCGATCGATCCAGAGTTTGCCATCGGGGTTGAGCATCACCTCGCCGATGGCCGGATCGTCGAGATAGGCGGAGATCATGGATCCAAATGCGGTGCGCAGCATGCGAGCACCGCGTGCAAAAACCTCCGACCGGTAGTCTTCACTGCCCACTTCTCTGCCCCAATTATGTCGCCTCTAGTGAGGCTCAAATTGCGGGGTTAATTAGAAAGAGGCAGAGGCGGTGCTCGGCAACAGCGATCTTATGATGATCGGGCTCTGGCGTAGAATGACGTGCAGCTGGGACAACGACCTATACACCACAACCGCCCATCGCCTGGCATCCGGTGGCAAGTAACTGACGGTTCTTTCAACACCAATACGCGCAGACTTCGTCTACCCCTCCTGCTTCATTCAATACGGCAGCGGATTGAAGGCATTGCGCGTAGGTCTTTCCGTTTCGCCGGCTTTTTGCCAACCACCGCCAAACGCGCGATAGAGACCAACACTGCTCTGCAAACGCGCCAATCGAATTTGCACAAGCTGATCTTCTGCCGTGAACAAGGCTTGCTGAGTCTGGAGTAAGGTCAAGAGATCAACCACACCTTCGCGGTATTGTAGCTCCGCAATCTTGAAAGCGCGCGTGGTGCTGGAGACCTGATCAAGCGTGTAGCGCTCCTGGTCGGCAAGACTGGCCGAGCTTCCAATCGCCGTTTCAACATCACTAAGGGCAGACAGTACCGTTTTGCGATAGTTTGCGATCATCTCCTTTTCCTGCGCAAGCGCGAGATCGCGACGAGAGGACAGCTCTCCGCCGTCGAAGACGGTCTGGAGAAGCGAGGCTCCCACATCCCAGGCGAGGTTGGAGGGATTGATCAAATCTTTCACGGCCGTGCTCATATAGCCGCCATTGGCGGTCAGGCCGATGGCCGGAAGAAAGGCTGCACGAGCCGCGTCAAGATTGGCATGCGCCGACAAAAGAGTTGCCTCGGCCTGCGCGATGTCCGGCCGCCGCACCAAGAGAGAAGACGGAAGGCCCGGTTCGATAACAGGGGCGGAGAGCCCGGCTAGCGAAGTCCCCTGAACCGTAAACCCCTCCGGGGGGCGACCTAAGAGCAGCGCGAGCGCATAGCGCATTTCGCGCTCCTGTTCCTCCAAGGCCGGCACCGTTGTTTCTTGACCGGCCAAAAGAGCTTCCTGCTGAGCGAGTTCCAGACTGGAAGCCATGCCATTCGTTACTTTCGCCTTGGTGACCGCCAATATGCGTCGCGCTGCATCGACGTTGCGTTTGGCGATGGAAACTCGCTCCCGAAGTGCCAAAACAGCAAAGTAGGTGCTGGCGACACTGGCATCCGTCGTGAGCGAGACGACGTCCCCGGCATATATCGCTGCGCGAGCGGAATTTCGGGCTGCGCGGAGATTGCTTTGCGCCAAACCCCAGAAATCAAGTTCGTAGCTGGCGCCCAGGCTGAGCCCGAAGGTATTGAACGTGGTTCCCGGTGTTTTGCTTCCTTCCCGCTTGGCGCTGGCGCCCAAATCAATCTTGGGAAACAAGGCGGAGGCAGCAATTCCAGACTCAGCTTGTGCCTGTTCAATTCGCGCCGCCGCGGCGGCAATATCGAGATTGTCCTTTTGAGCCGCCGCTATGAGGTCTGCCAATTCCGGACTGGAATAGGCCTGCCACCACCCCGGGGCGAACTTTAAGGGCTCGCCCGCGGGTCGCGGTGCGCTATAGGCCGGAGGCATCTCGGCGGGTGTGAGCGCCGATGGCAGGGTCGAAGCACATCCTGCCAAAGCCGTGCTCAACAAGAAGATGGAGAATACTCGCACTTTGCGGCTCATGAGCGGACCTCCGCTTGCTGCCTGGAAAGGCCCCAGCCATGAACCAGGACATAGATGGCAGGAATAACGAGCAAGGTCAGAGCGGTCGAAGAGACCATGCCGCCGATCATTGGCACGGCAATCCGCTGCATGATTTCGGAGCCGGTGCCCGTCGACCAAAGGATCGGAATCAGGCCGGCCATGATGGCGGCAACCGTCATCATCTTGGGGCGCACGCGATCCACGGCACCCACCATGATGGCCGCCTTAAGATCAGCCAGTGTCAACGCACGGCCTTCGGCATCGCATTCTGCCTTCTTCTCCGCCAGCGCGTGGTTCAGATAAATGAGCATAACCACGCCGGTCTCAGCGGCGACGCCCGCTAGAGCGATGAAGCCAACCGAGGCGGCCACGCTGATGTTGAAGCCCATGAAATCCATCAGCCACAAACCGCCGACCAGGGCGAAAGGCAACGAGAGCATGACCGTTAGCGTGTCGGAGAACTTGCGGAAGTTCAGATAGAGCAACAGGAAGATAATGAGCAGTGTTGCCGGGACAACAATGCGCATCCGCTGTTCGGCGCGCTGGAGATATTCGAACTGGCCGCTCCAGGTCACATAATAGCCAGGCGGAAATTTCACCTTTGCAGCCACAGCTCGTTGGGCATCGTGGACATAGCTACCGAGATCCCGGCCACGGAAGTCCACATACACATAGGTCACGAGCTGGCCATCTTCGGTACGGACCATCGTGGGCCCACGGGTTCGTGCAACCTTTGCCACTTCGCCGAGTGGGACAGCACCACCATTAGGCAACGAGACCAGTGTGTTGGATGCAATGGCGAGGGGATCACTTCGGTCTTCGCGCGGATAGCGCAGAACCACATCGTAACGCTCGCGCCCTTCAACCGTAGTTGTAATTGCCGAGGCGCCCAGCGCCGACGATACGGTCCCGAGGACGTCATTGATCGACAATCCGTAACGGGCAATCTGGGCGCGATCCGGTGTGATTTCGAGATAGAATCCGCCGTTGACACGCTCGGCATAGGCGCTCGTCGTGCCTTCGACACCTTTAACCGCCTGTTCGACTTCTTTTGACAATGCCTCAATCTGCGTGAGGTCCTTGCCGAAGATCTTGATGCCCACGGGCGTACGAATGCCCGTCGCCAGCATGTCGGTGCGCCCTTTGATCGGCATGGTCCAGGCGTTGCTTACGCCGGGAAACTGCAGGGCATCGTCAAGTTCGCGAATGATCTTCTCCGTCGTCATGCCCTTGCGCCACTGATCCTCGGGTTTCAATTGGATTGTGGTTTCGAACATTTCGAGCGGAGCAGGATCTGTCGCTGTTTCGGCGCGGCCAGATTTTCCCCAAACCGACTCGACTTCCGGGAAACTCTTGATGATGCGGTCCTGGGTCTGGAGTACTTGTGCCGCTTTGGTGACCGAAAGCCCGGGAAGAGCCGTCGGCATGTAAAGCAGCGTCCCTTCATTGAGGGTCGGCATGAACTCGGTGCCGATACGCGATGCGGGGAAATATGTGATCGCCAGAACAATGCCGGCGATCCCGAGCGTCAGCCATGGTTTCTTGAGCACAGCCGTGATCACCGGCCGGTAGACATGGATCAGAAAGCGATTGATCGGGTTCTTTTCTTCCGGCGTGATCTTGCCGCGCACGAACAACGCCATCAGCGCCGGCACCAGCGTGATCGACAAGAAGGCCGCTGCAGCCATTGAGAAGGTCTTGGTATAGGCCAATGGCTTGAAGAGACGGCCCTCTTGTTCCTGCAAGGAGAAGATCGGGATGAAAGAGACGGTGATGACAAGCAGGCTAAAGAATAGTGCAGGACCGACTTCCTGTGCAGCGTGAAGGAGAACCTCGACTCGCGAGGAGCCTTCCGGGGCCCGCTCCAGTCGCTTGTGGGCATTCTCGATCATCACAATAGCGGCATCGACCATTGCACCGATGGCGATAGCGATGCCGCCGAGGCTCATGATGTTGGAACCGATGCCAAGACTTTGCATAGCAATGAAGGCTATCAAAATGCCGACCGGAAGGGTCAATATGGCAACCAGAGCACTGCGCGCATGCATGAGGAAAATGAAGCAGACGAGTGCTACAATCACGCTTTCCTCGAATAGCGTGCTCTTCAACGTGTTGATGGCGCGTTCAATCAGGAGCGATCGGTCATAAACGGGGATGAGTTTGACAGTGTCCGGCAGGCTCGCGGCGATCTCTTTCAGGCGTAACTTCACCGCCCCGATCACATCGAGCGCATTTGCGCCATAGCGCTGGACCACCACACCACTGGCGGTTTCGCCTTCGCCATTAAGCTCGGCAATACCGCGCCGTTCATCCGGAACGATCTCGACTCGCGCGATGTCGCGGACCATAACGGGTGTGCCGTCCTTGGCCTTGAGGACGACGTTACCGAGGTCGTTGATGTTCTTCAGATAACCGCGGCCGCGGATCATAAATTCGGTTTCGGAAAGCTCGACGGTGCGCCCGCCGACATCGGTGTTCGCCATCGAGACAGCGGATCTGATCTGGTCAAGCGTGATGCCGTAGCCGCGCATGCGGTTGGGATCGACCACAACGGCATACTGCTTGACATAACCGCCAACACTGGCGACTTCCGCAACGCCCGCAGTTTTCGAAAGGGAATAGCGCAGTTGCCAGTCCTGCAACGAGCGGAGCTGCTGCAAATCCTGCTTATTCCCGGTGAGCGCATATTCGTAGACCCAGCCGACCCCGGTCGCATCCGGACCAAGTGTCGGGGTCACACCTTCAGGCAGCCGTTTGGCCGCCCCGCTCAGATATTCGAGAACACGGGAACGCGCCCAATAGACATCGGTCCCGTCATCGAAAATGACATAGATGAAGGACACGCCGAACAAGGAAATGCCGCGGACGGCACGGGCCTTCGGCACACTCAAAAGCGCCGAGGTCAATGGGAACGTAACCTGATCCTCGACGACCTGGGGTGCCTGTCCCGGATATTGCGTGTAGACGATGACTTGTGTGTCCGAAAGATCCGGAATGGCGTCGAGCGGAATCCTGCTCACCGCATAGATGCCCGCAAGGATCGCAAACGTCGTGGCAATCAGGACAAGAAAGATGTTCTTTCCCGACCAATTAATGATGCGCGTGATCACTGGATTTACCCTTAAGAGACTGGATCGCCGTCTGCAGATTGCTTTCCGAATCGATCAGGAAGTTGCCGGAAACTACGATCTTTTCGCCGGGCTCGAGGCCGGATCGAACTTCGGCATAGCCGTTTGCCCGGGCACCGAGCGTCAGCTGCCGGGCTTCGAAAACGCCATTCGGGAGTGAAACGAAGGCCGTTTGCTTCGAGCCGTCGTCGACAATTGCCGATTCGGGGACAACAATGGCTTCTCCGTCGGTAACCGGCGCATCGATCCGAACGTCGGCATATTGTCCGATGCGAAATTGGCCGGAAGAGTTGTCGACGACAATGCGCACTTTGGTCGTGCGTGTGTCGGGATCGACTTCAGGATAGATAAAGGCGACTTTCCCTTTAAACGAGGCGCTGGGGTTGTCGCGAAAACTGATGATGGCAGACTGACCGGGCTTGAGGCCAATGAGGTCGCGCTCAGAAACCTGCGCCAGAACCCAAACGCTGGAGAGATCGGCCGTTTTGAACAGCGTATCTCCGGCTGCAAAATGTAGGCCCGTAACTGCCGGCTTTTCGAGAACCGTTCCGGTCAGAGGTGCAGTGATCAGGATGGAGCGTGTCGTGCGGCCAGTGCGGCGCATGTCGTTCAAGACAGATTTCGGTACGCCATATTGCAGGAGAATGGATTCAGCGAGCTTGGCTTGATCGTCAGCGTGTGCCGCCAAGGAGCCGATGAAATCGGCTTCCTTGACCAGCACTTCGTTACTCTGAATCCACACACTGGCCAGAGGCTGGCCAGCCCGGACGTGAGCGCCGGTCGTCGAGACAAAGAGCTTCTCGACAAAACCGTCAAATCTGGCGTTGAGGATCGCCTGTTTGCTTTCGTCAGCCGCCACCGTGCCTGTGGCCCGGACGGAGTTGACGAGTGCCATCGTCCGCACGGTATCCACACGGACACCGGCGCGCTGCATTTTCTCGGTTGAGAGCTGGAATGTTCCGGGCGTCTTCGCGGCCTCGTCGGCGTAGACGGGGGTGTAATCCATCCCCATCGGATCCTTCTTGGCCACGGGCGAGGTGTCGCTCGGATTCATCGGGTTGCGGTAGTAGAGAATTTGACGGCCACCGCCCGCTTGTGCGGCCGATGGCATCGCCGCCGGTGCAACAGGGTTCGGATGAGCCCAATACCCAATGCCAATACCGGCCGCTGCAATGACGACCACAACGCCCACGACTAGCAGCGGCTTGCTCGCCAACCGCTGCAAAATCGAATAGTCCTCAACCAAGTTGTGCATCTTAGTTACCTGTTTGGAAAACGACCTTGCCGGTGATGGGCTTGGCTTCGCCCTTGACCTTCGCGGTAACGACAAGCGCCCAATGGCCCTTATCAGCCCATACGCTGTTGTCGAAGGCGAATGCGTATACTCCCGGGGTAGTGTTCGGAACCTGTGTCGCCGGAGCCGTCATGGTCGGCATGTTGTCTGGGCTCATGTCGAGTTGAGCCTTGATGATCGTCGCGCCGGAGACCGGCATATCCGCCATTCCTTGCATGGACTGCAGGATGCGGATCGAAACCACGTGCTGCTTGGCTCCGAATGCTTTCGGTGCTCCAACGAGTTCGAATTTGTATCCCTGTGAACTGGACTGTTCGGCCATGTTATGGCCGGTCATGTCGTGGCCATTCATGCCTTGAGCCAGCGCTGGCCCGCTGAGCACCAGCAAGGTGCCAACAGCCAAGGTTGCCAACATTTTTGACGGGACGCGCATTAAGTTCTCCTGTGTCTAACGTATGCAGTTCTTGTTAACGATCATTTGCAGTTCGGCTGCTTCAGCGTGTGCCCGCGCGCAGCTCTGAGTATTATTCCGTATATCGAGGACATCATCGTCACCCTCATCAGATGGAGCGTTGCGATCTGAGTTCGACCGCCTCCCCCGGCATAAGGCATGGATAAATCTGCATGTCGTGGTCATGGCGAACCTCGAAAGATTCGCCGTTCGCAAGCCGCAGCCGATTGCTGCAGTGCGAATTTCCAGACTGATCTGGTGCGCAGTCGGTATCGGATTCGACGACAGCCTTAATCGGGCGGTCTGGCACCCTGCCCATCTTGAGAAAAACAATGTCTATTCCGTCTTGTCCGTTCTTGCATTCCAACCAAGGGCGACATTGGCGAACGCGAACGACATCAGAAGTAGGCGTTTCGGCGGCACCAAGAACTATGACGGTCCGAAGACCTTTGGCAACCTTGATCTTGTTGGCCTCTGCGTTTGGCAAATCGGGCCAAATCGACACAATGCCGGCCAGACCAACAATGACTGCAGCCATAGCCAGCTTCAGCCCCAGTCTGCGGACGAGCTTCGGATCAGCATCGTGATTCCGCTTGGCGCGCTTCACGTCACTCTCCTTTTGGCGAAACGGGCTGACGGCGGGGGGGCTCATGATTGCGGTGCATCACTAGATGCATGAGCGGGCATGCAAGAATCAGTAGCCATGGCCAAGAGCCGGCCAAGGTGGCGCCCGGTATATAATTGAACGCAGCGGTTACTGCGGCAATGAAGATTACCAGAACGACAAAACGCATGAGACCCTCCTGAGCCTTAGGGTTGCCACCGCCCGTTTTGGGGGACGCCGGGCGGTGGCCCTTCACCGGGAGACGGGGCGATGAGTGTCCCCGGTGAAAGTCGTCTTAGTTGTCGATCGTCAAAGTCGCCCAAGTGCCTTCGAGGTCGCCGGGCACGTGCGCACGAACTTCGACACGTTCGCCGTGACCAATGTGTTCACGCGTGCAGATGTATCCGCCATGCCCATCTGCTTCGAGCGGGATCATGGCCTGTTGAGGACCGGGGGCTAGCTTGGCGTGGCCGGGCACCCAATGGCGCATACTAACGTGCGCGTTTTCGACCGGTTGGCCGTTGCTCTTGTTGACAACTTGGACAACGAGATTTTTGCCATCCGTCGGCATCGTTACCACGCGAATCTCGTAAGCCGAGAGAGCTCTGGCAGCCTCGGCCGGCATTGTATGGGGCTTACTGCCGGCAGCGGCAATTCCGGTCGATCCCAGAACGACTACAGCTACAAGCGCCGCACCGAACGCGACCGCCTTCAAAAAGTGCATTTTCATGTTGTTCTCCATTTTTGGTTTTTCAAAGAAGCACACAAACGCGGTACATTGTTCGAGCGAGCCGGTCACGATCCGGCTCGCTCAAGTAAACGTCAGTTGTTAAGTGCAACTGTGGTCCATGTGCCGGAGAGTTCACCGGGTACATGGGCGCGAATTACAACTCGTTCTCCGGGACGCAAATGTTCGCGCGAGCAGACGAAATCACCCCGACCATCGCTGTCCAAAGCAATCAGCCTGAGCTGCATCTGGGGAACAGCTTTGGCTCCCGCCCAAACCAAGTGCTGCATTTGGACATCGGCACTGGTCATGAGCTGACCGGTTTGTTTGTTGATGACCTGGACTGTCAGCGGATGCCCCTCACTTGGCATACCGACCACTTTGATTTCGTATGCGGTTGCGGGCTGATCGGAACTGGTAGTGAGCCTGTGCATAGGTGCACCAGCATTGGCAGTAGCTACGCTCGCGATCATGGCCACTGCTGCGAGGGCAACGCTGATCCTGTTTGTCTTCTTCGATTTCGTGTTCATGCTGTTCTCCTCCTGCCCGGTCTCCGCTTCGATGCGGTTTCGAGCATGCTACGTCTTGGTCTGAAGCGATTTCGTGCCGGTTCTTCGGTATGGCCCAATGTGGTCCGCATAATTGGGATGCGGCGGCAGGGCTTCCCTCTTCGCGCGTCTGCAAGAAGAGGTGGCATAGCGCTATCAGACGATAGGAGGAGGATTATCGGGTCGCAAAGTGATCCCGCGTCCGACGTTGAACTCTTGCCAGGGCTTGGCGACGGCACCGATTGGCGCGATGGGAGCGGCACTGACTAGCTGGACCGCCGTGATGCTAGAGCAACTCTGAACACCGTTGCAGTTTGCCATATCCTTGCACGGCGTATCGCAGCCTTTTTGCGGCATGCCATGATGGCCCTTCATCACTCCATGATCGCAGCAATCCATGGAATGGTTCATCGCGTTCTGATGGACGGGCATTGCAGAGGCTGCAGGCTGAATGGCAAGCGCAAACACAACCGTCAGAAGGACGGCGAGCGCTTTGCGTGCGATGTGGCGTGTTGCCCACATAAGAATACATCCAGCCCTAGATGCAGATCGGTGACTGTCACCTCCACACCTTCCATACCCCCAATACGCGGCGGGCTGGCCAATCCCTCTCGTGGCAGCAATATTTTTCAGGATGGAGGCTGGTCTAGTGCCTCGCGGAGCTGTTGCCGCGCTCGATAAAGCCGCATTTCCACCGCCTTAGCGCTGATCTTGAGAATAGCCGCGGCCTCTTCATGCGACATTCCGTCCATCATGGTAAGCAGCAGAGGTTCTTTGTACTGACTAGGAAGTGCCGCAACAGCTTGATCCAGCTTCTGCAATCTACTGCTTTGCAAATCGCTCTCAACGGCAGCACTTGGCTCGACGGTTTCCGCCACTTCCTTAGAAAAAAGCCTTAACAGCGTTCTTCGGACGATTTGGCGTCGCCCCAGATCGCGGCATTTGTTTAGAACGATCCGATGCAGCCACGGAGAAAATGGACGCGCGGGATCATATCGATCCAGAGCAAGCCACGCAGAGACGAAGCTGTCTTGAAGCACATCGTAAGCATCGTCGGCTTGCCCCACATACCGGCGCGCAAAACGGTAAAGCGCATCCTTATGCCGCCCGATAAGGACATCGAAGGCAGCTCTGTCACCCTGTGCCGCCGAGACGGCGAGCGCCTCGTCGGTTGAAGCATCTCGGTCGTTGCTCACGATCCTGCGGTCAGCGCTTTATGGATTGTTTGATCGAGTATGCGGGCCTGTTCGGGTTTAAGAACCGCGCGCATGGCTAGGACGTGCTTGATGGTCGAGGCTTGCAGGTCTTCTTCTGCCTTATGGAAGCGGTCCATCGCGGCCTGTGCTCGGGGGCCGTAAGCATGTTCTTGGTCGAGGGCAGCAGCGAGTTCGTGGTTTGCCGCATGCATTTCGGCTTTGACCAGCTTCTCGTGCATTTGGAATTGCGCCTCTAGTTCATCCACTTGCCGGTCCTGTTCGGCGGTCAGGTTTAGCTGTCGATGTATGACGCCATTGAGATCGGTCGCCTTGTGGGACTTTTCTGCGTAGATGTACCCGCCCACCCCGCCGACAACCCCTGCCAGCAGTGTCACGGCTACAATCAGCACAACAGCACGAAGCGGTGTCTTCATGGACGGATTCCTAGCAACAGTGCGGATGGGGCAAGTTCGCCACCCGGAGACTGCACTGTAACCGTTTCGGCAGCTGGCGATGCCACGCCAGTCGTACCAACCGCGGCGGCGGCAAATAGGACGACCGCCATGGCACCTGCTTGATAGGACATTAG
>Ga0207816_1000202_pt1 | contig 14528 bp, 10 predicted proteins | sample LuqExpMetageno10_FD_187768 | JGI IMG/M metagenome (GOLD analysis project Ga0207816, IMG submission 187768) | Tropical forest soil microbial communities from Luquillo Experimental Forest, Puerto Rico - Sample 10 (SPAdes) | ecosystem: Environmental > Terrestrial > Soil > Tropical forest ... | reverse complement strand
GGCTTGGAGAGCGTATTCCGCTCTCGGGTCCGGATGGCGAATTCAAGCGTCTGGGAGCGGCCATAAACGCTACGCTCGATCGCATTCAAATGTTGATGGAAAGTCTGCGCCAAGTCTCGAACGATATTGCTCACGATATGCGTACGCCACTTACCCATCTGCGCCAAAAGCTGGAGCGCGCGCGCGATGAGTCGACCACTTTGGCTGAATATGCCGGGGCCGTGGATGGCGCTATCGCCGATTGCGACAAGCTTTTGACCGTTTTCACCGCGCTTTTGCGCATTGCACAGATCGAAGCTGGTGCCAAGCGATCGGAATTTGCCGTTGTCGACTTGCAGGAATTGGCGGTCAAAGCCGGTGAGATCTATGCGCCGGTCATGGAAGATATGGGGCATGGGTTTTCCACCCAACTTGCTGCTGTACCGGCCTTAAAGGGGGATCGCCAGCTGTTACTCCAGCTGATCGCCAACTTGCTGGACAACGCCATCACCCATACGCCATCGGGATGCACCGTGGTGCTCTCCTGCGTAGAAGTTGCGGGGCAGGCGGTGCTCACGGTGGGCGATAACGGGCCGGGTATCCCGGCCGGGGAGCGGGACAAGGTGCTGCGCCGCTTCTATCGCGGGGAACAAAGCCGCACAACGCCGGGCAGCGGCCTCGGGCTGTCGCTGGTCGTTGCCGTGGCTGAGCTGCATGGCGCTGAATTGGCGCTGGCCGATAATGCGCCCGGCTTACGCGTCTCAGTCCGCTTTCCCGGCGTTTAGTCCATTTTGCGTTCGGCATAGCGTTGCGCCAGCACAGCGCAGACCATCAGCTGCATCTGATGGAAGAGCATCAGCGGCAATACCATGGGGCCGAGCAGTGCTTTTGGGAACAAGACACTCGCCATTGGTACGCCGGAAGCCAAGCTCTTCTTCGAACCGCAGAACACCACGGCGGTTTCATCGGCTGTATTAAGACCGGCGCTTTTTGCAGCCCAGCGGGTGAAAAGAAGCGCCAGCGCTAGGATCAGGGCATTGAGTGCGACGGTCCAGCCCAGATCTGCAAGGCTGTATTTGTGCCACAGCCCTTCGATCACCGCAGCACTGAAGGCGGTATAAACCACCAACAGGATTGTGCCGCGATCCACTTTGCCGAGGATCGATTTATGCCGGTTAACGAAGCGGGCGGTGAGCGGCCGAGACAGATGCCCAAGCACAAAGGGCAGCAGCAATTGCAGCATAATGGAAACCAGCGCATCGAACGAGAACCCGCCACGTCTTCCGGTCATCAAGGTGAAGCCGACCAGTACCGGCGTGACGAATATCCCCAACACATTGGAGGCTGAGGCGCTGCAGACCGCGGCCGGAACATTGCCTCGCGCGATGGAGGTGAAGGCGATCGAGGATTGCACCGTCGATGGTAACAGGCAAAGGAAGACCAACCCATCGGCAATCACCGGATTCAGCCAGCTTTGGCTTACGGCACGCAAACACAGGCCTATAATGGGGAAGAAGATGAAGGTAGTGCCCAGCGCCAGAGCATGAATTTTCCAGGCGCTGATGCCGTCCAGAATGGCTTGGCGTGACAGCCGCGTGCCATGCAGGAAGAAAAGCAGCACGATGCCTGCATTGGTGATCCACTCCATGATCACGGCAAAGCGGCCCGCACAGGGCAAAACAGTTGCAAGCCCGACGGTGGCGATCAGGGTCAGGAGGAAGGGGTCGAGTTTGAGGATATTGAAGCGGAAGGGCATGCCACATAGTTACGGTTCATGCCCTGCCTTGGCAAAGGGGATTTACGTCCGCCGCATACCGGCGAAGACAAAGCCAATTCCGGCGATCAGAAGAATCACACCGCCAGCGGTTGGAATTGAGAAGCTATGTGATTCTTTTTTGTCGACTTGAATGGGCCCCGCTTTGATCACGGGTTCAGTGTCGGTATAGCGAACCTGCCCGAAAGCCAGCGCTGCGGCTCCCGAAAGAGCCAAAAGTACCCCGGCCAGCACTATTCCACGCATGCTATGCTCCGCGTTGCTCGTGTCAGCGAATTCAACGCGCCGTCTAAGGTCCCGTTCCACCCAAACGGCTTGTTGGCATCGCTGCGCCATGGTTCGAAGCGTTTCGGGACAATTTTCTACCGCTCTGCCTGCTCTGGAAGACCAAAGATTAAGCTCGTTTCCCAGCAGGCAATCTATAATCTCCCTCATGCTTTCCCTGGAGAACACTTATGCGAATCGGCGATCCCTTGACGCTTTCCGCCTTACGCGGTGTTTACGAACGGGCTTCCCGGATCGATTTTGCGCTTGAGGCGTTCGCACGCATCGACCGCGGCGCCAAGGTGATCGCTGATGTGATTGCGGCTGGCGCCACCGTCTATGGCGTCAATACGGGCTTTGGTCTGCTGGCCAATACCGAAATCGCCAAGGATGATCTCGTCGCCTTGCAACGCAATCTGGTGTTGAGCCATGCCTGCGGCACCGGCCCGCTGCTGCCGGACGAGATTGTGCGGTTGATCCTGGTGTTGAAGCTTGCTTCGCTATCGCGCGGGGCTTCGGGTGTGCGGCGTCAGACCGTGGCGGCTTTGGCCAAACTGATCGATGCCGAAATTTATCCCTGCATCCCGGCCAAAGGTTCGGTCGGTGCTTCCGGTGATCTGGCGCCTCTCGCACATATGTCGGGCGTGCTGCTTGGGATTGGTTCGGCGCGGGTGAAAGGTGAAACCGTGCATGCCTCTGAAGCGCTCGAACGCGCTGGGCTGGAGCCGCTGGAGCTGGGCCCAAAGGAAGGCCTTGCCCTGCTTAATGGCACCCAGGTTTCCACTGCCATTGCCTTGGCCGGTCTTTTTGAAACCGAAAAAGTATTTACTGCCGCCATCGTCGCTGGCGGCATGTCGACCGATGCTTTTAAAGGCTCAGACACGCCCTTCGATGCCCGCATCCATGAACTGCGCGGCCAGCCCGGCCAGATTGCAGTGGCGGCGATGTTGCGCGGTCTGATGCAGGGCAGCGAAATCCGAGAATCCCATCGCGCCCCAGGCGACGATGGTAAGGTGCAGGATCCCTATTCCTTCCGCTGCCAGCCCCAGGTGATGGGAGCGGTACTGGATGTGATCCACCATGCTGCACGAACGTTGGAGATCGAAGCTTCCGGCGTCACCGACAATCCGCTGGTGTTGGATGATGGCTCTGTGGTCTCAGGCGGCAATTTCCACGCCGAGCCGGTCGCGCTGGCAGCCGATCAGCTCGCCATTACTCTTTGCGAGATCGGCAATATCTCGGAGCGGCGCACCGCTATCCTGGTTGATCCCAAGATGAGCGGGTTGCCGGCTTTCCTGGTGAAAGAGTCGGGTCTCAATTCCGGTTTCATGATCGCCCAAGTCACGGCGGCAGCGCTCGTAGCCGAGAATCGTATGCTTTCTCACCCTGCATCTGTCGACACCGTACCCACCAGCGCCAACCAGGAAGATCATGTTTCCATGGCAACCCATGGTGCGCGGCGGCTGCTCGACATGAGCGAGAATGCCGCCAGTGTCGTGGCTATCGAACTTTTGGCCGCCTGCCAGGGACTCGATTTCCGCCGCCCGCTCAAAAGCTCCGCGCCTTTGGAGCGCGCTGCGCAGGAAATCCGCGCCTTGGTGCGCCCTTATGAGCGCGATCGTTATTTTGCGCCGGATATTGAAGCCATCACTCAACATGTGCGCTCGGGAGCTTTCCGGGCGCTGGTAGGCGCGATATTTTGAAGATCGCTTTCCTGCACCGTCATGACAGTCCTTTAAATCCACGCTGACTCCACTCCTTCCAAGTAATTTATGGTCATAATTCATAAACACATGCCGATTTTACCAACTTATCGCATGTGAGATCCGGAACTATGTTGGCGGGTCCAATAACCCAGAAAGAAGTGGCCATGACAGAGAACATCGCGGGCAAAGTCATCGTTATTACGGGGGCGAGCAGTGGCCTTGGAGAAGCGACGGCAAGGCATCTTGCGGCTGCTGGGGCGAAAGTTGTCCTTGGCGCGCGGCGCATCGATCGCCTTAAGGTCCTGGCTGACGAGCTGAAGCTCGGCGAAAATTCCGCCATCCAAACCGACGTCACAAGTTCTTCCCAGGTAAAAGCTCTCGTCGATGCAGCCGTCGCCACACATGGGCGGATCGACGTTCTTCTCAACAATGCCGGCCTGATGCCGCATTCTCCGCTTGAGCGCCTCAAGATCGAGGATTGGGATCGGACCATCGATGTGAACATCAAGGGAGTCTTGTACGGCATCGCAGCCGCATTGCCGCATATGATCCGCCAGAAAAGCGGCCACATCATCAACGTCTCCTCGGTTGCTGGTCACAAGGTTGGACCCGCGGGCGCCGTTTATTCGGCTACCAAACATGCCGTTCGGGTTCTCTCCGAAGGTCTGCGCCAAGAGGTGAAGCCCCATAATATCCGTACCACGATCATCTCGCCGGGCGCGGTGCAGACGGAGTTGCCTCAGAGCGTCACCGAGGCCGATATCGCCAAGAACATACAAGATTACTATGCCGCTTACGCCATTCCGGCGGACAGCTTCGCACGCATGGTTGCCTTTGCCATCGGCCAGCCCCAAGAGGTTGACGTGAACGAGATCCTCTTTCGTCCTACGGTGCAGGTACTCTGAGCGATGTTTGTGCGAATCCCGGGTTTCCTTAGCTGAGACGAAACGAAGAAGGGCGGATACCGGAAGCGAGGTTGGCGAAAAATTTGAAGCCGCTAAAGCAGTCCAAAAACAAAATGGCCGGAGGTTTCCCTCCGGCCATTCCGCGCGCAGCTACGGATGCGCTTAGAACTTTTGGCTGATCGTCAGCGAGAAGAAACGCGGCTTGGTCGGCAGGATGTAAGGCTGATAGCCGCAAACCTGGGTGGTACAATAGGCATAGCGATAAATCTGGCCACGTTCGTCGAACAGGTTTTGTACCGAGAAATCGACCGACCAATTGTCCTTTTGAATGCCGCTGGCGATATCGAATGTGGCATAGGCTGGCATCTTGCCCAGGACTTGGCGGATATTGACCTCTGCACCCGTGACCGGGCTCGGGGCCTGGACGCGTAAATCCGGATAAGCGCTGGTCTGATATACCAGCGCGCCCTGCAGATGCGCATCGAACCCGAGGATATCGAAGGTGTAGCGGCCGACCAAATTGCCTTTGAAGCGCGGCGTTGACGGCAGCACGGTGCCTTTCGGCGCATTGGGCGGATAAGGATAGGTCGCATTCGGGCAGGTGGTGTCGAGAGCTCCGGTTGCCGGATCAAGATCGCCGCAATAAATCTTGGTCAGGCGGGCGTAGTTATAGGAGCCCGCGCCATAAAGCATGAAGCTATCGCTAACCTGCCAAGTCACGTCGGATTCGACGCCCTGAATGCGGGCCGAGCCGGCATTGGCGATCTGGGTAAGGGAGTTGAGACCCAGGAAGGCGAATTGGAAATTGTTCCAGTCTTCCCAATAGGCCGCGCCGTTCCAGCGCACCGTGTTGTTGAACCACGTCGTCTTCCAGCCGATTTCGTAATTGTCGAGGCTGTCCGAATGATAGGGCGGCAGCGTCGCGACGCGGTTGATGCCGCCTGGGCGGAAGCCGGTCGAATAGGTAGCATAGACCATGTCCGCATCATCGATCTGCCATTGCAGATTGAACTTGTGGGTCTCGCCCCATTCGTAAGCGTGTTTGTTCACGTTCGTACAAGGGCCGCCGAAGCGGTCCGGCACGGTTGGTGTGGCACAGCTTGCCACGCCGGTATGACTCGAGATGGTCGCGGCAAGACCAAAGAAGCCCTCCAGCGAGTTTCGCGATTCAAACACGCGTGCACCCGCTGTCAACGTCAGCGTTGGAGTGATGTCGTAACTCACTTCGGTGAAGGCCGCGAGGTCGCGGTCGATGCGCTGCTGGTCCGTCAGCCATAGCGTTTGCGGCCAGCCGGGAATCCAGAAATTGCTGCCTAAGGCATCGACCTTGTAGTCCTGCAGGATGTTATGGGCTTGGCGCTCATGGAAGAGGCCGACCACGAAGCGCAGACGTTGATCCGTCGGCGAGGACAGCCGCAATTCATTGGACCATTTGGTGTATTGATCCTTGAACAGGATGTATTGCGAAGAATCCACCGCGTTGCCGGCATTGTCCGTGAAATAGTAGTGCGCCAGCGTGTCATACCAGAAGGTGTAGTCGGTATAATCGGCCGAACCGGAGCCGCGCCGGTCCATATAGCCGGTGGCATAGGTCAGATCGAGATTGCCGATCTTGCCGGTGACGGTCAGCGCCGCCTGATACCAATGATCCTTGGCGTATTCGGGGAACAGGTGTGCGACCTGAAGATCACCGATGGATGGATCGTAGCCGGAAATGCCATTCGATTTCTCCAGCTGTCCCATCAGCGTCGTGGTCACGGTCCAGGTGTCGTCGAGATCGATGCCTAGGGCCAGACGGGCACCAAGCTTGTCTGTGTAATTGTAGTCGTTCTTTACCGCTTTCGCGTTGTCGGTGGTGAAGCCCGTCGTGGGATAGGTGCGTGTGCGATGGACGTTGTCGATATAGCCGGCATCGTGTTCGTCCCAGGCCACCAGGCGAATGGCGGTATGATCATCAACCGGCAGGTTGACGAAGCCGCGCAGGCCATAGCCGATGCTGCCATGATCGACGGCATTGCCTTCGAGCTCATACCCAGCTTCGAACTTGCTTGGGTCCGGCTTATTGGTGATGAGACGAATGGTGCCTGCTTCCGACGAAGCGCCGTAAAGCGTGCCTTGCGGGCCCGCCAACGCTTCGACGCGTTGCAGGTCATAGGCTGGAACATCGAGCGTGCCGCCGATGGTGGTGATTGGCAGTTCGTCAAGATAAACACCCACCGTCGGCAGGGGGCCGGAATGGTTGCCATCGGCGCCATCGGTCACGCCGCGCATCGAGATGGTTGCTTGGCCAGGGCCGCCGCTGGAGCCTTGGCCGCCCGCCGTAAAGGAGACCGAAGGCAGGAAGCGTGCGAAATCGCGGAAGTCGTTGACGTGCAGGTCTTCGAGCTTGGAATTGTCCAGCACCGAGATGCTGACGGGAACCTTCTGCAAATCCTGCTCGCCCACCTTCTGAGCGCTTACCGTCACGGTTTCCAGCCCCACGGCCGCGGTTTCTTCTGCCTTTGCTGGCAGCCCGCTCAATACGCTGGTGGCGAGCAAGGCCGAGGCGAGATTCCGCGGCTTCATGAAAATATGCCAATGCATGGATCACATGCCCCCTGATCGGTGTCAGCACCGCCGCGGCCCTCACCACGGCGGTAAATCCGGTTCCACCTTGCAAAGATGGGGCCGCTTTTCTACAGGAGGCTAATGGGTATTCCGCCGGGGAAGTCTAGAGCGCTGTACCAAGCGAATTTCGCAGTGGTTCAAGCCATTTTTCGTAATGGCGCCAATGCTCCACAGCATCGGAGAAGATCGGCATACGGACTTGTTCGGAAGACGCCGTGCGCACAATGCGGTCATTCTGATAAAAACGCAGGCAGTTATCCTCGAACTCCAGCCCGCAGTAATCCAGCAGCCGCCGGACATTGTTCTCCAAATCGGCGACCAGTTCTTCGTATTGGATGCGATGGATGCGTCCGGGCAATACCGCATCGAAATGCGCCATGAGGTCGACGTAGTCGGCGTAGTAGCGCCCGATATCGGTCAGGCTGTAAGTAAAGCCTTGGCCGCGGGCGAAATGCTGTTTGAAACAGGAAAAGCAGCAGGCCATGGGATGGCGCCGGGCATCGATGATCTTGGCCTGAGGCAGGATCGAAGCGATGAAGCCGATCTGCAGGAAGTTGTTCGGCATCTTGTCGATGAAGAACGGCCGCCCGAGTTTTCTGTGAAGGCGGGTGCGCTCAAGATATTCCTCGCCCAGCCTGGTGCGCTCTTCGGCTGAAAGGGCGGCCAGCATGTCTGGATAGAAGGGTTTGCCGGCGGCATCCTTCAGGCGTCCCACCATGGAAAAGATATCGGGCAGCTCCATCGTGCCTTCCACCTTGGAGTGACTGGCGAGAATCTGCTCGATCAGAGTCGAGCCTGCGCGCGGCAGACCGACAATGAAAATGGGATCGGGCGCGTCTGAGCCGCCTTCTTTCCGGTTCTCGAAAAACGCCGGGGTCAGCACCTGTTTCAGGGTGTCTTTGTGCTCCGTCACCGTGCCGGCATCGTAGCCGAGCATAGTATGGCGCAAGGCATTGGCGCGCTCGTAATGGCGGAACGAAGTCTCGTAGTCCTCGCGGTCTTCGAAGGCTTTGCCCAGCGCGAAATCGAGATGCAGCCGGTCTTCCGTGGAAATATCGCTGCGCGTGAGCGCTCTTGTCATCGCCGCGATATCCGCATCCTGGAAGGGAAAGGTCTTGAGATTGGCCAAACTCCACCAGGCTTCGCCAAGGCCCGGCTGTTGCTTTACCGCTTCGCGATAGGCGTCGATGGCTTCGCTTTGCTGGCCTGCGGTTTTCAGCGTGTGGCCGTAGCTCATCCAGATTTTGGGCTGGTTCGGCACCTCCTGGAGCACGCTTTTATATAGCGCGATGGCGCGCGCGGTCTCGCCCAGCCGGGCCAAGGTGGCGGCTTGCTGATTGCGGTATCCGGCATGCTCGGGATGGCGCTGCAACAGGATGCCGATTTCAGCGAGGGCTTCGACCGATTTGTTCTGGCGGTGCAGGACAGTGGCCAAGTTGGAGCGGGCTGCATCGAAGCTTGGCGCCAGGGTGATGGCGCGATGAAGCAGTTTCTCGGCTTCCTCGTAACGCTCCAGCCGGGCGGCGATTTCCGCCAGCATGCGGATGGCCGCGATATCGGTCGGGAAGGCCTTCAATTGCGCCCGCAGGATCTGCTCGGCTTCCGGCACGCGGTTGTCGTAAAGCGCTTTGGCCGCTTCCATCATCCTGCGGTCATGCACCGAGGCGTTGACGTGGTGCAGATACGCGCTGTCCGCGCCGTCACGGTCGCCCAGCAAGGTGTACTGGTCGCCCAAGAGACGCCACGCCATGGGATGATCGGGCAGGTGGCGGAGGAGACGCTGTAAGGCCTGGATCGCCTCTTTGTGACGGCCGGCGCGGGCGTAAGAAACGCCGCGCTCATATTCAGCGACGGCCGGAGCGAGGCGCCCCAGTGCCGGGTTTTCCAGCGTCTTGATGGCCTCATCGAATTGGCCTTGGGCGCGCAGGGCCGCGGCGAGCAACAACAGGGTTTTGGCTTCGTCCGGCACGACTTTCAGGATTTCCCGGGCCTGGGCTTCGGCCAGAGCGGGATTGGCTGCCAAAAGATGTTCGAGATGGGCAATAGCCGTGGCGAGATTGCCGCGCTGATCCCCGCCCGTCATTGTTTATCCTCGTCCGTTGCCCAGCCGTTATGGACCGGACCGCCACGAGGGGCAATGCGGGGCAGGCTCAGGGATTCTGGGTCTTCTTGTCGGAATCGCTCGAGAACCAGCTGCCGACATCATACCAATGGTGGGTGGTCTCGGCCGGCTGTTCTTTTGCTTGGGCCTGGTCTTCCGGCTTTGGCTTCTCGGCGCTGTCCTGCTTTTGGGGCTCGTCCTGTTTGGCCTGCGCTGCGGCCTGAAGCTTTTCGGCAGCACCCAGATTCCAGGTCACATTGGCTTTCCAATCGGCTTCGACGATGTCGCCGTTTTTGACCGCTGGACGGTAATGCCAATTGGCGGCGCATTTCACGGCCGCTTCGTCAAGCCGATCCGAACCGCTGGAGGCGATCACCTTGATTGCGTCCACCGTGCCATCGGCCAGAATTTTGAAGGCAAGCTGCGTCACGCCCTGCTCGCCAGCGCGCAGAGCATCTTCAGGATATTGATCGGTGCAAGCATGCGCCTTGCCGACCGTTTTCGGTATGGATGTCACGCCCGGCTTTTCGATCGTCTGTTTGACGATCTTGGTGATGACCGGCGGCTCCTTGGGGTGCCCCATCATGCGCTGACCAAAATCATAGGCAAAAAGCAGTGAAGAGCCCGTGGCGATGGCGCCGGCCACCACAACCGCCCATATGTGGTTGCGGAACTTCTCGCTGCAAAAGAGCCCCGACGACACCACAAAGATGATGAATTCCAGAATGATCATTGCTTCATACCTTGCGGCCATCCCGTCAGCATTACCGCCGCTCTCCGCTTATAGCATGGTCCCTGGCGAAACCTTCTGGCCGCTTTCCGTTAAAAGAAAAAGTCAAGAAGCTGGCGAGAGTGTGACATGATCATCCTGCATTTCCACACCGGCCCTTGGTAGCGGCCTTTTCTGGTTTGCCCATTTCTGGGGAAAACACGCCAAAGCGGGCCTTCATCGCTGAAAGCCCGCTCGTGCCGGATCGCAGAGGCAGGCAGAGACCACTCCCGTTGGAATGGATCTGCACCTTGGTCCGGTCTCCTCGAGGTTTGACGGAAAGAACTGCCGCATCTGACCACGCCCTCTGGCGTCGGCGGCCTCGCTTTGCGTCTGTACTCTGAGCGGCTTGCGCTCAGCTGTCCTGCGCTCGGCGGGGCGATGACTCGGTCCGTTCCGCTTGGACTTACGCGAGGGGAAGCCCATCACCTCTGTATGCTCCCGCGTCAATTCCTGTTTCCGGCCGCGCTTAAGGTTGGCTATGCGAGCGCCTTAGGGTTGCGTGCCTTCTTTCGATTTTCGTACCTCAAAATGACAAGAACAATATGAGAACAAACAATTTAAAAATCAAGAAAATCAGGCGTTAACGAACATCACAAAATATGACACCGCTGCGTCGCAAACGCAGTTGGAATGCGTCCCATCTCGCTGGGGCGTGCCTCTGTCTATTTTACTCGGAGCTCCTTCACATCACCCAAGCAGGGCAAAGCGCATTAGCGCTTCGGAGGAGAATGTCTGCCGCCAGTTTCGGTCACCTAACACTTGGATGGATGCCAGCCAAAAGCGAATTAACCTGTCACGCCGTGAACCGAACAGCCTCGTATGTTACTGCTGCCGCGATGAGATCAATGGCGAGGGGCAAATGCGTCACGCACTCCACGGAGCCTTCGTTCTCGGCTTTTTTGCTGCGACAGCGAATGGGGCTACGGCTCAAGTTCCGGAAGAAGTGCGTATTGAGAGCAGCGCAATCGATGGCATTTGGAGCATTGATACGCCGAGTGAAATTAGCATCGATTTGGCTCAATCGGCGCACTTTGGGCCGATGGCAAAGAGGTTCTGCCGCGTAGAGACCACGGGGCGCAACACTGTCATTCGCTGCGTGGCACCGGATTTCTATCTCCTCGAAGGAACGGCGCAGGTTGACGGAAACAAGGTCCATTTGGCTTGGGGCAGCGCTTTGGCTCGCTATGTGATCGACGCCACTCTGGACAATCCATTCCACATGACCGGCACATTCGCCGCCAAAGTTATGGGCATCAAGCATGATGCTCCGGAGATTTCGACGGCTGAGAAACTTCACTCCACGACCGCGCCCACCGATAACGCGCCGAATGAAGACCTTATCGCGAGGGCCCTGCAACAGGTCTCAGGTGACACCAAGCTCAACGGCAACGTTTCGCCAAACGAACTGCACGCGCTTGGGACGGTTCAAGCCGTCGTGTTTTTGGGCAAAACGGCGCGGTCGCCAACAGAGAATAAGCCGTACTTCTACAGCGTGTATCAGGTCGAATTCTCATCCGGCGAGAGGCTGTGCGGCTTGCACCAAGTAGACAGCGGCACGCTGGACGCTCTCATTTGTGTTTGAGCTTTCAGCAATGTCGTATTGTGGTGCAACGCAGACATAGCCCCCAAACAAAAACGGCGGACCGTGAGGCCCGCCGTCTGCATTTTTGTTTGGAATACAGCTTTACGCCGTTTCCAGATTCTTGATCTCCACCTGCGGCGCGAGCTGGTTCACCACATCGGGCGAAGCCAGGCCGGTGCCCGGAGAGAGCAGGGCCGCACAGCCGCCGGCAATCGCGAAGCGGAAGGCTTCGGTCAGACTTTTGCGCTGGGCGATCGACAGGATCAGCATGGCGACGAAGCTGTCGCCGGCGCCCACCGTACCGCGCACCGTCACCGGCGGCGGCTTGGCATAGATCGAGATATCGCGGCTGATCAGCATGGCGCCATCCGGCCCCATGGTGAGAGCGACGATCTCGGCCTTGCCGTTGGTCACCAGCTGCTTGGCGGCGGCATGGGCTGCTTCCAGCGTCGGTTCTTCGCCGAGGAATTCGGTGAATTCCGAAAGGCTCGGCTTGACCAGATAACAGCCGACATCCAGCGCCTGCTTCAGCGGCGGGCCGGAAGTGTCGAGCACCAGCCTTGCGCCGCCCGAGACGCGTAAGTTGCGGGCCAGGCGGGCATAGAAGTCATGCGGCACGCCGCGGGGCAGAGAACCGCTGGCCACCGAATAACCGCTGGAAGACGCCGCCGTCGTCAGGCCGAGACCGGCCGTCCATTCTTCCTCGCCCAGTGTCGGGCCAGGCATCACGAAGCGGAACTGCTGGCCGGTCGAAATCTCGTTGGCGGTGAAATTGGCACGGCAATCGCGCGCAATCATGAACGACTGATGGCGCACTTCTTCCGCAGCGACCAGCCGTTCCAGCATATGGCCCGAAGGCCCGCCGAGCGGAAAAATCGCCAGCGGCTCGGCGCCGAAACGCTTCAGCACGCGCGCCACATTGATGCCGCCACCGCCGGGATCGCGCCGCGTCTTCAGGCAGCGCATTTTGTGCTCGGTCACCATCTGTTTGACCGACACGCCCATGTCGATGGCCGGGTTCATCGTGAGGGTTACGATATTCTCTGTCTTCATTCCCTTCCTCGTACGGCCCGTCTCCAAATTATGCCCCCGCCTCGCCAGAAATTCTGCCTGACTGACAGCCCTGTCAGTCGATACCATAACCCTTGCGGTGGGTGTATGCGGGCGAGACCGTATTTGCGGGATGAATGGTCACAGCCGCAAGCCTTTTAGCCCTGGCAGGACACCCGAGAAAACCCGGCCCCAAACCCAGAGTGGAATCGCAGTATTATCCACTATTCGGGTGGGGATTGTGGCAGACCGGCCAAGACCCGCTCATGGCGTCAACTCGTCGCAAATCCGACGCCGCAGCAAGGTATGAGAAACCATGATCTTCTCTCTCCGCACCCTGATTTCCGCTCTTTTTCTGACGCTATCGGTAACAGCCAGCGTTGCTGACCCGGTAGCTGTGCCTGAATCCGCGCCAACACTTGGCGACCTGAAAGCGGCTTGGACCCAATACGGCCCGGGTGGCGTGCTGGAAGCGCGTGCGGTGGTGGAGGGGGCAAGCTGTCCCCAATTGGCGCTGGATTTGACCCGAAGCACGATGCAGGTCCGGGCCAAGAACGATGCTCATTTTCTTACACTCTGCGCGGCAGCGATTCCGTCCGGCACCAAACAGGCTGCACTCGCGTTTTCCGCCGGAGCACGTTTCGACATTACACCTTTGGCCCTCACCACGCCGGAGCCGCAGCGCATTGTGGTGCTGGGTGATACCGGCTGCCGGATTAAGGGAAAGAAGCTGCAGGCTTGTTCCGACCCGGTCGCTTGGCCGTTCCCCGGCCTGGCGGCGGCAGCGGCACGGCTGAAGCCGGATCTCGTCATCCATGTCGGCGATTATCTGTACCGCGAACAGGCATGCCCGGCCGAGTTTAATGGCTGCCAAGGCACGCCCTTCGGCGACAACTGGCCGACCTGGGATGCCGATTTCTTTGCGCCCGCCAAACCGCTTCTGGCGGCGGCGCCTTGGGTGATCGTCCGCGGCAATCACGAAGACTGCCAGCGCGCCGGTCCCGGCTTTCTGCGCTTGTTAGGCCCAGCCGCTTACGATCCGGTGGCGGCCTGCAGCGATCATCTCGCGCCGTATTCCATCCCGCTGAGCGGTCTAAATCTGGTGGTGAGCGACAATGCCGATGCGCCGGAGAAGGACCTGAGCGACAAGCTGGTGCCGGTCTATCGCGCCGAGTTCGAAGCGCTGGCCAAAGAACCATCACCGAGCTGGTGGCTAATGCACCGGCCGATCTGGGGGTTGGTCACGGGGCCTTTGGGCCTGCCGGCAGGCGGCAATCTCAACTTGATGGCGGCCGTGGGCGAGGCGGGTATTGCGGCGCCGGTCAGCCTGATGCTGGCGGGCCATATCCATACTTTCGAGGCGATCAATTACGCCGGCAAGCCTGTGCCGCCCCAAATCGTGGCCGGCTTCGGCGGCGATTATCTCGATCCCACCCCGGCGAATTTGCGTGGCGGCATCTTCCAAGGCTCTTACGGCGTCTCGGTGAAGGACGGGCTGTCGATCGGCGGTTTCGGCTTTCTGCTGATGACCAAAACCGGTGCCGATTGGAGCGTCGACGTCTATGACTGGCAAGGGCGGATCGAACGCCAATGCCGTTTCCATAGCGGCCGAGTCGATTGCCCTGTGCCGGCGAAACGACGCCGCTGAAATTTGTTGTGCCCCCTCACGAACCGACATGGTTCGGACATGATTCGCGCACAGCCTTGAGCTTGTAACCTCGATTGAGCGGCTGTCGCGGGCGCGATAGTCTTCATCGGGGACAGGCTCGGGGGCCTTTCATGGAACGG
>Ga0207816_1000201_pt1 | contig 14544 bp, 12 predicted proteins | sample LuqExpMetageno10_FD_187768 | JGI IMG/M metagenome (GOLD analysis project Ga0207816, IMG submission 187768) | Tropical forest soil microbial communities from Luquillo Experimental Forest, Puerto Rico - Sample 10 (SPAdes) | ecosystem: Environmental > Terrestrial > Soil > Tropical forest ... | reverse complement strand
GCCCGGCTCGCCCATCGAGCCGGGCAGTCCGCTCACGCAACTGCTTCCGGCGCTTGGGATCGATCCGGCGATCGACACCGTGTTCGAAAAGCGCCGCCCCAACTGCTTTACCGGCACCGCGCTCGCGCAGTGGCTCTCCACCGCCAACGTTGGCGAGCTCGTCATAGCGGGCATGAAAACCGAGTACTGCGTCGACGCGACCTGCCGCGCCGCAGCCGACATGGGCTTTCACGCGCTGCTTGTCGCGGACGCCCATACGACAATGGATACGCCAGTACTGCCAGCCGCGTCGATCATCGAGCACCATAACCGCACGTTGAGCGGCCCCTTCGTCAAGCTCGTGAGCACGGCCTATTGCACGCGCGCCTGGAACCCTTCGAGCACGAGCTTGCCGCGCGAGCGGTTGGTTTCCAGGAGTTCATGAGCCCGGCGCAGGTTCGCCGCATTGATGGTCCCGAAGCGCTCGTTGAGCGTCGTGCGCAACACGCCTTCGTCGATGAGCGCCGCCATGCGGTCGAGCAGCTCATGCTGGCGAATCTGGTCTTCGGTCGAGAACATCGAGCGCGTGAACATGAACTCCCAGTGCAGCGCCACGCTCTTCGTCTTGAGCTTGCGGAAGTCGAACACCTCCGGATCGTCGATCAGCGCGAGATGCCCTTGCGGGTTGATCGACGCGACGATCTCGTCGAAGTGGCGATCGGTCTGGTTGAGGCTCGCCACATAATCCACGCCTTCAATGCCCATGCGCTTCAGTTCCTGCGAAATCGGCTTCGCATGATCGATCACGTGATGCGCGCCCAGCTCGCTCACCCACTTCGATGTCTCGGGCCGCGACGCCGTGCCGATTACGGTCAGGCCCGTGAGCTTGCGCGCCAGTTGCACGAGTATCGAGCCCACGCCGCCCGCAGCGCCGATCACAAGCAGCGATTTTCCGCTCGGCGCCGTCCCCTCAGGCACCCCGAGGCGGTCGAACAGCAGTTCCCACGCGGTGATGGAGGTGAGCGGCAACGCGGCCGCCTCGGCGAAGCTCAAGGTCTGCGGCATGTGACCCACAATGCGTTCGTCCACCACGTGCAGTTCGCTGTTGGTGCCCGGGCGCAGCAGCGAGCCCGCGTACCACACGCGCTCGCCCGGCTTGAACAGCGTCACGTCCTTGCCCACAGCGCGCACGACGCCGCTCGCGTCCCAGCCGATCACCTTCGGCTCGCCGCCTTCGGGCGCCTTGCCCGCGCGCACCTTGACGTCGACCGGATTGACCGACACCGCGTGCACTTCGACGAGCAGATCGCGCGGACCCGGCTGCGGCTCGGGCAGTTCGAGATCGAGCAGCGATTGAGCGTCGCCGATGGGGAGATTGCGGTAGTAACCAATCGCTTTCATCGTGAATACCTCCGGGAAGTCAATTTGCGGAAAGCCGGCGCTCTTGCGCGAGCGGCTCGAAGTGATACAGGTCGGGGTCGGCCGAAAAGTACGGCCACAGCGCATGCAGGAAGGTCTGGAAATCGCCGTGCATCATGAAGGCGCTTTGCGCGTCGAGGCTGTCCCATTCGACCTCCAGCACGTAACAGCCTTCGTCCTCGCACTGTGGGCCCAGGCGGTGCGCGCGATAGCCAGGCTTGTTCGTGAGCAGCGGGCACACGCGCCGCCACGCCGCCTCGAACTGCGAAATCCTGTCCGCTCGCAGGTAGAAGCGGCCGATTGCGACGATCATCTGAGCCTCCGTGCGGGCAGTGCCGTCCGTGTTGGAGGAATGATCGGCCAGCGTGCACGGCCCGCATAGCGGCAAACCGCGAATTCACCTTCAAAGCTGCGTTGAAGATCGCCGCGGTGGCGCGGTCAAGAGCGGGAGAGGCGGAGAAGGGGGGAATGGCGCATAGACGCGCGGCCCAACTGGGAGCGCACCGGGCACCGCATCAAACGTCAGGCGAGATACGCGGCTATGCGATCGCGCAGCAAATCGCGCAATGCGTTGACCGTCGGCGAAAGCATCGTGCGGTGCGCGCACACGAGATGCAGCGGCGCGACCTCGCCCTGAAACGCGTCGAGCGCGGTTTCGAGGCGGCCCGCCTTGAGATCGGCGAGCACGTCCAGACGCGACTTGTATGCAAGGCCATGCCCCGCCACGGCCCAGCGGCGCACGAGTTCGCCGTCGTCGCTGCTGCGGTCGCCGTGCACGCTTACGACGCTTGCGTCGTCGCCGCGATAGAAGGTCCAGCGGTCGTGCAGCATGTCGCTCAGCGCGAAACGCAGGCAGTTGTGGCGAGAGAGATCGGCGGGCGTTGCAGGCTTGCCGTGGCGCGCGAAATAGCCGGGCGCGGCACACAGCACGCGCCGGTTTTCGGGCGCGAGCGGCAGCGCCACGAGCGAGGAGTCTTCGGGCACGCCGTAGCGGATCGCCACGGCAACCGGGGAACGGAACATGTCGGTCACGTGGTCGCCGATATGCACCTGAAACGACACGGCGGGATGCTGCGTCTGGAATTCGTCGAGCCAGGCCGCGAGCACGTTGCGCCCGAGGTCGGAGGGAATCGACAGCGACACCGCGCCGCCGATCATCTTGCGTCCGTGCGCCACGGCGTTCTGGCCGGCCTCCACCTGCTCCATGACGTTGCGCGCGTACTCCAGATAGCGCTCGCCGTCCGGCGTGAGGCGCAGGCTGCGCGTAGAGCGCGCGAGCAGCCGCGTGCCGAGTTCGGTTTCGAGGCGCTTGAGCCCGACGCTCGCCACGGCGGGCGTGAGATCGAGCTGGCGCGCAGCCGCCGAGAGGCTCCCGTTGTCTACCGCGCTGATAAAGATGACGAGGTCTTCCAGTCTGATCATTTCTCGCCGCGTCTCGTTGGGCTGCGGGCGCCTTGCCGGCAGGCGCCCTTGTCATGGAGTATGCGAACTGTACACGATGCGGCCGCCCAGGCGGCGCGGATTCCCGATTCCATCCGGCGCGGGCATTCATTTCACGGGTGAACCCGCCATTGCTTACGCTCGAACAGTTCCTATACTGCTTCGTACGCGCCCTGCCAGGCCGCACATTTCGTCCGGCCGACGATCCGGACGCACCGCGATCATGCCGCGCCCCGTAATTTGAAAAGGAGTACGATGCAATGCTCAACTATCCCGCCGCCTACCAGTCGACGAAGGGCTCCGCGCTCGACGTGAACAAGCCCTTCTACCGGCGCATCGCCGAGGAGCAAGGTCAGCGCGAGCTGATCGAATCGATCGTCGTGCCGATACGCTCGGGGCAGGCCTGGACCGTGCCCGCCGGGCACGTGTTTCGCATCGTGACGATCGAAGGCCCGCAAGTCGCCGACCTGAACCTGTGGAACCGGCACAATCCGCGCGAGCGCATGTGGGCTTCGCGCACGCGCCAGCTCCAGCAGGCGCACGTGAGCACGTTCGACCGCCTGTGGTCCACGCTGCCGTTCCTGCGCCCGCTCGTCACCATCACCGACGACAGCCTGGCGAATTACGGCGTCGACGAGCATGGCGGGCGCGTTCACGACCTGCTCGGCACGCGCTGCGATCCGTATGTCAACCGCATGCTGACGGGCGAGGACTTCCACTTCCACTGCCACTCCAATCTCACGCGCGCCATCGCACCCTACGGGCTCACCGAATACGACGTGCACGACGTGCTCAACGTATTCCAGTGCACCGGCCTGAATCTGGAGGACAAGTACTTCATGAAGGCCTGCCCGGCGAAGAAGGGCGACTACCTGGAGTTCTTTGCCGAGATCGACCTGTTGTGCGCGCTTTCTACCTGCCCTGGCGGTGACCTCTCGCTGCCGATGTGGGGACCCGACGCGCGCGACCCGCTGGAAGTCTGCCGGCCGCTTGGCATCGAGATCTATCGGCTCGCACCGGCATTGCTTGCGGGCTGGTCTTCGCCTGCCGTCGCCGAATATCGCGGACTGCACGGCATGACGTTGCAGCAGCCCGACTGGACGTGCGGTTGTTGAAGCGGGAGAGCGCCAGATGACCGGGTGACTCATGGCGGGCCGCGCAAAAAAGCCATCGGGCCATGCGTCCACGCGTTGCGTGTTCACATGGCCCGATGGTTTGCAGCGTGAATTGCGCGCTTACTGCTGCTTGTCGATCTTCTTCGGCTTGGGCGGCGATTCGATCTTCGCGTACTGGAATGCGGGCGTGGCCTTGAGCGCTTCCTTGGTGGCGCCGGGCAGATAGAGATTGCCCTGACGCACGTCGAGCGACGCGATCGGCACCGCAACGTCGTGCGAGCCGACGCCGAGGAAGCCGCCAGCCGAAACGATGGCCGCGGAAACCGAGCCGTCCGGCGCCACGATCAGATCGCGCACCGTGCCGATTTTCACGTTGTCGTCGTTATAGACGGGCTTGCCGAGCACGCTCTTCTTCACGCTCCAGCCTTCGAGCAGCGCCTGCGACTGCTCGATGGAAACGCTCAAGGGCTGCGCGCCCGCGATCTGGGCATTCGCGCTGGCACTGGCCACCACGGCGCCGAATGCGGCCACGGCCAACATCGTCTTGCGGAAAAGCATTTTGTTTCGCTCCTCTATTCGGGTTGGTTCGCCGTGCAGTTCACTGCAGTGCGCGTGCGAGACTGCAGGCGGAACGCCATGTTAGCCGGTCTGGCGCGGCCCTGCGCCCAAGGTGTTTGCGCGTGGGTGAGCGAATCGTGGAGGGATCTGCGGACAGGCGGTGGGGCTATCTACTGCCGCTCAGGGCTGGGGTGAGCGCGCTGGAACACGCGCAGGCGTGACGCGCCAGTTCACGAAACGGCCGGCGCGCACCGGTCGCAAAGCCCGAAAACGACGAGACTGGAATGCGTATAGCGAAAGCGCTTCGCCGCTGCGATGGCGGCGTGCTGTTCCTCGAGCGCGGGCTCGTCGATATCGACCACGGTCTTGCAGCTCTCGCACACGAGGTGCGCATGCGGAACGCCGCGCCCCAGCTCGTACACCACGCGCGTTTCGCCCACCCACGTGCTGGCCAGCAGCGATGATTCCATGAGTTGCGCAAGCGCGCGATACACGCTCGCCAGGCTGCATTGCTCCACGTCCTTCGCAATGCGGCGAAAGACCTGGTCGGCGGTCAGATGCTCGTGCGGAGCATCATGAAATACCTTCAGCACGGCCAGGCGGCTGGACGTCGGGCGCAGGCGCGCGCTCTTCAGTTCGGAGTAGACCGTTCTCATACGGGGAAAAACATGTCGGCAAGGCCGACAGTTTCCCCGATGGATGCTTAAGGTTTCCTTATGCCCAATGCCGGGCACGACACGGCAGACGCTCAGGCGATGGGTCTGCGTCCGGTTGCTTCAAAAATGGCGTTTTGAGCCGCCTTGTGGTCCTCCGCTTAATGCTGCGTCGCCATATAAGTTGAAAAAAGTCCGGGACTGGCGGATGTTGAACCTGACTTTGTTTCAATCCGAAGACAGGGAATGTCGATGAAGCTGGAAGCGCTCACGGACCGCACGCCCACCGTCCTCTTCGGCGCGTTCGACCGGCACAACTTCGGCGACCTGCTGATCGCGCAGGTGGCCGCGCGCATGCTGCCGCGCCGCGAACTGCTGTTCGCCGGGCTCGCCAGGCGCGACCCGCACGGCGACGGCGGACCGCCCACCGTCGCGCTCGCACGTATCGCGGCGTTTGCACGCGGCCGCGCCGTCATTGTGATTCACGCGGGCGGCGAGCTGTTGACCTGCAACGCGTGGGAAGCCGCCGTCATGCTCGCACCGGCGCAGCGCGTACAGGCGCTCATCGCCGAGGAAGACGAATGGTTGCGCGACACACGTACATGGGCACGCGAGCATGTCGGCGTGGCCTCGCTCGCCCCTTATGCGCTCTCGAAGTCTGCGTTGCCGGGCGTGCGCGTGCAGCATCTCTCGTTCAACGCGGTGGGCGGCGTCGATCTCGATGTACGCGACACGGCATTGCGTGCGGACGTGCTGGCCGCGCTGCAATCTGCCGACACCATCACCGTGCGCGAGCGGCAAACCCTGGCGCGGCTCGCTGAAATGGGCGTCAACGCCCGCCTCATACCCGACCCCGCCGTGATGACCGCCGCCTTGTTCGGCGCGACGATACGCCGTCACGCCGCAAACAAGGCGATGCGCGACGTACGGGAAGCGTTTCCGCGCGGTTACGCAGCGGTGCAGTTCAGCGCCGACTTCGGCGACGACGCGACGCTCGACATGTTGGCCGCCCAGCTCGAGCGCGTCACGCAGTCGCACGGCATGGGCATTGTGCTGTTTCGCGCAGGCGCTGCGCCCTGGCACGATGATCTTGCGGTGTACGAACGCCTTGCGGGCCGCCTGCGTGTGACGACGGCCCGCGTGTTCGCTTCGCTGAACCTCTGGGACATCTGCGCGCTGATCGCGGGGAGCCGGGTTTACTGCGGCGGCAGTCTGCATGGACGCATTGTGGCAATGGCCTATGCGTTACCACGCATCAACATCAGTCATCCTGATCATTTGGCATTGTCACGCAAGCACGTGGCGTACGCGGCGACCTGGGAGGCAGCGGGACTCGCCGGGACGGTGCCTCTCGATGGGCTTGCCAATGCGGTTGATCGTGCGATGGCCGCCGATCGCGAGACGCTGCGAAACACGGCCCTCGAACTCGCGCGGCAGTATCGGACCGAATTCGCAGCCCTGGCCAGAAAATAAAACGCGGCGGCACGTCATTGAAGGAGATCAGTGAATTACGAGTGAAAGGAAACTCATATCCATCGAACATATTGCAATGCCGGCCGGCTTCGCAAGGCTCAAGGTTTTATTTCCTGTGCAGATATAGTGCCAGTTACGCAATCTAACGTTCTGCTGATCGACATGACTGCTTTCAACATGGCAGGACTCGATGAACCGCTGTTTCACCCCATGCTCAATGGATTCATCAACTGGACTCGCAATCAGCCGGTCGTCGAAAAGCCGACTGCCACGCAGTAATCAGACTCTCAGTTTGAATTCACCAGCCCTGGCAGCAGCGCTGCATTGCCAGGGCTGGTGATGAATCGCAGTCGATTCAAGGGGCCTCGTTTCACGCCTGCTCGCATCCATCGGCACGCACCGCCCGGCGCGCCACGTCAGAAGCTATGCCGGATGCCCGCCATGATCCCCAGTTGCCCCGCCCCCGGCGCGGGCGTCGTACCGCCGCCGCCCTGACTCACCGTGTAGGCCGCCTTCGTGCTGTTCCACAGATACGCGCCCTGCAGATAAACGGCTGAGCGCTTCGAGAGCTGATACGTGCTGCGCAGCGCCGCAATCGTCCCGCGCGTATCGTGGTCGCTGTTGACGATGCGATACACGCCGCCATCGACGATAAAGGCAGCCGTCACCGGATATTGCGCCGTCAGGTAGAACTGGTCCGTATGCACATTGGGCGTTGCGGCCGAAACCGTATCGACACGCCTTCCCAGCCAGCCTCCGCCAATGCGCAGCGCCCCGATATGGCCATAGCCGTTGAGCTGGATGCGCACGTCGGTATCGCCCGGGTTCGTAAACGCGAAGGTCGGCGTGCCGTCATACAGATTCGCCGCCGCACCGGGACCGCCGCGCTGCTCATCATAGGCGGCCGCCACGCCATAGCCGTTGCGGTCGTATTTCAGCATCGCCGACCATTCTCGGCACGACTGCGAACTGCCCGGCACGGGCCCGGCGCACGTGCCCTGGCCCGGGGAATTGCCGGTTCCGGCCGAATCGCGCCCGAACGACCACGTCGCGCCGAGCGTGAAGCCGGCGTAGCTGCCCTTGTAGACGACCGTGTTGTCGCTGCGCGAGCTGGGCAGGTACTGGTCGAACGAAGCCGTGCCGCCGTAGATGTCGGGGCCGAGCAGGTCGGCGTCGGCGATCGCCCAGAACGTCATCGTGTACTGACGCCCGAAAGTCAGGTTGCCATAGGGGCTGCCCAGGCCCACCCACGCCTGGCGCCCGAACAGGCGGCCGCCCTGATTGAGGGTGCCGCCGCGCATGTTGAAACCGCTCTCCAGCGCGAAGATGGTCGACAAGCCGCCGCCCAGGTCCTCACTGCCACGCACGCCCCAGCGCGAAGGCATTTCGCCGGTGATGCCGGGCATGCGGACCACACTGTCGCCCGCAGCGTTCGCGTGCGAGACGTACTCGATGCCGGTGTCCACGATGCCGTACAGCGTCACGCTGCTCTGCGCGAAAGCCGATGCGCTCAGGCCGGCGAACGCCAGCCCTGCCGCGATCCGAAGTTTCATGATCTCCAGGGTCTCCTGATATGCCGGTCTTGCGGGTTCGCCGCCAGCCGGACGTTGTTGTCGATTGGGCGCGTTTCGGGCGACGTGGGGCCACGCCGCCGCTAGCACGTCGTTTTTAGTACTCTTGATTGAATGGATGCGGCAGCCGGATGCATCGATGCCGCCGCTTGCCTGTCAGGACCTGGCCGCCCGGGAAGCCGCACGCGCCGCGGCGGCCTCCCGGGCGCTCGGCCCTCAACCCCGTCGCTGCGCCGCGCCCTTCGGGATATGGCGGCCGACCACGGCGAGCGCGACCAGCACCACCGCCATTGCCGCACCGAGCATGGCGAGATAGCCCGCCGCACCGCCTGCGGTAATGACCGCGGCACCCGCAAACGCGCTCAGGATCGCGCCCACGCGGCCGAAGGCCAGCGCGGAGGCCGTGCCCGTGGCGCGGACGCTGGTCGGATAGACGTAGGCGCAGAGCGCGTACATGGTGGACTGCACGGCGTTGACGAAAAGTCCGTGCAGGCCGAGACCGGCGATCAGCCAGCCGGTGTGCTGGGTCGCCCCCACGCCGAGCATCATCCAGGCGCTCGCCGCGCCGCCGGCGCAGCACAGCAGCAGCGGCCCGCGCGAGCCGAAGCGCGTAATGGCGAGCGCGCACAGCAACGCGCCAATCACGCCGCCCAGGTTGTAGGCGCTCAGTCCGTAGCCGGCCAGCGAAACGCTCAGCCCTTCGCTCGTCAGCATGGTGGGCAGCCAGCTAAACGCGCTGTACACGGCGAGCAGGCACATGAAGAACGCCCCCCAGATCGCCACGGTGTCGCGCGCGCGACCGTCACGAAAGAGCGCGGTAAAGCCCACGTGCTTTTCGGCGCTTTGCTCGCGCGCGTCCGTGAAGTTCGCATCGGGGGCGACGTCGCGCCCCATGCGGCCGAGCAGCCGCACGAGTTCCGGCCACCGCTGCGGACGACGCGCGAGAAAGCGCGGCGACTCGGGCAGCGCCACGAGCAGCAGGAGCGCCAGCACGAGCGGCAGCACGCCGCCCACGACGAACAGCCCGCGCCAGCCATATGCCGGCAGCACTTGGGCCGCGAAGAGGCCCGCCACCATGCCGCCGAGCGGCACGCACACGATCGTCGCCGTTACCGCAAAGGTGCGCAGGCGCGCAGGCGTGAATTCGGCCGTCAAGGTGGTCGAACTGGGCAGCGCGCCGCCAATGCCAAGACCGGCGATGAAGCGCAGCGCGGCAATGGCCGCGACGTTGGGCGCAAAACCGATCGCGCAGGTGGCCGTGCCGAACACGAGCACGCTGCCCACCACGGCCCAGCGGCGTCCGAAACGGTCCGCAAACAACCCCGCGAACGCGCTGCCGATGCCCATGCCGATCAGCCCCGCTGCCACGACAGGCGCAAACGCATTGCGCGTGATGCCCCACTCCTTGATGAGCACCGGAATCGCAAAGCCGATCAACTGGCTGTCGAAGCCGTCGACGACGATCGACAAGGCCGCCAGCACCACGGCGATTTTCTGCAGCGTGGCGTAAGGGCCCTCGTCGAGCGTGCGGCCGATATCGACCGTGCTGCCGGTGACGGCGGCCGGTTTGAGCGGCGTCGCCCCCGAAGCGGGGGCGGGCGTGGCGTAATTCATGAAGCGTCTCCTTTGCTGCGCTGTCAGTGCGCAGTCATCTGTTTGTAAGCATGTTGCAAAGTATGCGCGGCGCGTACGTCGACGGACATTTCCGTTTCGCGCAAAAGCCATGACGTATCGGCATGGCTTCGCGATTCATCTGGATTCCTTTGCATCGATGAGGCGCACGAGGTGCAACAGCGTCTCCGTATGCGGCACCGCGATGGCACTACAGCGCGCAGCCTCCACCACCGCGCCGTTGATGGCCTCGATTTCGGTCTTGCGCCCAGCCAGCACGTCCTGCAGCATCGAAGGCCGATGTGCGCGGTGATGCGCGAGCGCATGCCGCACGTTCCCGGCCACGTGCGGCTCGTTCACCGCCACGCCATGCGCATGCGCCACCGCTGCGACCTCCGCGACGATCTTCAGCGCCAGCGCCTCGCCGTCCGCCACGTTCGTGAGTTCTCCCACCATGCAGCCCGTCACCGCGCACAAGCTGTTGAGCGCCGCGTTGAACGCAACCTTCTCCCAGATCGCGGCCCAGACGTCGGCGTCGGCCGTGCAGGCGAGGCCCGCGTCATTGAGCGCTTCGACCGTGCGCGAGAGCATCGGCGAGTCCGCTCCGTCCGCGCTCATCAAGCGGATCACGCCCGTGCCGTGCGAACTCACGCGGCCAGGGCCGTTCTTGTCGGCTGGCCACGTCGTCACGCCGATCATTACGCGCCCGGGGTCGGCGAACTGCGCGAGACGTTCGGCGTTGCCCAGGCCGTTCTGCAGCGACAGCAGCGCCGTTTCGGGCCCAAGCGCGGCGCGCGCCGCGCCGAGCGCCGCCTGCGTGTGCAGCGTCTTTGTGAAGACGACCAGCAGATCGGCCGGCTGCACCACAGCCTCGGGACGCAGCGCTTCGAGATTCGTCACGGTGCGCTCGCCCGCGTCGGTAGAGAGCTGCAGGCCGTTCTCGTTGATCGCATGCAGATGGGCTTCGTCGACATCGAGCAGCGTAACGCGATGGCCCGCTTCGGCAAGCAAGCCGCCGAAGAGCGAGCCCATCGCGCCCGCGCCGAGTATGGCGATATGCATGGCGCGCCCTCAGAACGGGTAGTGACGCGGCGCGGTCTGCATCGTGATCCAGCGCAGTTCCGTGAATTCGGCAATGCCGGCCTTGCCGCCGAAACGCCCGAAGCCGCTCTCCTTCACGCCGCCGAACGGCATCTGCGCCTCGTCGTGCACGGTCGGGCCGTTGATGTGGCAAATGCCCGATTCGATACGCTGCGCCACGCCCCACGCGCGCGCGGTGTCACGGCTGAACACCGCCGATGAAAGCCCATACGCGTTGTCGTTTGCGCAGGCAATCGCGGCGTCTTCGCCGCGCACGCGCACGATGCCCTTCACGGGGCCGAACGATTCGTCGTGGTAGATGCGCATGTCGGGCGTGACGTGGTCAAGCAGCGTGGCCGGCATCAGCGTGCTTTCCGCCTTGCCGCCGCACACGAGCTTCGCGCCTTTGGCGAGCGCGTCGTCGATCAGCGCGTTGCAGCGCTCGACCGTGCTCATGTCCACCACCGAGCCGAGCACCACCGGTCCCTTGCGCGGGTCGCCGAGCGGCAACGCGCGTGCGCGCTCGCCAAGTCGCGCGACGAAGGCGTCGGCAATGCTTTCGTCGACGATGATGCGTTCCGTCGACATGCAGATCTGCCCGGAATTGGCGAACGCGCCGAACGCGCCCGCATGCGCCGCCGCTTCGATATCGGCGTCGTCGAGCACCACGAGCGGCGCCTTGCCGCCCAGTTCCAGCACCGAGGGCTTCAGATAGCGCGCGCAGGTTTCGGCGATGATGCGGCCCACGCGCGTGGAGCCCGTGAAGTTCACGCGGCGCACCTTCGGATGCGCGATCATGGCTTCGACCACCTGTGCGGCGTCCGCGGGCGCATTGGTCACGAAATTGACGGTGCCGCGCGGCAGACCCGCTTCCTGCATCGCCGCGATGATGAGGCCATGCGTGGCCGGGCAGATTTCCGAGCCTTTGAGCACGACGGTATTGCCGCAAGCGAGCGGCAGCGCGATGGCGCGCACCGCGAGAATCACGGGCGCATTCCACGGCGCGAGGCCGAGCACGACCCCGGCCGGCTGGCGCACGCCCATGGCGAGGCTGCCGGGCACATCGGAGGGAATCAGTTCGCCGCCGATCTGTGTCGTGAGCGCCGCGGCCTCGATCAGCCCGGCCGCCGCGAGATGCACGTTGAAGCCCGCCCAGATGCCCGACGCGCCGGTTTCCGCGGCCATCGCGGCAGCGAAGGCTTCGGCTTTCGCTTCGAGCGCATGCGCGGCCTTCGTGAGGAGTGCGCGGCGCTCGCCGGGACCCATCGCCGACCAGACCGGGAACGCGGCCGCAGCAGCGTCGACCGCCGCCACGGCGTCTTGAACCGTGGCCGCCGGCGCGCGGCTCGCCACCGTCCCATCGAGCGGGTTGCGGCGCTCGAACGTCGCGCCGTTGCGTGCCTGCACGGCTTCGCCGTCAATCAGCATGGATACGGTTTGCATGTCCTCTTTGCTCCCTGATTTCAGTCAATTCGTTGTGCGCGCACCCTTCAGGCGACGAGCGTCTCGACCAGCATTGTGCCTTGTCCCGCCAGCGCAGCGGCAAGCGTTTCGCGCAATCGCCCCGCGTCGCTCACACGCACGCCGGGGCAGCCCATGCCCGCCGCCAGCCCCACGAAATCGAGCCCCGGGAGGTCGGTGCCCTGCACCGGGTCAGTCGGCGCGAAGCCGAACACCGGCGCGAAGTCCTGGAGCGCCGCATAGCGCGTGTTGTTCAGGATGACGAAGGTAATCGGCAGCTCGAGCTGCACCGCGCTCCAGATCGCCTGGATCGAGTACATGGCGGAGCCGTCGCCGATCAGCGCGATCACGCGCTCGCCCGGCTTCGCGAGCGCCACGCCCACGGCGGCCGGCATGCCGTAGCCGAGGCCACCGCTGTCCATCGTGAAGAACGTGCCGGGGCGCTCGAACGGCAGATACGTCTGCATCACCGGGCGCGAGCTGGGCGCCTCTTCCACCACGGTCGTGCCCGCATCGCGCAATTCGGCGAGCGTTTGCAGCGCATACTCGACCGACATGCGCTCGCCCGCCCCGGCGGGCGGCACGGCGCGAGGCGGCACGGCGCGCCGGGCGGGCATCGCGCGCTCCACGGCAGGCGCGGGCCGCGCCAGCAGATCCTGCACGCCCAGCCGCACGTTGCCCACGGCGGCCATGCCTTCCGGCGTCCAGGCGGCGGTGCCGGGATCGTCGATCAGCTGGCAAAGCGCGGCGCCGGGCGGCACATGCGGACCATGGCCTTCCACGTGATAGGTGAAGGCCGGTGCGCCGATCGCGAACACGAGATCGTGGCCACCAAGCAGTTCGACGATGCGCTCGCGCATGGCCGGCAGGAAGCCCGCGAACAGCGGATGTTTCTCCGGGAAGCTGCAACGGCCCGTCATGGGTGCGACGAACACGCGCGCGCGATGGCGCTCCGCGAGGCGCACCACGTCCTCAGCCGCACCCGCACGATCCACGGCGCCGCCCACCACGAAGACAGGCCGCGCGCAAGCGTCGAGCGCCGCGCCGATATTCGCGAGCATCGCGGGCTCGGGGCGCGTGGTGTGCGCGAGCGCGCGCTCGGGCACGCGCTCGGCGGGCTGGTCCCAGTCGTCCACGGGAATCGAAACGAACACCGGGCCGCGCGGCTCCTGCATGGCAATGGCATAGGCCCGCGCAATGGCGAGCGGCACGTCCTGCGCGCGCGCCGGCTCGATGCTCCATTTCACATAGGGTTTGGGCAGCTCGGTGGCCTGGGTGGCCGCGAGAAACGGGTCGAACGGCAGGATCGGGCGCGCCTGCTGGCCCGCCGTGACGACGAGCGGCGTACGGTTGCGAAACGCCGTGAAAATATTGCCCATGGCGTTGCCCACGCCCGCCGCCGAGTGCAGGTTCACGAGCGCCGCGTTGCCCGTGGCCTGCGCGTGGCCGTCGGCCATGCCGACCACGACCGCCTCCTGCAGGCCGAGCACGTAGCGGAAATCGGCGGGGAAGTCGCGAAACATCGGCAGTTCGGTCGAGCCGGGGTTCGCGAAGATCGAGGTCATGCCCACGCGGCGCGCGAAGTCGATGACCGCGTCGCGCACGGTCCAGGCGCTGCCGGGCGCGGCGGGATGTTGCTGATGCTGCTGAGGCGCGCTGCCAGTCATCCAAGGCCTCCTGTCGAAAAAGCGCGTCATTCAATGGAGGGCCATTATCGCGACGCTACGGGTAACCGCAAATTGCGCAATTCGCCAAAAGGCATTACCTTTTGGCATGACTTACAACCTCCAGCAGCTCCACGCGTTCGCCACCATCGTCTCCGCCGGCAGTCTCGGGCGCGCGGCGGAAACGCTGCACGTCACCCAGCCGGCGCTCTCGCGCACGGTCCGCCGCCTCGAAGAACAGGTGGGCGCGCCCCTTTTCGAGCGGCACTCGCGCGGCATGCACCTCACCGCCGTGGGTGAGGCGCTCCTGCCGCACGCCATCCTGCTGCAGCGCGAAGCGGAGCAGGCGCGCGAGGAAATCGACGCCATGCGCGGCCTCGCGCGCGGCACGATCCGCGTGGGCGCGGTGGGCAGCATTGCGAGCCTCGTGCTGCCGCTCGCCGTGAGCGGCGTGCTGCGGCGCTGGCCGGGGCTGCGCGTCGAGATTCTCGAAGGCGTGTGGGACCGGCTCGCCGATGCG
>Ga0207816_1000200_pt1 | contig 14609 bp, 15 predicted proteins | sample LuqExpMetageno10_FD_187768 | JGI IMG/M metagenome (GOLD analysis project Ga0207816, IMG submission 187768) | Tropical forest soil microbial communities from Luquillo Experimental Forest, Puerto Rico - Sample 10 (SPAdes) | ecosystem: Environmental > Terrestrial > Soil > Tropical forest ... | reverse complement strand
GCGCCCCGCCACTCGTAGATCTGCTGGTAAGGGTCACCCACGTAGATGATCTGCGCGTGGCGCTGCCAGCCAAGGACCGATAGCATGACGCCGTCGCTGTCCTGCGCCTCGTCGAACAGGAGGTAATCGGCTTCGATGCGTGGCTCGGAGAGCGCCCAGAGCTTCAGGAGCACGTCAGGCGAGATGGCACTCGCGGCGCGCGCTGCCGTGCCCTCTTCCCATAGCTGCCCGACGTAAGGCAGCAGGTAGGTGCGCAGTTGCGCGGCCACCACTTCGTCGATCTTCTCGTCGACGACAATATGCTGCGTTGCCGGCAGGATGTCAGCGGACCGGCAGAACCTGTCCCGCCCGTCGGCAATCATCCGACCGATGTCGAACGGGGCGATCTCGGCGGCCTTGCCGGTCACCGTCCGCACTTCAAGCGGCCCAAGCCCGTAGCGTGCCGCAAGTTCGTGTGGCGGCTCGCCCTGACGGCTCACCCGGCTTCTGAGTGGCGGGCTGACGCAGGCCCACGCCAGCGAATGCATCGTCCGTGCGCCGACGTGAGGTGGAAAGCGTCGCGCTGCACTCGCCGCGATTTCCCGGTTGAACGCGAGGTACATGCCGCGCCGCTGGTCGAAGTGCTCGGCCACGAGCTGAAGCGTGGAGGTCTTGCCAGCGCCGGCAAATGCCTTGATCTTCAGATCTCCGGCGCCACTGGCCGCCTCGATCACGGCCTGCTGCTCCGCCGTTGGAGTAAAGGTCCTCTTCACGCGAAACCCGACCTCATGCGCGTTCGCTCCTGGCGATGGGAAGTTGGTGATTTTCGCACGGCGCAAAGGCGATCGGGCGCCCCGGCTCAGGACGCATCATCGAAACACTGCCGCGTACGACCGTCGGCGACAGCACACCTGGCAGAGCGAAACGCTGAAAGCACCGGTCAAGTCCGAACAAGCTCAAGCCCGTTTTCGGCACACCATTGCCTCAACGCGCTTTCGACTGTATCGGCTTCAAACGCATACCAGCGCTCGAGAACGCCTTCGCCCTCCAGCAAATCCTTGAAACGCGCATAAGCCCCTTGCCGCCGGAAAAAGCCTTCGACCTGGCCGTAACGTCCAGGCAACTCCTGTGCGACAAAGCGCAAGGCGAGACGTCTTCCGAGATCGAGCTCGTTCTTGTGCGGTATCGCAAGGTAGCGATCGGACATTTCAAGGTCGTCAGGGATCTCCTCGTCGAACGCATCATTCGAATCGGAAGTCCACCAGATCTTGCCCGTATCGAGCGAGACATACGCGCTATGTTCCATTGGCGCCGCGTAGCTGACGAAGTCGAACGCCATGGAAAGATCATCGTGCCTGACTGCGACCATGGTTCTACTCCGCCAGGGTTGTAACGTTCGATCGGCCAGGTTGGCCACCCGTATCGCTGCGTCGGCGCAGCGACTCAAAGCTCTTCGCTCGGGTCAGCGATATCGAGCCGGAACTGCCATCCTTCCATGCTCATGAGCATTTGCCCAAGATCGTCCCACGAGACCTCCTTGCCGTCGACCACCACGAGTGGCAAGTGTCCTGCCTGCGAATCGTCCCATTCGATGCGCCCGCGCACCGTGCTGTCAATGATCCGGCGCTCCCGAAAATCGATGTGCCTGACCGACAGCGCGCGGCGCATCTTCTCCACGAGTCGCCCGAGCAGCACGAGCACATCGTCGTCGGCCTCGCCAATCAGCTGAAACCGGTAGCCGGCGGGAAGCTCTCCTTGAAGCTCAAAGCCATCCAGAGCAATCCGGCCGCCCAGAAGCCGGAACTGGAAATGGAACTGGTGGGACTCCCCATGGCTGTCGATCATCCGGATTGGCTCAAGCCGGATGTTCTCGAAATCGGTGAATCCGGTGGACTCAGCAATCCTGGCATTGAAGCACAGCGTGCAAAGCAACTCATAGCTGCCATCGCCGGAGCCGCAATGTATGGTGTCCCAGGGCGGCGTCTCGTTGCCGCATTGTTCGCATCGCTCGTGTGCCATATCGCGTCTGCTGTAACGTTTCTTCCTGCGATCGCTCGGAAGTTGGATTCCGGTCGCCGTCTTCGAGATTGTTCGTCGCCGTTGACGGCGACAGGCCGCCCACCGAACCCGTAGTCGTGCGTGTGGGAACTGGCGAAAGCCATGCTGCTATTTTGACAGGAAATGCGAGCGCCTGCCGGGCTTCAGGGCGAGCAGCGCCGGACTGACGTCCAGTGTTTTCACACGAAAGCGAAACATCCTTGGGCGGGTCCCACCGCATCACCCGCTTCCATGCACACGTACTACATGTCCGGAACTCCGAGGTCGGTTCCACCGAGATCAACAATATAGGATAACGAACTAAAAAGTGGCAATTCTTTTTTGTGAAATTTTCTATTCCCGGGCGGAAAGCCGACCGTCGTGGTACGCACAACAACGCGTTAGACTGCTGCCGCCAGGCGCCGATGACTGGGCAGCCGACGGACACCTGGCGCCGTTAGTGTCGGACTGTCAATGTGCCTGGCTTTTCACGCGGGGGACCGCCGTTTCGTTATTTGGCAACCGAGCGCTTACGGGTCTTCACCTTATGTTGAACGATCATCAGCAAGGCACTGATCATCCCGTACAGGAGCGTAGAAACAAAGGCGGCCTGCAATAGCGATTGAGGCGCGTACGTCGAGATCAACTGCGAGCAACGCAGCAATTCGTTATAGGGAATGATGTACCCGAGGGAGGTGTCCTGAACAATCGCCAGCAATTGACCGATTAATGCCGGCATCATTCTTCGAATTGCCTGAGGCAGCACGATGTAGCACATTGACTGAACCCCGGTCATACCAATCGAAAGAGCCGCCTCTTGCTGCCCCCGCTCGAGTGACATGATTCCCGACCTCACGATCTCGGCCGCCAATGCCGAATGATGGAGGGTTAAGGCCACCACCAGGAAGGCCATCGCCGGCCAGGCAAAGCCAACGGTAGGCAGTAGCACCGTCATAAACAGGATTAGCAGCAAGAGCGGAACGGCCCTGAATGCGGAGATATAGATTTCCGCCACTTTTCTGACCAGATAGGTCTCGGAGGTACGCGCAAGAGCTATCGGGACCGAGCAGGCGAAAGAAAGTGCTCCGCTGATTGAAGCAACTAGCAGAGTGGCGTACAGGCCGTTCAACAGAAAGCCCCACACCTGGGTGTTCAGGAAGACCGACCATCGGTCATGATCGAATTGCCCACGCTGATACAGTCTGTATATCACGGACCAGAGCAGTGTGAGCACGAAGGCACCGCCCACAACCGCATAGACACGGTTTTTCAGCAATCCGACCGGGCCGGGCTGCTCATATAGCAGAACATTCTCGCTCATCGTACGAACACCACTTTCTGTTCAATCGCTTTAAAGAGCCATCCCGTAGGCACTGTCAGAATCAGGTAGGAGGCTGCGGCCCCCAGAAACCACAACCACTGAGCGCTCTCGACGTTGATGATTTGTGACGTCGCCGTGATCTCCAGAACGCCGGCAACCGCCGCGACCGAAGTCGTCTTGATATGGACGATGACGATGCCACTCAGCGAGGGAATTACGGTGCGAATAGCCTGGGGAATCACAATTGAGTGCAGGATTCTCCCAAACGACATACCGATACTACGCGCTGCTTCTACTTGTCCGACGGGAACCGAGGCGACGCCGGCACGGATTGCCTCAGACACCCACGCGGCAGTGTAGAGACCCAGCGCCAGCACGGAAGAGGAAAACTCGGAATACATGAAGCCCAGTTTTGGTAATCCCCAGACGACCATGATCAACAGCGCGAGCACCGGAGTCGCGCGCATAGCCTCGACGTAACTCCATGAGAAAAACCGTAACGGGGAAGAAGGACATATGCGCATCACGGCCAACAGGATTCCCGCTAGCAGGGCCAGCAATATCGAGCAAAAGGATAACTCGAGAGTTACGCCCATCCCCTGCAGGAAACGGAAAACATAGTCCCAGAACATTTTCGACCTTTTCTATCGAAACGGCCGCCCAGATCGGGCGGCCAGGCCACCCAGCACGATTAGTAACGTTCCACGGCTGGGACTTGCGCGGCTCCGAATTCCTTCAGGTCTTTGTCATACAGACGCTGCCACTCACCATTTTTGATCATGGTCTCCAGTTCCGTGTTGATCCAGTTCCTGAACTGAACATCGTCATGCTTGACGACGATGCCATAAGGTTCCTTGGTAAAGGGCTTGCCAAGGATTCTCACACGATCCGGCTGCAGTTTGACGAAAGGGACCAGCACGGCGCCATCGTCAGTAAGGGCCGCAAAGCGGCCGTCGGAGACAGCCTCGGCACAGCTCTTCTCGTCCGCCAGCGAGTGAATCTCTGCCTTTGGAGCAACCTTAAGCAGATTGGCGGCCGAATCGGTGCCTGTTACGACGCAGACCGACTTGCCATTAAGGTCGTTCAGGGTCTGGATATTGCTGTTCTTTCCGACCAGAACGTCCTGACCAGCGAGGTAGTATGGACCCGCGAAGCCGATGATCTTTTTGCGCTCGTCGTTGATCGTCGCAGTCGCCAGGGATATGTCGACCCGGCCCGTCTGAACAAACGCGAATCGGTTTGCGCTCAGCACGGGAACGAATTCGACATTGCTCTCGGAGCCTGTCAGTCTCTTTGCCAGATACTTCGCAAGGTCGATCTCAAAACCTTCCGCCTTATTGGTGGTCGGATTGAGTAGCGAAAAGCCGGGACCGTCGAGGGAGGTTCCAACGACAACCTTGCCCTTCTTCTGGATTGCCTCCATGGTGGAGCCGGAGGGAAAGGTCTCTGCAGACGCGATTCCAGCAAGCGTCAGTCCTACGACCAGCGATGCCACGATTACTTTCAGGTTTGCGATTCTCATGCGATGTCTCCGATTTGCCAAGTAACTTATGCGTACAGCTACGTCCAACCTCACTCAGGACTGCCTCCTCCATTACGTCAATCAGTGATCCAATACCTTGGATAGAAAATCGCGCGCGCGGTCGGTTCGAGGTGAGTTGAAGAATGCACCGGGGGGCGCTTCCTCAACGATCCTGCCGCCATCCATGAAGACGACCCTGTCTGCGGCCTTGTTTGCAAACCCCATCTCATGGGTTACGACAATCATCGTCATGCCATTCGTGGCCAGGTCCACCATGACTGACAGGACCTCTGAAACCATCTCGGGATCCAGCGCGGAAGTCGGCTCGTCAAAGAGCATCACTTTGGGCTTCATGGCCAGCGAACGGGCCAAAGCCACACGTTGCTGCTGGCCACCAGAAAGTTGCGCCGGGAACGAGTTTTCCTTGTCAGCAATGCCTACCCGCTTGAGTAACTCCCGCGCGTCGGCATCGGCCTGCTCACGCGGCCGCTTCAAAACCTTGACAGGACCTATCGTGATGTTTTGCAGGACGGTTAAATGGGAAAACAGATTGAACGACTGAAAGACCATGCCGACCTCGGAACGATACCTTGCCAAGGCACGCCCCTCTTCGGGCTGGAGCATGCCAGCCACGCTGATCTCCCCACTGCTGATTGTTTCGAGCCTGTTGATACACCTGCACAGCGTGGATTTGCCAGATCCGGAGGGCCCGACGATAACAACGACCTCACCGGGCATTACGTGCAAATTGATGTTATGCAGCACCTGCTTTTCACCAAAGAACTTGCTTACGCCTTCGACTGAAATCAGCGGCGTTTCTGTTCGCGCTACCATTTCCATCCCCCGTCCTGACGACCTAGATGAACTTCAGCTCGAAATCACAGGACAGGTCGCCGACGGCTCTGCCAACGCAGTTGCGGGGAACCGGGTTCGCCCATTCGCGTAGTTCGTCGAACGTGTGATCGTCGAGAATTCCGAGCTGGCGCATGACCTCGATCGTGACTGCGTAAGCGGTGGGATAGTTGCCATCGCCAACTTTGAGCGCGACACCCAAACCGTGGGTCCGGATGCCCACACAGCGGACGCCTTCAGCGCCCGTTTTACTGACCCATGCGCCCTTGCCGGCGCTGGTCAAGGCGTTGTCCGCGCGTCCGGTGCCCGAATACATCCCGGGGTGGTGCGCCATCGCAGACCTTAATCGGGACATGGCACGCTGGTATTCGTCGCCGTCCTGCCGGGCGGCGCCAAACCGGGCCCACATCCTCGCCAATCGGGATAGCGGCAGACCGATGTTCGGAGCGTTGCAGCCGTCTGTTCCGTACCAGAGATCGTTCGCTTTCAAATCGGCGAGGTCGCAAACAACCTTGACGATCTTCCGCTGCAGGGGATGGAAAGGGTCGAGGTAGTCACCCGTTGATAGGCCAGCCATCCGGCAATAGGCAAGAAACCCTGCGTGCTTCCCGGAACAGTTATTGTGTCGCTGGTCAAGGACAAACCCGGCCGGAGGTGTCTCGCCCTTCTGGAATCGCTCAGGCAGATGGCAACCGCAACCGAGGTCATGCTCCGTACATTCAATTTTCCGGAGCATGTCGGAAACCGCGGAGATGTGGATATCTTCGCCAGAATGACTTGCACACGTCAGTGCAGTCTGCGCCTCACTGAAGTCAAACGTATCTATTCCGCCTGCGAGCGCGAACGGAAGTGCCTGGAACGGTTTCAGGGACGAGCGCGACCAGACGTGAGATGCCGGATCCCCCACATAGGCAACCAGTGTGCCCGTTGTGTCGACAACCGCGACGGAGCCGTTGTAAATACATTCGATCTGACCGTTACGTCTCGCTGTGGCGAGTGGCTCATGGTTGAATTTCATCACTTCTCCGACACTACAGTTTTGTAAGATGCGGGGCTGGAACATACGCCCCGCCCGCGGGTTATCCCGAATATCCGAGATCGCCGCGTACGAAGCGCTTTGGGGATCCGACTGACCGGGCCGGCCAAACACCGGAACTCTCGTCGAATTTGATCAACACGGCGTCATGCGCGTTAACCCTGCGAGACGCTTACTAGTTGATAAATAAACTAAATCACCGTCTCGGCTCGCCGCGCCGACGGATTCGCGGCGTCATGTCAAGCGGTCAAATCGATCGTGCAGTCGTCAAAATTTCCGCACAATTACAATATTTTCCACAAATCGTTGCCGAAACGGCAAAGCTCCGTGTCTTCGCAGCGTGGGGATAGCCGAAACGTGGGCCTAGGTCGAAGGCGCCCGCAAGCTGTGCAGTGCGAGACATGTCAAGTATCGGTGTCGGGTGCGCAGCGACTGGCGAACAGATAACGCTATTTTGACAGCCACTGCGAACTGCGCCTGACTGGTGCCTGGCGTCTTCCGCCGCGTGACCGGGAAGTCGACACGCCATCCATGATCGACACGTTGGATGAGGTCGCACCGCACGGTGGGCGGAGGCGCTACAGCCCTGATATGCCCGAAGCTTGGTAGCCGGCACCGCTTCACCCAAAACATATAGGATGACGAACCAAGATGCGATCATTTATATTTATGTTTACATGAACGCCCCGTTTGCGCCGGGTGTTCGAGGTTTTGACAAACCCAGCCATCGGTGTCAGTAGCGGGCACCATGTCCGGAAACCCCAGATAGCCTTGCGTAACCCAGGGGCCACGGACCTGAAGTTCGCCACGACTCACCCCATCCCGTGGCAGGACGCCACCTGCGCCATCGACGTGGCGTAGTTCGACGAACGGCAACGCGATGCCGTTGCGCGTCCGCACGGCCGGAGGTACTACTGGAACGCGCAGTTCCTGAGACAGATCCCCGGATCCGCGACCGCGTACCGGCATCGCGACGCCAGCTTTGACTGCTCACCCGTCGCCATCTGGGACGACGCAGCCGACGATGCCGTGAACGTCCAATGGGCGAGCAGCATATGGGAAGCGCTGAGGCCGTATTCATCCAGAGGCGTATGAGCAAACAACCTCGGTGATGAAGGCGACGAACGCGTGAAAGATGCCTATGGCCACAATTATTCTCGGCCGGCGGCCATCAAACGCCAGTACGATCCAGACAACCTCTTCCGCATGAATCAGAACATTGCTCCCGCCTGAGCACATCCACCTGGTGCGTTAGTAGCGGGCACACAGAAACTTCGTGATCTCGCTCGCTCGAAGCTGAGAGCGCGATACAGATGCGTTCCTGGACGCGAAAAGCGCAATCATGCTATTCCGAGGCGTTTGCAAAATTCGCCGAAAGAAGGCGCGACCCGACTGGTGATGGGGTGGAAGTCTTGCGAACTATGATCCCAATACGCCACCGACGGCTTCGAAAAATTCTCTCGATAATCGAAGCATAAGTATTCTTATCAAACTGCATCAGTTTACGACCAAAACGTCTTCGTATGAAAAATCGTCTGACTTCATTGACGGGCCCGGCGCGACTGCAGTTTGCATGAAGCTTCAAGACAAAACACGTCCCGAACGAACAGCGCGCGAGACGCGGCGCGTGACGAAGGCACTGACGGTGCAGTACGACAGGGTGCTGTGCCTCCTGGAGGACACGCCGGAGAACTGGAAGCTGGTACACCGCTACATCGAGGTCTGGGAATATCCCGACGGGCGCATCGAGATTCGTGCGGAAGGTCGCGTGCTGCCATACCGCGAGTATGACCGGCTCACCGAGGTGGACCAAGGCGCGGTGATCGAGCACAAGCGGCTGGCGCAGGCGCTACAGGCGCAGCGCGATAGCCGGCGGGCTTCGGGCTCTCCCTCGCGCACCCACCGGGGCATCGAGGTGCGCAAGGCGCAACGCCTGCAGGGCACGAAGAAACAACGCGAGTTCACGCAGGCGGACATGGAAGCGGTGATCGTGAAGCTGGGGCAGGCCCCAAGGGCCGGTTCCAAGACCTGACCGGCGGTCTGCCAGGGCTCGCTGAATGGAGCTGCTTCAAACGCTATCCTTCAACACGGAATGGAGATCGAACCCGGGAAAGACAGAAGCAAACCTCTGCAAAACCGGACGCTTCTATCGAGCCGGAGATCGGACATCTGTATCTGGCCGGGACATTAGGGTGCGACCTAAAAAATATCTTTGCGTACACATTGGTGATTTCGCGTTGTTACCACCTGGAAGCTCCTGCGTAAGCCAGTCATCGGCGCCTTCCTGCGCCTGATGGAGCTTCGAGCGCAATTACTGGAACGCGGGCCACCTCCTTTCGCAGAGCGATGCGCTTTCCCCAAGTCCTCTGCACTAGCCAGCTGAGATCTGGCCCGCAACCCGAATTTGCTGGCATCCGCATTCCCGTCGATTTTGGCGCACTCGCGCCTACGGACGCTCAAACTCGGACTGGACAAAAATACGCAAATTACGTAAAATACGCATTAACTTGATCGGGAGTCTGCATGACTACTGTAACCGCCACCGACCTCGCACGCCGCACGAATCAGGTGCTCGACGCCCTGGCTCGGGGCGAATCGGTCACGATCACGCGCAATAACGCCGTGCTCGGCACAATCAATCCTCCCGTGCGCGCAGTCACGCTTCGTGAAGCCTTCGAACGGCTCCCCAAGATATCGCCCGACGTCGCTGAGCGCTACAAGGCCGATATCCGTAACGCCGATTTCGACGACGAGGTGGGTGATCCGTGGCAGAGGTAATCGTTGATACCTGCGTCTGGATCGACGTCAGTCAGGGCAGCCTCGACGTTGACGCGATCTACAACCTCGCGGGGTCTGAACTGGCCCATGTCTCTGCGATCACGCTTGGTGAACTGGAGTTCGGTGCGCAACTCCCAAACGACGCGCGAGAGCGAGCAGTGCGTACGGCATTCCTCCGCGTCGTCGAACGGATGTCGGTGCTCCCGGTGACGCGCGAGACGGCACAGTCATTCGGTCTGCTCGCGACCATGATGAAGGTGGCAGGTCGTAATCCGCGCCCGCGTTATAACGATCTCTGGATCGCAGCTCAGGCTCACGAACATCGTCTGCCCCTTCTCACCAGCAATCCTGATGACTTTCGCGCGCTCGACGTGATTGAAGTCATCGAAGCACCCAAGGCTGGTCATTGAAAGCAGGTGTCCCAACAATGAGTTGCGCTACTCACGATCGGGCTACGCCCAAGAAAGAGCAAACCCCGTTGGACAAGCTTCTGCGCCCGGCAATCGCCAGGTACTGTACGACAAGTACGATCATTCCGACTTGCCCGACACACAGGGGCGGTGATCCGTCCTTGAAACGCGCATATGCCCCTTGCCGCCGGAAGAATCCTTCGACCTCGTCGTAACACAACGGCAACTCTTGTGCGACAAAGTGCAAAACGAGACGTCTTCCGAGATCAAGCTCGTTCTTGTGCGGTATCGCAAGGTAGCGGTCGGAACTTTCAATGTCGTCAGGAACCTCATCGTCAAACGCGTCGCTGGAATCCGAAGTCCAACAGACCTTGCCCGAATCGAGCGAGACGTACGCGTTACGCTCTGCTGGCGCCGCGCAGCTGACGAAATCGACCGCCATGGAAAGGTCATCGTGCCTGACTGCGACCATGGGTCTGCTCCCTTAGGTTGTAACGTTCGAGCGGCGAGGTACGGGCCCGCCGGGCTTGGCCGCCCATTCCGCCGCGTTCGCATCGGAACTCAAACTTCATCGCTCGGGTCAGCGATGTCAAGCCGGAACTTCCATCCTTCCATGCTCATGAGCATTCGCCCGAGATCGATCCACGAGACTTGCTTGCCGTCGACCACCACGAGTGGCAGGTGTCCCTCCTGAGACTCGTCCCATTCGATGTGCCCGCGCCCTGTGCTGTCAATGATCCGGCGCTCACGAAAATCGATATGTCGGATCGAGAGTGCGCGACGCATCTTCGCGACGAGGTGCCCGAGCAGTACGAGCACGTCGTCGTCGGCCTCGCCGATCAGCTGGAACCGGTAGCAGGCGGGAAGTTCTCCGCGAAGCTCAAAGGCATCCAGAGCAATCCGGTCGCCCAGGAGCCGAAGCCGGAAATCGAACTGGTGGGACTCCCCGTGGCAATCTGTTATCCGGATGGGGTCAAACCGGACGTTCTCGAAATCGGAGAACCCGGTGGACTCGGCAATCGTGGCATTGAAGCAAAGGGTACGGAGCAACTCGTAGCTGCCGTCGCCGGAGCCGCAGTGTATGGTGCCCCAGGGCGCGTCTGTTTGCCGCATTGCTCGCAACGCTCGTGTGCCATGTCGCGCCTGCTGTAACTGTTTTCCCGCGATCGCTGGAAGGATGGATTCCGGTTGCCATCTTCGGCACTGTTCGTCGCACGTTGGCGGAGACAGGCAGTCCGAGGAACCCGCAATAGGGCATGGGAACCGGCGGAATGAATGCCGCTATTTTCGCAGAGACTCTGAGCGCCTGCGGGGCTACGGGGGCGAGCAACGCCGGACTGCAGTCGAGCGAATTCCACCGCGTGATCGGGAAGGCGACACGCTATTCATGATCGACTCGCTAGACAGGTCATTCCAGCATGATTTGCGCAATTAAAAGCGAAACATCCCTGAGCGGGACCCCGCCGCGTCAGTGCCCGCCGCCAACGTCAACGCAGGGTGAATTAACTTGCTGCGCCTGAACACCAAGCTCATTGGCGTTCGCGATCGCTTCGATCGTGGCACGGATGCATCGGTACTCTTGACTGCACACGTTGCGATAGTCTGGGCTGACGACATAAACCAGTCCAGGAATTCCGCGGCACCCCCTTTCCGCTAAATAGAAATGTCGTGTTCTGGATGGGTTGGGCGCCAGACATCCATATGGAGCGCCGGCGACGAACGACAGGGACGACGATGCGCGCCGACCGGTTCAAGGTCATCCAGGCGGTGAACGAAGCGCGGCCCAAGCCCGGCCAGGCGGCTGAACGGCTGGGCCTGAGCGTGCGCCAGGTTGAGCGGCTGGTGCTGCATTACCGGGCCGCGGGCGTCACCGGACCGGTGTTGGGCTCGCGCTACCGTCGTCGTGGTCCCAGCTCGAAAGCCTCGGCTGCTTTTTTGCGCAGGCAGCTTCGGCTCGATGTACTGCACGCCGCTTGTGCCTCCTCACTCAACGCGGATGCAAATCCATGTGTGCGCGCTCGAACGCCGGCCTGCTTCACTGCATCCGTCCGCCCGCCACGAGGCGCTGGTGCCACGACAACGCTTCGCCGAGAAGATGCGGCGTATGTTTTCCCACGCTCTCGCGGCAGGCGCGCTCGAAGTAGTCTTCGAGCAGCGGCCGGTAATCGGGATGCGCGCATTGCGCGATGATGGCCCGGGCGCGCTGCTTGGGCGAGAGCCCGCGCAGATCCGCAAGCCCCTGCTCGGTCACGATCACGGTCACGTCGTGCTCGGTATGGTCAACGTGGCTTGCCATGGGCACGATGCACGAAATGGCGCCGCTCTTCGCAATGCTCGGCGTCACGAAGCACGACAAGAAGCCATTGCGCGCAAAATCGCCTGAGCCGCCAATGCCGTTGATGATCGACGTGCCCGCGACGTGTGTGGAATTGACGTTGCCATAGATGTCCGCCTCCACCATGCCGTTGATGGCGATGCAACCCAGACGCCTCACCAGTTCGGCGTGGTTCGAGATTTCCTGGGGACGCAGCACGATGCGGCTGCGATAGTGGCCGATGTTTTGCTGGAATTCATCGACGCCCTCTGGGCTCAGCGAGAGCGCCGTGGCCGAAGCCACGCGCAGCGTGTCGGTGCGGATCAGGTCCAGCATGCCGTCCTGGATCACTTCGGTGAATGCGCCGAGGCCTTCGAAGCCTCCGTCGCGCAGGCCACTGAGCACGGCGTTGGCGATATTGCCCACGCCCGACTGCAGCGGCAGCAATTCCGGGCGCAGCCGGCCGTGCGCGATTTCGTGCCGGAAGAACTCGACGAGATGTCCGGCAATGCGCGCGCAGATCTCGTCGGGCGCCGCGAAGCGGCCCAGGCGGTCCGGCGCGTCGGTTTCGACGACCGCCACCACCTTCGCGGGATCGACGCGCAGATACGGCTCGCCGATGCGGTCGCCGGGCGCGACCAGCGGTATCGGCTTGCGCTCGGGTGGAAGCGCCGTGCCGTAGTAGATGTCGTGCATGCCGTCGAGTCCGGTGGGCTGATTCGAGTTCACCTCCAGGATCACCTGACTCGCGAGATCGAGCCACGTCTTGTTGTTGCCCACCGAAGTCGAAGGAATCAGGCGGCCGTCGGGCAAAATGCCGGCGACCTCGATCACCGCCATGTCGATGTCACCGAGAAAGCCGAACCAGGCATACTGAGCCACCTGACCGAGGTGGATGTCCATGTACTCGATCTCGCCACGATTGATGCGTGCGCGCAGTTCGGGATCGCTCTGGTACGGCAGGCGAAAATCGATTCCGCCCACCTTGGCGAGTGCTCCGTCGAGTTCCGGCGCGGTCGATGCGCCTGTGAGCACGCGAACGGCGAACCGTTCGCCCCGTGCGTGCGCGCCCTCTATGAGCCGCGCGAGTTCGAGTGGCACGGCCTTCGGATACCCCGAACCGGTAAACCCGCTCATGCCGACCGTCATGCCCGGCTGAATCCGCGCCGCAGCCGCGCTGGCCGGCATCACCTTCGACATGAACGATGCGTTTTGAATTCGTGATTTCATATCCGCTCCTTGCCGCCCTTCGGCTACCGGCACGTTTGAAACGCACCAGGCCCGGCGATGCCTCTCGCCTCGCCCACCCGTTCCTGCACTCTACGCGCAACCGGTCCAGAGCCGTGGATCGCGTGCACAGCGGTATCGCCAAGCCAGGAAGTCGTGGGCGCGCGCCTCGTGGTGCAACGCCGCAACGATCAATTGACATACGTCAAACGCGGAGAGCGAACGTGAAACTCGCAGGTCTCGTCTAGCCACGCACGACCAGCACCGGACAGGACGATATTCGAAGAACGCCCTCAGCGACGCTGCCCAGCACCGCCCTGCTCACGCCATGCCTGCCGTGGGTGCCCATTACGACCAGATCCGCTTCCTGCATTCTGGCGCAGCGCTGCAGGCATTCCGGGATCGAGTCGGATTTCCCGAGCGTCTCGCAGATCTCAATTGAGCCCGCAACCTGCTGATCGACCATCGCCCGCCGCACCTCTTCGAGCGCGAGTCGGCCGTCCTCATTCAGCACCCTGCCGAGCGCATCGGGATCGAAGTAGCCGGAGTATGGCGCAAGGCCCCATTTGTGCACGACGTACACAGCATGCACGCGAGCGTGCGCAAGCGCTGCGAGCGCCACGGCTTCCTGCGTCGCGCGCCGGGCAGAATCACTACCGTCTACTGCCAGCAGAATCCTTCGATAAACGGGCTTTGCCATTTGACCGTCTCCCTTGCGCGCGCCGTGTCATGACGACGCATCCACCCTACGCAGCTTGCTCCGGTATCGACTGATCTCCGTCAATCGGTTGCGAATCGAGGGCGCGACGGCGGCTGGTTTCACGTGCCCCAAATACTGGTTGATCTGAGTCAACCGGGTTCGCGGGCGAGCCACGAGACTGAAGCCGCACGACACGAGAGACGCTTGTCGTGATGGCCACCGATTTGCAGCATGCGAGGAGAACATGTCCCATCCCCAACCGACACCCACTGGCATCGCCCCATCCCCAATTCCGTTGTTGAAGGGCGCCGCCATCGACGGCATGCCGGCTTATGAAGCGCTTGTTGACGAAGCGCGACGCGACCCCGACGCATTCTGGGCCCGTCTCGCACGCGAGCACCTGGACTGGAAGCAGCCGTTCACACGAACGCTC